>Ga0066654_10000152_pt1 | contig 15336 bp, 16 predicted proteins | sample GraSoiAngelo_103_FD_66715 | JGI IMG/M metagenome (GOLD analysis project Ga0066654, IMG submission 66715) | Grasslands soil microbial communities from the Angelo Coastal Reserve, California, USA - 14_0903_05_20cm | ecosystem: Environmental > Terrestrial > Soil > Grasslands | place: USA... | reverse complement strand
CTCGATCCAGGTGCACGGCGGGATCGGCTTCACCTGGGAGCACGACCTGCACTTCTTCCTCAAGCGCGGCAAGGCCAACGCGGCGATGTTCGGTGACTCCAAGTGGCACCGCGAACGCGTCGCCGACGCGGTCCTGGCTTGAGCGCCCTCGACCGCATCTCCGTCGCCGCGATCGGCACCACGGTCGCCGACCTCGAGGCCGAGACCCAGCGGGCCGAGGCGGCCGGCGTCGAGTGCGTCTGGGCGCCCGAGCTCTTCCGCTCCTCGGTCACCCAGGCCGCCTACCTGGCCGGCAAGACCGAGCGCATCGACGTCGCCACCGGGATCGCCTGGGCCTTCACCCGCAGCCCCTTCATCCTCGCCATCAGCGCCCTCGACATCGACGAGATGTCGGGCGGCCGCTTCCGCCTCGGCCTCGGTTCGGGGGTCAAGCGCCTCAATGAAACCTGGCACAACGCCGAGTACGGCAAACCGGCTCCCCACCTGCGCGAGGCGATCGAGGCGACGCGGCTGATCATGCAGCAGGCGGGCAAGGGCGAACCGATCCGCTACCAGGGCTCCTACTACGACATCGACATCAAGGGCTGGATCCGCCCGCACCCGGCCCCGCGCGAGTCGGTGCCGATCTACACGGCCGGGGTGCAAGGCGGCATGTGCCGGATGGCGGGCGACGTCGCCGACGGCCTGATCGGCCACCCGATCCAGAGCCTGCGCTGGATCGACGAGGTCGTCGTCAGCTCCTTCGAGGAGGGCCTCATCCGTTCGGGCCGCGAGCGCTCGAGCTTCGACTACCTGCCGACCGTCTGCTGCGCGATTGACGACGACGAGGCGCGGGCGATCGACATGGCCCGCCGCACGATCTCCTTCTACGCCACGGTCAAGACCTACATGCCGCTCTGGGAGCTGCACGGCTTCGCCGACAACGCCGTCGCCGCCGGCGAGGCCTTCCGCCGCGGCGACCTCGCTGCCGTCCCCGCCGCGATCAGCGACGAGATGGTCGAGGCCTACTGCGCCGCCGGCCCCCTCGACAAGGTCCGCGCCCGGGTCGAGGCAACCGCCGAGCGCGCCGACGGCCTCTTCCTCACCCCGCCCACGTACTTCATCTCCCCCGAAGAGCTGAGCGAGTACCAAAACCGCATCATCACCGCCTTCGGTCCCACCGCCACCGCCGGCTGACTTCGCGTTTTCAGCTCCGTATGCCCCCAAAAGGAGGAAGTCAGGCTCTGGAGGTGATGGAGAGGGTGCGGGATATACCGGAGGGGTTTGTGCGCACCTACGGTGACGTCTCGCCGGGGGCGCCGCGTTTTGCCGGCACGGTGCTCTTCGAGTGCGACGATCCCGATCTCCCCTGGTGGCGCGTGGTCCGCGCCGACGGCTCCCTCGCCAAGGGCGCCCGCCAGAAGCGCCACCTCGTCGCCGAGGGCGTCCCCTTCCGCGGCGAGCGAGTCGACATGACCAAAGCTCGCGCACTTTCGTAGTCGCCCGCGCAAGCTAAGGAGTGCAGGGGCCGTCGGGCGTCCTTCCCAAAACACTCAAGCGCGGCTCCTGCCGCGCGTTTTGGGAAGGACGCCCGACGGCCTCCCCGCTCGTTACTAGTCGCGCGGAGTAATGCGGAAGGTCGAGACGACCTCGGCCTGCTTGGCCTCGGGGTGGACGACGTAGGCGCTGGGGCCGCCGCCGAACCAGCCGGAGGCCTCATTGTCGGCGACGAAGATGCCGGGGTGGTGCTTGCCGGCGCCGTCCTCGACCCAGACCTTGTCACCCTCTTTGAAGCCGTGTTCGATCTCCTCGCTCATGCGACCAGCCTAGCCGCTTGCGTGCCCGGTTACGGACAGACCACGATCAGGTTGAAGTCGGCATCCGCGTCGGCGCCTTTTTCGTCGCGGGTGCGGACTTCGATCGCGTTCGGGTTTGCCGGCGCGATGTTGGTCTGCGCGTAGCCGGCGCCCGGAACCGTGGTGCTGGCGTTGTTGCGCCCGGCGACGTTGGCGCAGCCGCTGACGTTGACCGGGAAGACGACGGCGACGGCGCCGCCGCCCTCGGTCGCGGTGATGCCTTGGTCGCTGGCTCGGGCCAGGGTCGCGTTGCCGGCGCCACCCGGGTTGTTGACCACAGCCCAGTAGGTGTGCGCCGCCCGCTTGGCGGAGGGCACGATGCCAAGCTTGTTGGTGTTGATCTGGTAGCCGGTCAGCGTCTTGTGCTTGAGCTTGCCACCGCCGATCGTCTGCTTCTTGATCGAACCGCCATTGATCGACTGCGCCGCGTAGGCCGTGCCTGCCAAGGCGACGATCAAGGCGATCACCGCGACGACCATTGCCGCCGATGGTCTCCTGCTCCTTTTTGCGTCCATGGACCCCCCTTTGGTTTCGAGGACTTGCGGCGCCAATACCCGGCGCTTGCGGGGATTAACCGATTGGCGCTAGGCCGGCACGGCGGTGGCGAAACGCTCGAAGGCAGCCATGTCGGTGACGGCGGGGCCGTGGCCAGGCAGGATCAGGCTGGGCTCGAGCGCGGCCAGCTTGCGGATCGAGCGGCGGTTCTCGGCCGGGTCGTAGGTGAAGATCTCGGGTGGCTCCTTGACGCCCGGGAGTCCGGTGGCGTAGCTCATGTTGCGGATCACGTCGCCGCAGATCGCCACCCGGTCGGAGTCGCGGAAGAAGATCACCTCGCCGCGCGCGTGCCCGGGCGCGTGGATGACCCGGAAGCCGGCGATCTCATCGCCCTCGTTCAGCACCCTGCCGACCTCGTGTGGAGGTCCCTGCCAGATCCGCTTGATCACGCGGTTGTAGGGATTGGTGGGCGCCGCCTCCTGGATTGGGCGCCGTCCTTCCATCGCGTCGACGTCACCGGCGTGGCAGGCGAGCGGAATGTCGCGCGCTTCGCAAACGTCCTTGGCGACACCCTGATGGTCGGCGTGGACGTGGGTCAGCGCCAGCATCGAGAGCTCTCGGCCCTCGAGCTCCGAGAAGACGCGGCGCCGGTCCCAGCGCCGCCCGGCGTCGATCAAGACGTCCTCCGCGAGGTAGACGTTGATCGTCGGCCCAGGGAACTCCTTCAGTCGCCAGACATCGGGAGCAAAGTTCTTCAATGCGAGGAAATTCCCATCGTGCCGCGCGGGTCGCCGCTGTGCTCGGCCAGCTCCTCGAGCTCGGCGATCTTGCGCTCGCCTTCGCGCCGCGCCGGGTCGTCGGCCGCCAGCGGCTCGATCAGGCGACGGATCCGGTTGCGCACCTGGAGTGAGAAGTGTGGGGTGGAGGCGCCCGCCAGGGCGCGAATGTCCTCGGCGGTTACCCGATGACCGCCGCTGAGCAGGTCCGGGCTCTCGGCCTCGCTCATTCTCCCCCTCCGATCTTCGCCAGTTCGGCGAGCTGGTCGATTTCGGCTTGCTGGTTCACGTCGATCGCCTCCTGGTCCCCGATCACCCAGACGTGGTTGTAGAAGGCGCGGGTCGGATCGGTGGTGTAGCCCGGCTTGATGTCGAGCAGGTATTCGCGCAGCGCTTTCGGCAGCGTATCGCCGTCATCGGTGAGCAGCAGCGGGCCCCAGGTGCCCGAGGCAGAAAGCGGCGCGGCGATCGCCGCCGCGAGCGGTTCGTCGCTGCGGGCGACGACAAGGCCGTGTCCGGGATCATTGACGTTCCAGCCGAAGCCACCGCTCGCGTAGCGGGCCAGGGCGATCGAGTTCGCGACGGGATCCTCGCCGGAAACTCGCCGTACCGGGTTGCCGATCTTGGCAACTTCCCGCACGACGTCGGAGGAGATCGTCGAGGACGGTCCGAGCACGTAGACCGGCGTCTTCGGGTCTTTGCTCAGTGCACCGGCAGTCTCTTTGGGGAGCTTGTCAGGACCGCTATAGAGGACCGCGTCGCCCGAGCGGGCGGCCCAGGCCGCGGCCGGTGTGGCGAATTCGGGCGCGTCTTCAGGTGCCAAGACGATGTGCCGCGGGGCGCCCCCGAGCAGTTCGTTGCGCAGCGCCTCAATGGCGACGGCCAGGGCCGCCGGGTCTGACCCCTTTACCTGGGTCGTTCGCAGTCCCGCCGGCACGGCGGCGTCTCCGATGGCAAAGGCCCGCGCTTTGTCGGACGCCCGGCTTCCCTGCGGGTCGAGGGCATCAAGAGCTTGGGAGGTGGGGTCGGGAAGCTCGCCGCCTGAGGAGACCAGCAAAGGCGCGCGCACCGGGGCCGACATCAGCACTGCCGCAGCGACCGCTCCCTGCCAGTCGCCTTCGTCGACGAGGGTGACCGCCGCGGGCCGTTGCGCGACCTTGGCCGAGGGGAAGACGGCCAGCGCCACGCCGGCTGCCGTGGTCGCCGCGTCGGAGCCGCCGACCCTGGTCGTGTTGTTGGTGGCAAACGATGGGTAGCCAAGTTCTTCGGCAGCTGCGGCGGTCGGGGTCTGTTTTTCTTCGGCAGCTGGTTCGGGTGTGGCTTGGATTGGCGCCGGGGCGGGCTTTTCGTCGGGCTCGTTCGCGCCGCCGCCACCGAGCACGGCGGCGACCAGGAAGACCAGCGCGACAAAGACCAGCCCGGCGATTGCCTTCAGCGCTATCGGGATTGGTTTGCGCTTCCGCTTTTTCGCTGGCGGGTCAGGTGCGGCCGATTCCGGTTTCGGCGCCGAAGGTTCCTCTGGCTTCGGCGTCTGGGGGAGCGGTAGCGCCGGTTTGGCTTGTTGCCCCGGGGGTGCCGCCGACCCCGCCTTGGGTGACTGCTCCGAGTTGTTCGCCGGTACCTCGGCGTTGATGGGGCGTTTCCGGGCCAAGGCCGGAACGGTACAGGCGGGGCGGCGGCTGGCTGGTCAGCTAACCTGCGGGGGACTGGTTGACTGACCAGTCAATCAACCGAGCGAACCGATGCCGCCGACCAAGAAGGGACCCATGGATTTCGCACTCAACGACGAGCAGCTGGAGTACAAGGAGCGCTGCCGGACCTTCGCCCGCGAGGTGATCAGGCCTGCCGCCCGCAAGCACGACGAAGAGGAGAGCACCCCCTGGGAGGTGATCAAGGAGGCGCGCAAACAGGGCTTCGGCGGCCTCGAGGGCATCCAGCGCAACGCCGCTGACGAGCAGGGCCAAATGCAGGTGATCTCGGCCGAGGAGTTCCATTGGGGCTGCGCCGGCACCGCTCTGGCGATCTCTGGCTCCGGCCTCGCCGCGGCGGGAATCGCTTCCTCCGGCACGGCTGAGCAGATCGCCCGCTGGGTCCCCGAGTGCTTCGGCAGCGGCGAGGAAATCAAGCTCGGCGCCTACGCCGTCACCGAGCCGCAGGCCGGCTCCGACGTCAAGAGCCTGAAGACGACCGTCAAACGCGACGGTGACGAGTGGGTACTCAACGGCACCAAGGTCTTCATCACCAACGGCGGCATTGCCGACGTCCACGTCGTCGTCGCCACCGTCGACCCCAGCCTCGGCACGCGCGGCCAGGCCTCTTTTGTGATCGGCAAGGACACGCCGGGGCTGAGCCAAGGGAAGAAGGAGTCGAAGCTCGGCATCCGCGCCTCGCACACGGCGGAGATCGTGCTCGAGGATTGCCGGATCCCGATCGAGAACCTGCTGGGCGGCGAGGAGAAGCTGGAGTGCAAGCTGCAGCGCGGGCGCGAAGGCAAGAAGTCGCGCGGCGCCGATGCCCTGGCGACCTTCGAGATGACCCGGCCGCTGGTCGGTGCCTCGGCCCTCGGCATCGCCCAGGCCGCCTATGAGTGGACCCTCGAGTACCTCGACGGCCAGTCCGAGGGCGGCAAGCCACTTCTCGGCGAGCAGCGCATCCAGCAGGTCCTCGCCGACGTCGCCACCGAGATCGAGGCCGCGCGACTGCTGGTTCAGCGCGCTGCCTGGATGGGCCGCAACGGCATCCCGATGCGCGGTGGTCAGGGGTCGATGTCGAAGCTCAAGGCCGGCGACGTGACGATGTGGGCGACGACGACGCTGATGGACCTGGTCGGTCCCTACGCCTGGAGCACCGATTGCCCGCTGGAGAAGTGGTTCCGCGATGCCAAGATCTACCAGCTGTTTGAGGGGACGGCGGAGATTCAGCGCATGGTTATTTCGCGGATGCAGGCGCGGGAATATGCCGAGCGGCTTGGCTACGCGGCGGAAGTTGCCGACGCGGCGATGGCTGAGAAGCCGGCGGGGGAGCCCGTTCCGGCATAAGGCGTGGTGAGCCGTCGGGGGTCACTTCCCAGGCCGCTTCGCGGGAGTTCCTGGGAAGTGACCCCCGACGGCTTACGCAGGTCCTAAGCTCGGGGCGTGCATTCGCACGATCACTCCCTCGACGCGCGGCGTGGCGATAGCCGCCGGCGGATGTGGATAGCTCTCGGAATCAACGCGGGGATGCTGGTTGCTGAGGCGGTTGGTGGGGTGCTTACCGGGTCGCTTGCCGTGCTGGCCGATGCGGGGCATGTGCTCTCTGATGTTGGGGCGATTGGGCTGGCATTGTTCGCCGCGTCGCTCGCAGCGCGGCCGGCTGGTGGGCGGATGACCTTTGGGTACCAGCGCTCGGAGATTCTCGTGGCGCTAGTCAACGGGGTACTGCTGGTTGTCGTGGCGATCGTGATCGGCTACGCGGCGATCGGCCGGCTTGGCAATCCGCCGCAGATCGATGCGGGTGGGGTGCTGGGGCTCGGTTTGCTTGGGCTGGCCGGCAACGTTGCCGCAACACTCGTACTCGCCCGTGGCGAGCGTGTCGATGTCAACCTCGAGGGAGTGCTGCGGCACTCCGCCGCGGATGCCCTTGGCTCACTCGGCGTCGTTGCGGCGGGCGCCTTCGTTCTTGCCGGTGGCTCCTCGGTCGTCGACCCGATCGTCAGCTTGGTGATCTCCCTCTTGATCCTGATCTCTTCCTGGCGCCTGATCAAGGAGCCGTTCGATGTGCTGATGGAGGCGGCGCCCGCCGGGGTTGACGTCGACGCCGCGGGGGCGGCGATCTGCTCAGAGGAGGGGGTGCGCTCCGTGCACGACCTGCATATCTGGACGGTGACCTCAGGGTTCGGCGCTCTCGCTGCGCATGTAGTGGTCAGCTCTGATTGCGACCCGGGCCTGGTGCGCCGCCGGCTCGAGCTGCTGCTACACGAGCGCTTTGGGATCGACCACACCACGCTGCAGATGGAGGAGGAGGCCTCGGCCGATCTCCTGCGCGTCGAGAACGCCTCGCCCCGGCCCTGATCGCAAGCCCGGTTGCAGCGGGAATTCCCTGCAAGTGGGCACATCTCGAGTTGGTTAGCCTCGAAGGCGATGGTCAGAAATCGCCTTGCCTGGGCGGCGCTTCTCGTCGCCGCGGCGGCGCTGGTCGTGCTGCTCGCTGCCACCGCCGCGCCCGCCGAAGATCTTGAATCGAAGCTCGACACCAAGGAAGCGAAGCTCTCCAAGGTGCGCGAACGCTCCGGTGTCTTGACCAGCACGATCTCCGACCTCGGCGATCGCATCGACAGGCTGACGACCGAGGTGGCCGGCCTGCGCAAGCAGGAGGCTGCCCTCGAAGTTCGCCTCAACGCTAAGCAAGCGGAGCTCGACCGGGCAATGGCGCAACTGGACGTGGCCAAGACGCGCCTGGTCAAGATGCGCTCGCACCTGAAGCGCGCCCTGAGCGCGCTGCGGGATCGCCTCGTCGCCATGTATGAGACCGGCACGCCCGACGTGCTCAGCGTCATCGTCGGCGCCAACGGCTACGACGACTTGATCGATCGCACCGAATACCTCAATCGCATCCGCGGTAACGACGAAGCGATCGTCGGCCGCGTGCGCGAACTGCGCGATCAGGTCAGGCGTACGGTCGATCGCCTGCGGGGCGCCAAGGATCAGATCGAAGCGGCGCGCGACTCGATCGCGGCCGAAGAGCAGGCCCTGGCCAGCGCCCGCGGCGCGGTTCAGCAACGACAGTCCTCGCTCCTCGCCGCTCGCGGCGATCGCGTCGCGGCGCTGAAGGAGATCCGCTCGCACGAAGAGGAGCTGGACGGCTCGGTGGCAAAGATTCAGGCGAAGATCGCGACGCAACTTGCGGGCTACGGGTCGGTGCCGTTGCCGGCGGGCCCGATCCGCGGTGGCAGCAGCGGGCTGATCTGGCCAGTTGACGGCCCGGTCGTCTCCGGCTTCGGCCCGCGCACGATCAACGGCAGCTACGAGTACCACCCCGGCATCGACATCGCCGTGCCCAGCGGGACCCCGATCCGGGCTGCGGCAGCCGGTACCGTGATCTTCACCGAGCCCGAGTCAAGCAGCGGCGGCTATGGCAACTACACCTGCATTGATCACGGCGGCGGGCTTTCCACCTGCTATGCCCACCAGGAGACCTTTGCCGTCTCGGCCGGGCAGCAGGTTTCCCAGGGCCAGATCATCGGCTACAGCGATTGCACCGGCTACTGCTTCGGGCCGCACCTCCACTTCGAGGTTCGCATTGACGGTGAAGTCACTGATCCGATGGCCTATCTATAGGGGTGGCACACGCGGCTACCTCTTTACTCAGAATTCCCTAGGAAATTCAATTATTTGGTATGCCGGCTAGGTTTGACCCTGCAAGTCTGGGTACGGACCTCCCATGGGAGGTCATCCCAGATGATTCGCCAGGCGCACACTTATCTCGCGGGAGCGGTGTCCGGCACCGCATTGGTTGCGGCTGCCGTGGTCGCCTTTGTTCTCCTCGTCTCGTTTCAAGCCTTGAGGGACTGGCCGCTGGCCGGCATCAGCCTCGGTGGCGACGACAGCGCCGCCACTGGGCCGAGTACTCCCGGCGTTGGCTCGGTGTCGCCGACGAAAGCCGCTGGCGCCGCCGCTGCGGCGGGATCGGTCACGACCGGAGGTTCTCTTCATAAGGCCAATGGCCGCTCTTCCGCAAGGGAAGGCAACCGGGTCGCAATCGACGCTTCGCCGACGGCCGCGGTGGGCTCGCCCACCGCGGAAGCTCCTCGGCCTGTCCCGACGGGGCAAGGGGGCAGCATCGGCACACCGAGCGACTCTTCGCCAAGCGGTTCTGCCAGCTCTAATCCCGCCCCAGCAGGAGGCGGTGAAGGTGGAGGAGGCGGCTCCAACCCGAGCTCCGGTAGCGGATCCGGAAGTACGTCGGAATCCGGCAAACAGACGACCTCGGGTGCGGTCACCGGTACCGTCAACAAAACCGTTTCGGGCGTCGACGAAGCCACCGGCGGCGGGGTCGGCAGCACCGGCGTCACCGAAGTCACTGAAAAAACCGTCGAAAACGTAGCCGGCCCGGAATCGACCGTCGGTCACACCGTCGACGAAGTCGTCAAAACGGTCGGCGGCCTGCTCGGCGGCAGCAAATAAACGGCCGCTAGCCGCCGCTTCCCGTTCAACCGTCACAATGCCCGCCTATGGCGGAGCGCGGACAGGCCGGGGCGGTGGCGGACCCGATCGAGGGCTCGCCCGTGTATCCCGCCAAAAGTCGCGTCAACGAACGCGATCATCTCGAGATCGCCGGCTGTGACGTCGTCGATCTCGCGGCGGAGTTCGGCACTCCGGCTTATCTCTACGCCGAAGACGACATGCGCGATCGGGCCCGCGCCTACAGGGCCGCCTTCGAGCGACGTGGCGCCGAGGCGGACGTCCTCTTCGCCAGCAAGTCGCTGCCCTGTACCGCTGCCTACCGGCTCTTTGCCGAGGAGGGCCTCTCGGTCGACGTCGCATCGGGCGGTGAGCTGCACATGGCGCTGCGCGCCGGCTTCGACCCGACCCGCATCCACATGCACGGCAACAACAAGAGCGACGAGGAGATCCTCTTCGCCGCCCGGTCCGGCGTCGGCCATCTGATCCTTGATTCTTTCGACGAGATCGACCGTTGCGAGCGGTTGCTTGAGCAGCCGCAGGACGTCCTTGTCCGCGTCACTCCCGGAATCAAGCCATCGACCCACACTTACGTGCAGACGGGCCAGCTCGATTCGAAGTTCGGCTTCGGCCTCGAGGACGGCTTGGCGGCGCGGGCGATCGAGCGGGTGCTGGCTTCCGACGTGCTCAACCTGACCGGCTTGCACGCCCACATCGGCTCGCAGATCTTTGAGCTCGAGCCCTACACGCTTGCGATCCGGGCGATCGGCGAGCTGGCTGGAGACTGGTGCAAGATCGTCAATGTCGGCGGTGGTCTCGGCATCGCCTACACGGCCGAAGATGAGCCGCCCTCAATCGATACTTATGTGGACGTCAAGGTGCGTGGGATCGCCGAGGTCTTCGGCGACGGCGTGCGGATCCTGATTGAGCCTGGGCGCTCGCTGGTCGGTAACGCCGGCGTCACCGCTTATCGGATCGGCACGGTCAAGGAGATCCCCGGCATCCGTACCTACGTGGCCGTCGACGGCGGCATGTCAGACAACATGCGGCCGATGCTCTACGGCTCGCGCTACGAAGCCCTGATTGCCGATCGCGCCACCGAGTCCGCCGAGAGCACGGCGACTATTGCCGGCATGCACTGCGAGTCCGGCGACATCATCGTCCGCGACGCGCGGCTTGCCTCGCCAGCGGTTGGCGATGTGCTCGTCACTCCCGCAACCGGCGCCTATGGCTACGCGATGGCGAGCAATTACAACGGCGTGCCGCGGCCGCCGGTGATCTTCTGTCGCGATGGCGACGCCCGCGTGGTCGTGCGCCGCGAGACCTATGAGGACCTGACCTCTCGAGATGTCTGATCCGATTCGCATCGGGCTGCTGGGACGCGGCACGGTTGGTGGCGCCTTCGCTGAGCTGATTGAGGCGCGGGCCGACGCGGTAGAGGCGGCGACGGGCCGGCGGCCGCAGATAAGCGGGGTGCTGACCCGCGAGAGCGGCGATTTCGGCGAGATCCTCGCCGGCTCCGATCTGATCGTCGAGCTGATCGGCGGCACCGATCCGGCGCGCGATTACGTGCTCGACGCGCTGCGGGCGAAACGGCCGGTGGTCACCGCCAACAAGCAGCTCCTCGCCCAGTACGGTGAGGAGCTCTTCGGCGTCGCCCGGGAGGCCGGCGTGCAGCTGCGCTTCGAGGCAGCAGTCGCAGGCGTGATCCCGATCGTGCGGGTGATCCAGGAGAGCTTCGGTGTCACCGAGGTAGCCAAGGTCTTCGGCATCGTCAATGGCACCACCAACTTCATCCTCAGCGAGATGGCCGCCAGCGGCGCCTCCTACGAGGACGTCCTCGCCCGCGCCCAGGAGCTCGGCTACGCCGAGGCCGACCCGACTGCCGACGTCAGCGGCGCCGATGCGGCGGCGAAGATGGCGATCCTCGCTCGCCTCGCCTTCCACACTCCGGTGACCATGGACCAGGTCTCATATGAGGGGATCGAGCAGGTCCAGCGCGATGACCTTGCCTATGCCAAGGAGCTCGGCCTCTCGCTGAAGCTGCTCGGGGTCGCCGAGCGCCGCCGGGAGGGAATCAGCGTGCGTGTCTTCCCCTGCTTCCTCTACGGCGGCCATCCGCTCGCGCCGGTCAGCGGCCCGTTCAACGCGGTCATGGTCGAGGCGCCGGAGATCACCGAGGTGACGATGTCGGGCCCCGGCGCCGGGGGGGTGCAGACCGCCTCCGCCGTGCTTGGCGACGTCGTCTCGATCCTCAGCGGGGATGCACCTGTGCACGAGACGCGCGAGCGGCTGCCGATCGTCTCCGACGTCACCTCCTCCTTCTACCTCCACCTCGCGGTCGCCGACCGTCCCGGTGTGTTGGCGGGCGTCGCTCAGGTGCTGGGCGACAAGGAGGTCTCGGTGAAGAGCGTTGTCCAGCGCGGCAGCGGTGAGGACACGCGCTTGGTGATGGTCATCCACGAGTGTTTAGAGTCGCGCTTCTCGGCGGCGCTGGAAGCGATCGAGGAGCTCGACGTGCTGCGCTCGCCGCCGCGCTCGATCCGGGTGATCGAAGAGGAGTTCGTCTGAGAGCGCATGCGGAGCAAGCGTCCATATCTGATTATTCGCGCAGCGGAGCATGCGCGAAGCCCCGTGTCATGAGCCCCGCGCCCCTGATCGAGCGCTACCGGGAGCGCCTCTCGCTGGAGCCTGGTGATCCGGTGGTGACCCTGAACGAGGGATCGACGCCGCTGGTCGAGGCGCCGCGGCTCTCCGAGCGAATCGGCGCTCGGGCCTATCTCAAGTTCGAGGGCGCCAACCCTACCGGCAGCTTCAAGGACCGCGGCATGACCGTCGCCGTCTCGCGGGCCAAGGGCCGCGGCGCCGAGGCCGTGATCTGCGCTTCGACCGGCAACACCGCCGCCAGCGCCGCCGCCTACGCGGCGCGGGCGGGGATGCGCGGCGCGGTGATCGTGCCCGAGGGCAAGATCGCGATCGGCAAGCTCGCCCAGGCGCTGATGCACGGCGCCCGCGTCGTCGCCCTGCAGGGCAACTTCGATGACGCCTTGCGGATCGTCCGCGAGCTCGCCGACAAGCACCCGATCGAGTTGGTCAACTCGGTCAACCCGCACCGGATCGAAGGTCAGAAGACCGCCGCCTTTGAGGTGGTCGAGGAGCTGGGGGAGGCGCCGGGGGCGCTGGCGATCCCGGTCGGCAACGCCGGCAACGTCACCGCCTACTGGCGGGGCTTTCAGGAGGCCGGCACGGCGCCGATCCTCTACGGCTTCCAAGCCGAGGGCGCCGCGCCGCTGGTTCGCGGCGAGCGCGTCGCCAATCCTGAGACCGTCGCCTCGGCGATCCGGATCGGCAACCCAGCCCGCTGGGAGGAGGCGATGGACGCCTTCACTGGGTCGCGCGGGCGTGTCGCGGCGGTCTCCGACCAGCAGATCCTCGACGCCTACCGCTGGCTCGCCGCCGGCGAGGGCGTCTTCTGCGAGCCCGCCTCGGCGGCCTCGGTCGCCGGCCTGCTCGCTCACGGCCTGCCCACGGTCGCGGGCGAGCCGCCGCCCGAGACAGTCGTCTGCGTCCTCACCGGTCATGGCCTCAAGGACCCCGATACGGCGCTCTCCAAAGCGCCTTCGGTGATCAACTGCCGGAACGACCTCAGCGCGGTCGAGCGCGCGGTATTCGATTGACCGTCCGCCGCCGGCTCGTCCGCGTCCCCGCCTCGTCGGCCAATCTCGGTCCGGGCTACGACGTGCTCGCCGCCGCGGTCTCGCTGTACCTCGAGCTCGAGGTCGAGGAGACGGGCGAGTTCTCGCTTGATCCCGGCGGCCTCGACGTTTCTACCGGCCGCGACAACCTAATCGTGCGCGCTTTCGAGACTCTGCATCCCGCCGACGGCATTGCTTTCAGGCTGAAGAGCGAGATCCCGCTGGCGCGGGGGCTGGGATCGAGCGCGGCGGCGATCGTCGCCGGCCTCTTCGCCGCCGACCATCTCTTCGAGTTGGCGTTGACCAAGGAGGAGATGCTGGTCAAGGCGACGGAGTTGGAGGGGCACCCAGACAATGTCGCCGCGGCGATCTACGGCGGCTTCGTGATCTGCGGCGCGGGAGCAGACGAGTTACCGAGCGCGGTTCGTTTCGACCCGCCGAGCGGCCTCGAGGGCATCGCTGTGATCCCGGCCGAGGAGGTCTCGACCGAGCGCGCCCGTGAGGCGATTCCCGCCCAGGTCCCACTCGCCGATGCAGTTGCCAATGTTTCCGCGGCCTCGCGCCTCGTCCTCGGCCTGCAGACCGCCGACCTCGACCTCCTCGCCGCCGGCCTTGCCGATCGCATCCACCAGTTACGTCGGCGCGAGCTCTACCCGCGCTCGATGGAGCTTGTCGACGGCGCCAGGGAGCTGGGCGCCCTCGGCGCGACGATCTCTGGCGCCGGCCCCACCGTCCTCGTCTGGACCACCTGGCAGGACGCCGGCGGAGTCGCCGAGGCCCTCGAGCAGCGCTGTACCGGCTGGGCCGAAGTCCGCCGCCTCCCCTTCAGCCCGCATGGGGCTGACGTGCCCGAGCTTTAGGTCGCGGGGACGAGACAGTGGCGCTGAGCCCTTAGGGGGCCAATGCGCATGACACGCCACGCCAAAATCGCACTCGATCCATCGGGGCATCTCTGGTGGAAGTAGAAGGTTTGATTGACGATCCACTTCAAGTCGAGACAGACGAGGACGGAAGGCCGCTCTACTCTGGAGTTCTCCGGGGTATCCATATGCGAGTTGTCGTGGCCTTGACGAGCCCGGCCTGATCGTCACAATCCACGAGAAGAGGAAATGATGCGAGTTGACTACGACAGCGAGGCCGATGCCCTTGATATCCAGCTCGTCGCATTCGATCGCTATGAGCATCAAGAGCAGGTTCACGACAGCTACTGCACGGTGGGGTTCGCCGACGGGCGCTTGGTCGATATCGAGTTGCTGAATCCCGCCACCCACCTTCAGCTTCTCGATGTCGTAGCGGATCGGTATGACCTGGAAGGTCCGGTCTTGCTGGCAGCCGCGAAGGCCGCGCTCGCCGCCCCTGATCGCGTCGTCAGGCTTGAGGTCGGGGTGCCGATCGCCGCTTAGCCTGTCCTGCTTTCAGCGCCGGCCTGGGGACTAGGATCGGGGTATGTGGCAAAGGTTGAGGCCCGCCATCTTGCTGCCTGCAGCCCTTGTGGCTCTCGCCGCACCGGCGAGCTCGCAGGCGACACTCGTCTTCACTCGCAATCCCTTCAGCCCGACGGTCTACGTCGCCAACGACAACGGCTCGTCGGCGCGGAAGGTCGGCTCGGGCTCGAATCCGCGGGTCTCTCCGGATGGGAAGACGATCGTCTTCTACCGTCTCGGCAAGGGCAATCAGCCGGCTGACTTGATGGTCGCACCTGCGGCTGGTGGCGCTCCGAAGAAGCTCTTGAGTGGCTGGCAGGATCCGTTCGTCTTCGCCTGGTCGTCGGACTCGAGCACGATCGCGGTGCTGCGCGGCCCGGAAGTCGGCCCGCAGCGGCTGACCACGATCGATCTAGCGACCGGCACCCAGCAGACGATCGCAAGCGGCTTCTTCAACGGAGTCAGCTTCGCACCGCAAGGCGGGCAACTCGTCTACGGACGTTCGAGCGAGGAATTCGGAACCAAGAGCGACGTCTATCGGATGGACCTGCTTCCGCCTGGCGCCGTCAGCGTGGCAGCCGTACTGCCGGTTGCGCTGACCAGTGACCATCGCTCGTCGAGCCCGCTCTGGGGGCCAAACGAAAAGATCGTCTTCATCAAGCACCTCGGCGAAAAGACCCGCAAGTACGGGCCCAAGAACGACCTCTTCCTGATGAACCCGAACGGCAAGGGGGTCAAGCGGTTGACCCACACCAAGGTCGGCCCGCTGCTCTCCGGCCTCAGCCCCACTGCTTGGTCTGCCGGCGGCAATCAGCTGCTCACGGAGTTCGGCGGCCAGGACACGACCTACGCGGTCACGGTCAATCCAAAGACGGGCGCGGAACGGGCCTTGACCAAGGAACGCGAGACCGGCTTCGTTGGCACCGCGCTCTCCAGCGACGGCAAGCTTGTGC
>Ga0066654_10000151_pt1 | contig 15340 bp, 10 predicted proteins | sample GraSoiAngelo_103_FD_66715 | JGI IMG/M metagenome (GOLD analysis project Ga0066654, IMG submission 66715) | Grasslands soil microbial communities from the Angelo Coastal Reserve, California, USA - 14_0903_05_20cm | ecosystem: Environmental > Terrestrial > Soil > Grasslands | place: USA... | reverse complement strand
TTGAGTGCCTCAGTCTCATTGTCTGTTTCCTGGACATCTGGTTTTGGCGTCACGCGTGCGGCCAGGTAAGGCTTTTCTTGCACAAATTCATCGATCACCACGCGTTCCAGACCCTGCACAGCGATTTGTAACGTGCCATCGGGCATACGGAACATGCGGCCAATACGTGAAACCGTACCAATCTTGAAGATATCATCTGGACCGGCCTGATCGATCTCCGCAGACTTTTGGGCTACCAGTACAACCAAGCGGTCACTGCGCATGACATCATCGATTAAGCGAATCGAACGCTCCTGACCAACGCCAAGCGGCTGGACCGAGAACGGGTAAACAACCGTATCTTTTAGCGGCAAGACCGGCAAAAAATCAGGAATCGTCAAGCGATCGTCATCTTGCTGATGTTGAGCGAACTCTTCTGAAGTAGCCGCATGGATTCTTTCCTCGATCTCCTTTTCGATTGAGTCAACTTCCTCGGCCTTATCGCTCATCGTGGGAGGTGAATCTGCTACCGGTTGTTCAGACTCTTGCGTAGCATGTAGCTCAGTATCTTGCAGCTCCTCAGAAAAATGGTTACTGGCTGCACGTTCTAGCGTGTCTTCCGCCTGTTCTTGTTGTATAGTTGTTTTTTTGCTTGTTTTCTTTTTCATAAAACTCCATTAATACCTTCTCTACATAGTGCAGGGAGTAACATTAATCTTTGGTATTATGTCGCTGGATGCGTACACGTTCAGGTTTTTTGGCTGGTAATGTGGGTAGATCGACCCAGAGAAAACCATTTTCATAGCGAGCAGTGACTGCATCGCGTTGTATAGGATAAGCAATATACACTTCAAGGCGAAATGGACCATAGCGGATCTGAGCTTCATGGTAACACAGGCTCTCCTGGCTGCCATGCTCATCAGTACGTTCACCGCTGATTACCAGAGCATCTTCATAGAGCGTCACCTCAATCTCTTCTTCATTCATGCCCGCAAGCTCTACTTTGATGGTCATCATATGCGTGGATTCCAGGATATCAGCTAGAGGACGCCAAGTGGTAGAGCGTTGAAGCACGGATTGTTGACCCTGACGCAGCGCATCATTGAGTAACTGGCGATAATGTTGCTCCACGTGTTTTTGTGATCCATCTATATAACGATAGGTCACATGCCGATAACGCATTCGCATGGCTTCACAACCTCTTTGGGAAAAACTGATGATAATGGGCCTGTGAGTTGAATAACCTTCCTGATTATGGCACGCGTTCTTTGAAATTGCAAGTGTGCGAAAGATGAATGAGTGCTGGCGAAAGGTAATTGTGGTAAGCACAGCGTAATGAATTGCGCATCTACGAGAGTTTGACGTGATCCTGTTGATATGCTACTATGTTTCTATGTAATTCCTCTTCGGTATATATTCTACCTGAAACGCTGGATATCATAGTGCGTAGTTGCCGGACTGCCTTGATGCGGTTATCCTGCAACTGTGAGGGCAAAACGACATGATCACGCAAACGATCAAACGTTGGTGGAACAGGCTGTTCGGGTGGTGGCCCTGGAAGCGGTCTTCGCAGACTAGTTACACACAAACTGTTACAAATAGAAATCAGAGTGCGCCACAAGATACCGTGTGGCGAACGACGGTAGATGGACCAGTATCTTTGACTGGCGTTACTTCGGTTGCCATTGACCAGCAAAGGGATGAGAACTTTGCTGAAACTGCGTGGTTAACGACTGAAGAACGTTCTGAACATCTTGTACAAGAACTTCCACCAATGGAGGCTGAGGAGCGCCTTGACGCTACATGCCTTTCTTTGATAGATACATCTCAAGAAGTACCTGTTGTCTCAAGCGGAGAATTGAGTGTTCCGACGTATGAGCAGCAGTTAGCATTTCTCCACTACTTAGTGCAACGTGGCATTGTCAACGAAGGTTTTACCGAGGGACAAGTCCCCGCGCAATATCAACAAAAAGTGGAGTGAGGTTGGAGAAGAAAAGGTGGGTCGCGCCTACACACCCCTGCAACGCACCGTGAAGGTCTGCCTGTGCAGGGGCGAAACGCAACCCACCATTGGATAACGTTTGCTAAGTCACTGATACTCATGTGAACTTCTACCAACTAGTATACACTACTTTCCCCCAAATTTCAAATGTCTCCCCAGGTAACTCTAGGTAGCAGCATGTATTGAAAATAAGGCATTCACCTGATGTGGCTATGGATTACCTTTGTTATAGTATGTTGTAGGAGGCGCTCTATCGTTAGCTAGCTTACGAAAGTAAGACAGAGGAGTATATTACATGTATAACGTGGCACCAGAGGTAATATCTATTGCAGAAGCATGCCTCGGGGGTCTACACAGTCGTTCTGTGCTCTTAATAGGGTCAGAAGAGCAACGATATCCATATATAAAATTACTGCACCGGGCCGGGATGAAATATATCTACCAGGAAGACACGGCTAGCCGAGTGTCGTACTTGCTTCCTCATGTGCAATTACTTATTAGCTTGCCCCCACCTGTTTGCGCTGAACAAGCTACACCCATGCTCACAGCGGCCAGTATTGCCAAAGGGTGTGAGGGGCGTCATGCCCCGCTCTTCATTTTTGACCTCGCTACAAAATCCGCCAGACCTTCCGTGGAGGAGTTAGCTGGTTTGTTGCCAGAAGTATGCCTTTATACACCGGCGGATCTACAACCCCTCTTATCTAACCGGTTAGAGGCAAAAGCGTCCTGACCACTCTTGAGAGAGCCTACTTGCTTTGATGTGGTACACTGGGATAGTCTGGCGAACGTTTCTACCGTCATTGGGCATGCTTTAGTAGGGTGTTCCACAAGCGAAATAAGGGAAGAATGGAAGTCATAAAGATCTCTCCCCGTGGCTATTGCTACGGTGTTGTTGATGCATTAAACATTGCGCGGCAGGCTGCGAAAGATCCTACACTGCCGCGTCCTATTCACGTTGTTGGTCAGGTTATCCACAATCGACATGCCATTGACGAACTCTCTGGTTTAGGTATCATTACCCTGGACGGCCCCAATAGATTAGCTATTTTAGAACAAGTCAAAGAAGGGACCGTTATCTTTACTGCACATGGTGTCTCTCCCCAGATCAAGCAACTCGCGCTGCTGCGTGGATTGCACTGTATCGATGCAACCTGCCCAGATGTAACAGTCACCCACCAGCTCGTGCGTGATCTGGTAGCAAAAGGCTATTACATCCTCTATATTGGGAAGAAAGGGCACCCCGAACCAGAAGGCGTAATGGGCGAGGTCCCCGGTTACGTCAGTTTGATTGAAACCGAGGCCGATATCGATGAGCTACAGCTCAGCGCTGAGCAAGAGAAAAAGCTCGCTATTTCAACACAAACAACACTCTCGTTCTGGGATACACAACGTATCATCCAGCATATTAAGATGCGTTATCCGCATACAGAAGTTTTCGTTGATATCTGCCGTGCGACGCAGACACGGCAGGAGGCTGTGGCAGAGCAGGCAAAAGGTGCGGACCTGACGATTGTGGTTGGTGATCCTCGTAGTAATAATACGAATCGGCTGGTGCAAGTCTCTGAAGAATTAGCTGGCGTACCAGCTATACGTATTGAGGATCTTTCGCAGTTGCAAACGGAATGGCTCAAAGGAAAGAAACGCGTGGCAGTGACTGCCGGTGCATCGACGCCTAGCCAGTTAACACGTGCGGTTATTCGTTATCTAGAAGAATATCAAGCGGAAGAAGCCTAGTGAAGTGCCCCATGTGTTGTGCATACAGGGGCTTCTACGCGGTGGTTGTATTAGGATGAATAAATATTACGTGAACAGTTTTGACAAGGCATTACTACAGTGTAGTGCAGAAGAGTTGGCCTTATTAAGTCGTTTATGGGGATTGGACGGCACGGCATCGGATATTGTGAGGGAACTCTACGCGCGCATGCAAGATCCCATTGCGGTGCGTTTTGTGTGGGAGGCGCTCTCAAAGGATGAACAGCAGGTGCTCTATCAGGCGCTATCCGTTGCTCAGGGGGGGATACGCCGTACTGACTTGCTGATTAAATCGCATTTGGACCCAGGCCGTTACGAGTTGGCTATTGATAATCTGTTGCGGTACTTGCTGCTCTATGAGCAAGTAGAGAATGTCTCCGGGAAGAAGAGCAATCCCACCTCTAGCGCGGCAAAAAAACTCGCCAAAAATGCGCTTGAAAAAGTGAAGGTGATCCATGCCTTTCCTGATACCATGAAGTTGCTGTACGGGATTGGCCAGGAGATCTTTATCTCAGATGACCGTGCTACACGCACATTACAACAGTTGTTGGCGCAGGCTCCCGATATGTGGCTCTATCAGGGTATTCGTCGCTTTCAAGGGGTATCCTGGGATACTGATTACTCGCGTGCCGATTTTAAAGAGAAGATCATTCGTACGCTACAAAAGCTCTCTGATCCGCTTGCACATCTGCCCACGCTGAGTGAAGACGCGCGTTTGCTCTACCGCTGGCTACGTGGGCAAGGGGGCCGCGTCAGCATGCAGGATGTGCGCATACACACAGGACTGAGCGATCACAGACTCTGGGCTATTTTGCATGAATTAGAGCATGTATTCCTGGCTTTTGATACCTTCTCAAAACAGGAACGCGTACTCTTCATTCCTAGAGATTATGCCCCATCTGCCGATCCTGCCGCTGGGCAGAGCGCTGCAACCGATGAGCAGAGCGAAGTTGATACAGCGCCGAAAACCGTACTGGCCGCAGAGCCAATCGTCCTCTATGATATAGCAGTTGTCACCAATGCACTCTACCAATACGCTATGGAGCCAACGCAGGCGGGACATATCCCCAAGCGCATTTTCAATAAAATTCGCCCTATACTTCAGGGAGACTCTATCTACGATTATCAGGACAATGATCTCTATCTTGAAGTTTTGCTTGCGGCGATGCGTGACCTGCGCATTGTGCAACTGCCTGAGTCGCCATCTGAGGATGTTAAGGCCCGCTATGAACCCGGCTCGCATCTGGACGCGTGGGCACTGCTAGACCTGGCGGAGCAGGCGGTACAGTGGTTACAGTTCTGGGTGAGTAGTGGCAGCTGGCACGATGATCGCGGTATGAACTACAGGCCGTGGGATCACTATCTGCTCCAGTCCAGATTGGCGCGTGAAGTGATTTTGCGACATTTAAGCAAATGTACAGCGGGGCAGTGGTATACCATCAACTCATTGCTAGCAGAAATATGGCAGGAGGATGCCTTTACCGCCCGTCCATCCTCAAGTTATGCACGGCAACAGACACATGTCAACAAAACACCTGCCATACGTGAAAAGTGGAACCAGTGCGATGCAGAACTCTATATCGGTATCTTGAACAGTACTTTAAGAGAGATGGGCATTACCAGCGTCGGCTTCTCGCAGGAAAATGCTCTGGAATTAGAGAGGCCCGTCAATCCCCATGTCTTTCAGCTAACCGAGTTTGGAAAAAGCGTGCTGGCCACGCGTGAAGAGGTCCTGCTGGAGAAAAAGCAGGTGCAACCAGAAACGCCAGCGGCCCCAGCGCGCGTGCTCATTGTCCAGCCAAACTTTGAGTTATTGATATTGCAGCCTGACCTACCAACATTGTATAGTATTTTGCCCTTTGTACAAGTAAAGCACATTGGTGTGGTCAGTCGCCTGACATTGACAAAAGATGCGGTCTTGCGTGCACTGGCGGCGGGTAAGCGTGTGGAGCAGATAAGAGGCGCACTGGAAGAGCATAGCCAGAAAGAGCTACCCCAGAATGTCCTCTATACACTCAATGACTGGGTAAAGAACTACAAAGAAGCGAGGATCTCCCAGGTATTGTTATTCGAGGTTTCTAGTGAAGCTATTGCGCAGGAACTTTGCAACACGCCGCAGATCAAGGAACTCGGCTTGCGTCAAATAGCCCCTTGTACGCTCGTATTGAGCAGCGATGTGAATCTGCAACAGCTCAAACGAACCCTCGAAAAACAGGGAGTCACCGTGCACCTCAGTCGTAATATTATTACCCGCTCGACGCGCTACAGTGCTGCTACTTACAGTATATATCAATAAGTTGCAACGTTATAATTACTACGCCACTTGGGGGATAGAGTGGCAACAAGAGATAAAATGAGTTACAATGCTTCAGAGATACACGTTTGCTAACATCATTTCCCCATAAGTGGTTAGCCAATTTGTACCACCATACGGAGTAAAGAGAGGATTCCAATGGCAGGGGACTGTTCATTTGATATAGTATCACAGTTTGATGAGCAAGAGTTGCACAACGCAGTCGATCAGACACGCCGCGAAGTGCAGACGCGTTATGATCTGAAGGATACGAAAACCGAGATAACCTTAAATAAGGATAACGTGACCATTCTCACAGATAGCACACTAACGCTGAAGAATGTGCGCGATATTCTGGAATCGAAAGCGGTTCGTCGCAACCTGTCTCTCAAGATTTTTAAGCCGGGCAAAGAAGAAAATGCGGCGGCAGGGCGGGTGCGACAGGTAATTCAATTACAGCAAGGCATCTCGCAGGAGCAGGCGAAAGAGATCAGCAAGTATCTGCGTGATAGCTTTCCGAAAGTGCGTCCACAGATCCAGGGTGAGGCGATTCGTGTGACGGCTAAGAGCCGTGATGAGCTACAGGCCGTAATTGCATTGCTCAAACAGAAGGATTATCCACTGGCCTTGCAGTTCATCAATTATCGTGGTTAGAGCTTGTATTGTAATAAGTCATCAAAAAACGTAATACATGTATTATATGGTATTGAGCTATTTAATAGGGATAAACGCAAAGTACTTTAGTACCAAAGAGGTGCCCTCAAAATAGATTTGTAGTACCCTAAAGTTTAACTGGACTAAGCCTATTAGGGCTGTTGTGGCTTCGCGTGAGGTGCCTTTGCGGCAGAAAACTTATGCAGCGCGACAACAGTGCTCTCGTTCGAGAAAGTGACTTTCATGTCTGGGAACCGACAAATCTTTGACGTAGCGACACACACAGCCGACCGCCATCGTTGGGATAGTCAGTGGCCGGAAGCGATGCATGAATACCAACGAGCACTTGCGGAGTTCCCAGATGACACAACCGCACATAGTGGGCTAGGGTATTGCTACATGCAAACGAAGCAGTGGCAAAAGGCGCTCGATGAGTACGAATACATTTTTCAGCGTGATCCCAGCAATGTGATCGTCCTGAGCAAGATAGCCGAACTGTACGGTATTTTGAATAGGCGTGAGGATGCCTATACTGCATATCTGCATCTGGCAGATCTTTACTCAGAAGCAAGTCAAGAAGCACGCGCAGAAGCAGCCTGGCTAAAAGCTGCTCAGTTATCCTCTGGTAATCCTGAACCCCATGAGCGGCTCGCTAGCTACTACTTTGAGCAAAAAGACATCACAGCTATGATTCAGCAGCGCTTGGCCGCAGCTCAGGGCTACCTTGCAAGAAATGATTTTGTGGCGGCTAGTACACAATGCGAAGAAGTATTGCGTGCTGATGGGGCAAACGTCCAGGCACAGCAATTGCTCGCGCGAATACGGAATGGGTCTGCTTCTCTGCCATCAGAGCCAACAATGTCTATGGCAACAGCTGCTGATCCAGGAGATGACACATTTCTCCCGGCTGATAGACCACCACAGCTAGGTGCATCTCTTACTTCTTTCACTTCTCAAGAAGATAATTCAGGAGCTGATACCATTAGATCAAGCAATACAGACGGAGGTACAACAGGCATCATGGGAAACATGGGCAACTTCGGTGGGGTGAGTAATCCGGGACCAGCCCCAGCTATGAATGGGGCTGGTGGAGGAATGGAATCTGCTCCCCGTAAAAGGATTACTGCAAACCAGGTAACAGGGGTTTTGAAGCAGGCCCAGGCATATCAATCCCAGGGTCGTTTCAATGATGCTATCGACCTCTGTGAGCAGATCCTGGAGAGCGGCTTCGATCGACCAGACGCTCGTTACTTTTTAGGATGGCTTTATCAGGAGCAACAGCGTTGGAATGATGCTATCCGGCAGTTCCAGATGCTCTTGAATGATCAAGATTATGCACTTTCCTGTTACTATGCGTTAGGACAGTGTTATCGTGCGCGTGGTGATCTGCGCACTGCCGCAGTGCATTTCGATGAAGCGGTAGACCGTGTGAATCTGGATGCATTAACGGTGGAAGAATCTGATCAGTTAGTGCAGCTCTGTCAGGAAGCGGCGGAGGCGCATCGTTTGCTAGGTGAGCAGGAACAAACTCTGACGGTCTATAATGCTCTCTTAGGTTTCTTACGTAGTCGTGGCTGGAATGATAAGGTGGCGCAGGTCGAGTTTATGTTACAGCAGACCCAGGGTGCTCCTGCATCCTCGCGTCCACCCACGCCTCCTACAGCGCAGGTGCAAGCGCAACCAGTGCAGCCTGCGATGCAGCCGCCTGCACCTCCGGTTTCTATTCCAGACGCAGCTACTATGGCATTCAATGTTGCCAGCTTGAATGGTGCCGCTGGCCCTCAAGTGAATGTAGGATCACAATCATCTATGCCTCCGTCTCTGTCCTCTGCGACAGGTGCTGTTGGTGAGTTGCCTGACTGGTTAACTGGAATTTTGAGCGACTCTGAGAAGACTCAGATCCAGGAAAGGAAAACTGCACCTGCTCCATCTGCGCCACAGGCTTCCGCGCCGCCTCCGGCTTCCGCGCCACCGCCGCTGAGCGAGCAAGATATTGCGATGGCACAGACAGCTTTCTTCACGCCAGTCGTGCCGCCAACTGAACAAGCGCGTCCGCAGGTAGCAGCACCCGCGCCTACCGTACAGTCGCCAGTGCCGCCAGCACAGTCTGCTCAGCAAGCTCCAGCAGCGCCACCTTCCTGGCTAACCAATGATATGAACGCTCCTGCAAATGGAACGCGTTCCTTACCTGTGGAACAGTTGCCGGTCGTGCCAACGCCTCCTGCCGCTCCCCCGGTAGTTCCGGCGCAGCAGGCCGCTCCTGCGCAAGCAGTCGTGCCCCCGCCGCCGCCCATGCCTGTCCAGACGGCAGTACCTGCACCGCCAGCACCTGTTGCTCCACCGCCAGTGGTACCTCCGGCTCCCGCCGTGCAGCCAGCCGCAACGGCCCCGGCGCTCTTCGATCTGGCTACGCCAGTAGTGCCTACGGCGCAAGCCGCGCCAGAGAAGAAGGCAGGCATTGAAGAAATGCTAGGCCAGATGGCCGGCTCGAAAGATGACGGCTTGAAGCAGGTTGCCGATGCCGTATTGACCAGTACCGCTACACTGCCGGAGAATGTGCGCAGGCAGGTTGTGCGCTCAATGCAGGATATCCAAAATTATGTCAGTCATGGCCTACTCACCTCGGCGACGGAAGAATCTTTGCGCGTCATCGACATTGCTCCACAGTATCTGGATATCCATCAGGTCTTGTGTGAGATTTACGTACGGCAGGGCAAGATAGAGCAGGCTATTACCAAATATGCTATCCTCGTTGATACCTATATCGTCAATGGGCGCACGGAGGATGCCGTCGCTACCTACCGGCGCATCTTACAGCTTGAGCCGAATAATCTGACGTACCGCTTGCGCTTGGTCAGCTTGCTCTCAACGCTTGGTAATAAAGAAGATCTGCTCAGAGAGCGCACATTGGCCGCCGAGTCCTACTTACGTCTGGGCTATATGGATCGTGCACTCAATGAGCTGGAGCAGGCGCTACAGGAGAGTCCGACCAGCGTGCCGACGCGCTTGAACTATGCCCTGGCCCTACAGAAATTGGGACGTACCCAGCAAGCTGTAGCGGAATATCAGCGCGTGCTACAGGTTGATCCGCGCAACATTGCCGCATTAGTGCGTTGGCACATTGCTATGATTACCACCATTGGCGCGGCTCGTGCGGCGGCGCTGGAGGTGCTCGCTCGTATTCGCTGGCAACTGCGCGGTGAGGGACAGAAAAATGCAGATGCCGTGCTTCGTGAGTATATGCAGACGGTTGACATCTATCCTAACAATGCCGATCTGCATTATTCACTGGGGCAAATCTATCATCAATGTGGACAGTTTGATCAAGCGGTTGACTCTTATATCCTGGCGTTGCGTGATAGCGCAGTGGAGATCCTGGGTCGTGTAGGCATTGCTCAGTGTTTACTGGTACAGGGCAAACCGGAACCTGCTATGCAGCAACTGGAACAGGCATTGCAAGCAGTACGCCATTCCTCTTCCTCGGTTGATCCAGCAACTTGGGCGGCTCGTCCACGCGAAGAAGGCGAGACGCACCAGGCACCAGAGGTGGAAATCTCTCTGCTGCTAGCAAATACCTATGGCCGCGTTGGACGACAGGAGGAGATGCAAGCTCTTATACGCCAAGTCAAGCAAGGCAAGCCTTCACAGGACGAAGTCTCTTCAACCCTTGCCGAGATCTCCACTCGCCAGGGTGGGGATACTGCCAGCATTGTGCAAGAGTCTCTGGAATTAGCCCGTCATTATCGCAGTAATCGTCAGACCGATAATGCCATTAATGTCCTCAATGAAATCTTGCGCATGGCTCCGCAAGATCCGCGTCCTCATCACGAGCTGGCCGATATCAATATTCAGCGGGGTTTACTGGATGAGGGTATTGCGGAATTACGGCTATTAGCGGACATTTACCTGCGCCGTAATCAATTGACAGATGCAGGAGTCACAATCCAACGTATCGGCAACCTCTATGATGAGATGGGCAACAACGAGGAAGCGCTGGCGAACTTGTGTCGTGCCGTCGATCTGATACCAGATTCGATGGAATTGTTGCGTGAGGTCGTTGGCTTCTGCTGGCGTTTGGGACGCCAACACGAGGCGGGCAAATATCAGGTCATCATTGCTCGCTACTACTTTGAGACGCAGCAGGTCAAAGAAGCGGTGGCCGCGTTACAACAGTTGATCGCTATTGATAAGAACAACTACGATGCCTATGATATGCTGGGGCGGGCCTATCAGTCTGTCGGTGAATATGAGCAGGCGAGCCGTGTCTATCGCAATCTGGCCAAGATTAATCCTGGTAATACGAAAGCACGCGAACGGCTAGCAACACTGCAAGAACTGCGCACAAAGTAATATAATCACCTTGTAAGAAAGAACCGGTTGAGCGTATTGGCCCAGCCGATTCTTTCTTGCAAGGTGATTATGTATTACTCTATGCAAAAGAAGAAATGGTCTTATGTAATACTCAAAGAACTTTGCTGTTCTATATGAGTGCTAGTCCCAGTCTCCTTTTCTTGACGTTGCAACTCAAATACGAGCCGAGCTACAGTTTCTGATGTGACTGAGGAAGGTTCCGCTTGTGGAGTACCAACACCAGCTATACTATCAACCTCGTTTTGCCTCCAATCAGATGTTGTTCCTTGTACACCCAACGGCTTCATAACCTCCTCCATCCATCGCGCGCCACAGATACAACACATCCCATGACTCGCTTCATAGAGCTTAGGTAGGGGACGTTGTGAGACTCGCTCTCCTACGCTGTCTATTAAGCGCAAACACCACGCACACTGGCGCATCATGACTGTTAGTCCTTTCTCAACAGGTAATGCCTCATTAGTGGAAATGATCGTACACGATCGGCATCCCTACCAGCAACTTTTCTATGCGAGGTCAACTTCCTGTCCCCTAAATACAACGCTTTACGCCCATGTTTTTAGGATTGAGAATACCTCTATATAGTATTATACTGCAAGCCATGCAGTTGGTCTTTCATTTCACTTCACCATAATGGAGATGGTGTGGTAGCCTGACGAACCATCAGGCGCGGGCAGTGCTTCTGTGGGGTCTTGTATATTCCCCTCCATGTCAATTGCCCGTACGATGATGGTATCTGTGCCCACTTTTGGTTGCCAGGGAAGTTCCCATAATACCCAGCTAAGCTGAGAGAAGGGACGTTTGAGGGTCGCAGCTTGCCAGGTTTGCCCATTATCAATGGTGACATTTACCTCGCTGATGCCTTTGTCGCCTGAGAATGCTATACCTGTGATAACGGTTGGCTGGTTTGCCGTCAATGTCGTGTTACTCAAAGGAGTATCAATACGCGATGTCATACGAATGGGCGCAGGATCACTCCAGCCACGTTGTTGCCAGAAGCCCCGGTAATCTATATTGACAATTTCGATGCCTGTAAGCCATTTAACATGTTTCATGCCATAGATGCCCGGTACCAGCAGGCGCGCCGGAAAACCATGCCCGTTGGGCAGCGGAACTCCATTCATACGTACAGCAACAAGTGTTGTCGGCTCTAGAGCTTTGCTGAGATGAATACTATCACTATAGTCGTCAGCGGCATGAAGGACGACTTTACTCGCTCCTGCTTTGGTGCCACCTGCACGCTCTAACAAGTCCTTGAGGGTGATGCCCTCCCATTGTGCATTACTCATATATTCGCCGCCCACCGTGTTGCTGATACACATCAGGGTTTCGTATTGTTGTTTCATTGGTAGTGCTAATAATTGCTCGTAGTTGAGCGAGTAGGGGTGGTTGACGGCTCCATAGATGCGTAAATGCCAGGCTTTAACGTCCACGGTGGGATCGGAGAGGAAGTTTTTGGAGACGAGATAAAATTGCTCGTTGGACGTTACTTCGCCAGAGAGCTGGGATGCCGTGTGAAGATCCCCATATTTGGGTGTGGGTGGCGGGCTGATCCTATTTTTGAAGCGTTGTGTCAAGTTTGACGCTGCGTGACTTCCGCTTGTCAGCAAGCCATCGACACCACCGCTAATAAAGCGCCACGTCAGTACGCCCAATGTGCCTAAGCCGAGCGCTATCATGCCGTTACGCAAGAGTCCACGACGTGATACGTTAGCGGCCACACCTTGTTTCTGCAAGCGGCGTTGTATCAGTTTATGTTGTATATAGATGAAGAAGAGGCTGAAGGTGAGTCCTACCACGGCCAGACTCAACAGAGTGTTGCCTATACCTGTGGCCAGTTGAGCGCCAAAGATGCCAGCGCTATTGAGTGGCAGAAAGATGAAACCTACCAGTAACCAGAGGACGGCGGCGAGGATCAGGGCAACGGACCAGGAGAGTTGTCCCTGTTCATTGCTAGCCCGTGCAAAACGCGGATGTCCCAATAACAGAGTGCAGCTTGCTCCGATGAGTGCGAAAACGAGGCATTGTCCTATGACAATGATGAAGAAGAGGTAATATTTGGCATCAGCTCCAAGCAGCCTGTGGAGCGTTTCAAATGTTGCGGCAGAGATAAGCCGAGTGACGGTAGAACCGAGTATATCGGGCAGGGAGACACCACCGAATGTTGTGCTTAGTAGTAACATCAGGCCGGAGGCAACGATGCCTGCAACGAGGCCCGCGCTGAGGCCGATGTTGAAGCGTTCTTTATGAGAGAATGATGATGTGTGCATGGTGCAAGCCTTCTTAAAGAAATCTAAGAGTTTATTCCATTGAGTATACCATTGATTGTCACGTACTTCATGTGTCATGTGAATTTGACCATTTACCTCTCTGGCAAAAGCAAGCAGGATGTGTTACATTTTGGCCGCGATAACGATATCTCTAGTGAAATGACCAGTGGAAGCACGATGAGCCTGGACAATCAAATACAGGGGCCCCCAAAACAGGAGATGAATGACGCTCAAGCAGATGCAGAGCTTTATCAGAGTCATGCACCCAGTATCCTGGCCTACCTCCGTACTCATACGCCATCGTGGGAAGTGGCAGAGGACTTGCTTGTAGAAGTATTTCTGGCAGCTCTGGAAAAAGAACACTTTAAGACATTGGGTAAAGATGAACAACGTTCCTGGTTATGGCGAGTGGCACGCAACAAGGTGGCTGACTATTTTCGTGTAGCACAGCGTCGGCAGGTGTCTTCTCTCGATGATGTCGCTGACTCAATGTATTACGATGAAGAGTTTGCACCGGAACAGGTGACATTACGTAGCGAAGAATATGCACAACTTCGCCGGAGTATACAGCACCTCTCTCCATTGCAGCAACGTGTCTTGCACCTGCGCTTCGTCAATGAATTGCGTTGTGCCGATATTGCCACAATAATTGGCAAGAGCGAGGCGGCTGTCCGCATGCTGCTCTCTCGCACATTGAATGTGTTGCGCACTATTTATGAGAAGCACTGATCATCTAAGGAGGAGGTAATGCTTTATGGCACAAGATGATGGTCCCTTTGACCCTGCATCCATAGACGAACAGCTAGCACAGTGCGCTCATGACAATGCTCGCATGTACAACCAGCCTTCCGATGTGCCCGACCGCTCGCTTGTACAGGATCTACAGCGCTTGTATCAACCGCAAGCGGAAGCCTACAAACGTACGTTAGAGCGTGCTTGGCAGCGCGTCGAGCATAGCAGACAACCAGCCGATCCCAGCGAGGACAACGAGAGCGTTGTTCACCTGCCCGCTAAGGACAAACGGGCGCAAAGACGCAGCTTCTTTGCACAACAGCGCTTGAGTATGATTGCTGCTATAATCGTCGTCTGCCTGTTGCTGGGTAGCGTCCTGGCAGTCTTTAGTTCCGTGCAACGGGTTGGTATCGGGAGTCACCAGGCTCTACCGACAGCTACGAAAGGCGGGCACCAACGAGGTACGACTCTCTTCACCTATCATGATCCAGTCTCAGTCTATGCTGTGAGTTGGTCGCCGGATGGCAAGCGGATCGCTACGGCGAGTAATGCTGTGCGCGTTTGGGATAGGGCAACGAACAGGCAGTTGCTGACACTCGTACCACAACCAGCTAATAGCTTCTTTGTCGCGCGCTGGTCGCCAGACGGCACACGTATTGCTGCTAATACTCCTGTACTAGAAATATGGAATGCCACAACCGGGCAACGACAAGTTTCCTGTCCCGATCCGCTTAAGCTGACCAGCAACACAGGTAGGAACGTGGATAAACAACACATTCCTGCTGTTAACGGCAGTTCAGCTGATGAGAACATCGACCCTGTTCCTGTACCTGGCACAATCGACTGGTCTGCGGATGGGAGGTACATTGCGCAGATCTATCAAAACGTAGAGCAGCCTATGGTTGTGGTATGGAATGTGACGAATTGCAAAGTGGTCGCTCAATACAAAAGTGAGCGCAATGAATTGCCGCTTGATGTGGCATGGTCGCCAGATGGCAAGCACATCGCTTTCAGCGTTGACAGAGCGGTAAAGGTATGGGACTATGCTACCGACAAAGTCGTCTACACTTATCACGATCCTTTTGAGACGAATATCTATCGTCTGGCATGGTCTCCAGATAGTAAACGTATCGCCAGTGCCAGTTATGGTAGCAATACGGTTGAGGTGTGGGACGCTACAACTGGTAGTCATGCAGTAATTTATCGTGGTCATGCACGACCCGTGTTCGCGCTTGCATGGTCCCCCGATGGTAGCGCTCTCGCTTCAGGCAGTAGTGTACGCGAGGG
>Ga0066654_10000149_pt1 | contig 15371 bp, 13 predicted proteins | sample GraSoiAngelo_103_FD_66715 | JGI IMG/M metagenome (GOLD analysis project Ga0066654, IMG submission 66715) | Grasslands soil microbial communities from the Angelo Coastal Reserve, California, USA - 14_0903_05_20cm | ecosystem: Environmental > Terrestrial > Soil > Grasslands | place: USA... | reverse complement strand
CTTGACGCGCCCGGAAACCTCCGCTTTGACGCCAATCGTGGCCATCTCCTCCCGTAGTACAGCGCATACACGTTCTACATACGAACGCCATTGCTTGCTTTCCGATTCAACAATGTCGCGTACCCATTCATAAGCAGCCGGTTCCAGAATCTTGAAGGCCCAATCGTCCAGTTCACTCTCCATAAGCGACATGCCCAGGCGTCCGGCCAGAGGTGCATAGATCTCGCGCGTCTCTTGTGCTACGGATAACATCTCTTGCTGATCACCGCGATAACCGGGACGGCACATGACACGCATAGCGTGGAGGCGGTACGCCAGTTTGAGCAGAACGACACGGGGATCTTCTGCCATCGCCACAAACATTTTGCGTACCGTCTCCGCTTGTTGGCGTCTGAGGGCTTCACGGATACGTGGCTTCTTACTCTCGCCTCCGATATTCGTCCCACTATCTTCACGCTCGTCGTGGCCTTTTCTGATCGCGGCCTGCTGTCCCGTTTGAGTTGCACCAGCAACGGTGACACTCTGTTTCTTCCGTTCCAGAATATTGAAGCGCTCCATGCTACCAGCAACGCGTGCCGTCATTGGACCTAAGACCTCTTCGACTCTAGCGAGTGATACCAGATCGGCATCGACCGCTTCAAAGATTAACCCGGCGGTCACACCTACGGCATCGATATGCATTTGCGCTAGGATCGTTGCTACGGCTAACGCATGTTCAAGAGGGGGAATAAACCGCTCACCGATCACATCGCCGCATGTCTCTTGTGCCAGAGCGAGGGCCTGATTGACATGCCCTATCTCAACAGGAGTCATATACTGGCGAACCTGGATGAGCAGTGCTGCTATTTCGTTTGAGAAATCTTGTGGTCTTGTCTGGTTTCCTACAGACTGATCAATCATAATTCGGTACCACCACTGCCATAACCGTTGTCGATGCAATTGTTATGAACTGCTGTGCCCTATCTCAAGAGCAGCACAATGCCTGTCTATCTATTCCAATTCTGTATCTGTCTATCCCAAAGTATAATATATATTTCATGCCATTTGCTGCTAACTCTATGCCCCAAAAAAGATGGTGGGCATCTTTCTTGCCGCCGGAGGCGGCAAAAAAGATGATTTAGGATATTTGGGGACACCCCAAACCCCGCCAGGAGGCTACCGCCCCCTGGACCCCCGCTAAAGTTGACGCTTGGGGGCAACACCCCAAACCCCGCAAAGATGATTTAGGATATTTGGGGACACCCCAAACCCCGCCAGGAGGCTACCGCCCCTGGACCCCCGCTAAAGTTGACGCTTGGGGGCAACACCCCAAACCCCGCTAGGAGGCTACCGACCCTGGCGGGGTTTCAGGGGTGTCCCCTGACTGACTTTCTCTCTCCCCGCCCCCGAAGGGGGCGCAGGGAGAGGGAGTCCTTATCTGCCTGGTGTGGCGCGTTCTACGCTCACCACATTCTTCACTTGGCGCAAACGGCGGCGAATGCGCTCGTATTGATTGATGGCCCCCTCATGCGCCGATATTTCCAGCGTCGCGGTAATGATCGCCTTCTGTAGCGAAGGATGAGTTGTTGAGGTGACAGTTGTCATATTAATACCGGCATCGGCCACAACAGCAGCAACATCGCGCAAAAGACCAGCACGATCATGCGCCACAATCGAGATAGGAACAAAGTAATGGTCAGGTTCTATCTGTAACCAGTTCACTTCCACCAATGCACCCGGATGCTTGCGATAACGGCGTAGTTTATTACAATCACTGCGATGCACGAGCATCCCCTTGCTGGGATGCAAAAGTCCAACAATAGAGTCGCCTGGAATGGGACAACAGCACTGCTCTAATTTGATGAGATTGCCAGTACTAGCAGAGAGATCACCCTCTTTCTGCATGAGGCTACCATTTATCGGTCTTTGCCCGTGCTGAACCTGCTCAGACTCCTGCTGTAAGAGAGGTAAGAGAGCTTTCGTCACCTCATCGATCTGGAGATCTTCCCGTCCAAGAGCAACGTAGATGTCTTCTAGCATTGCACACTTATGGAACGTATTCCCTGCTTGCGCATCTTCAGCTTTCACACGCTGAAGCAAGGCATCGATCTGGCCATTTACGCCTTTAAAGCCAGCTCTTTTCAGGGCAAGATCGAGGCGTTCACGGCCCAATTGCAGATTGATCTCGTGCTCATAGGTCTTCAGGTAGCGCCTGATCTTGTTACGAGCTGCGGCAGTGCGCGCAAAGCTAAGCCAGTCGCGGGTCGGATGAACGGTACGATTCACCACAATATCAACGATCTCGCCATCCTTTAACTCATAATCGAGCGGTACCAAGCGTGTCACCAGATGGCCGGTATCATCCATATTGGTAATAATACGCGCCCCGGCGCAGTGGTCCCCAATATCGCTATGGATACGGTAGGCCATATCCAGTGGCGTTGAACCACGAGGAAGATCCTTCACCTCACCTTTGGGCGTAAAAACAAAGATCTGCTCCTGAAAAATGTCACCTTTCACAGCCTCAACAAACTCGTCTGCGCCCTGTGGCAATTCGCGCTGCCATTGGCGCAATTGTTCAATCCAAGTTACCATCTCGCGATACGAGAGGCGATAGCTATTAGATGATGCCTCTTTCCCCATGCGATCCTTCAAATACCAATAGCTCGCAATGCCATAATCCGCTGTACGCTGCATATCGTGTGTGCGGATCTGAATCTCGGTCAGACAATTATGCAGACAAAAGACGGTCGTATGCAACGACTGATAGCCATTCAACTTCGGTGTAGCAATAAAATCTTTAATGCGTCCATCCTTGGGCCTCCATAATGCATGGATATGCCCAAGGGCTAGATAACATTCATTATCGGTATTAACAAGAATGCGATAAGAGACAAGATCGTAGATCTGGCTTAGCTCATTCCCTTCATTCGGCTGAGGAGGCATCTCTTCTAATTTACGATTAATACTGGCCAGAGGTTTGCCCCAGGCATGAACTTCGGCCTGGATACCCGCACGCTCCATCTCCTCACGCAGGATGCGACATACTTCGTTGACATAAGGCTCGCGCTGTTTGACTTCCTCGGCCACTTCGCGTTTCAGCCGCTGATACTTTTCCGGCTCTAGATAGCTAAGGGCAAGTTCTTCCAGCTCTGCCTGTACAGGTGCCATGCCCAGGCGTTTGGCCAATGGCACATAGATCTCGGTAGTTTCACGCACCTTATTTTGCTGCTGTGCGGGCGACATTGCCTGCAAAGTACGCATATTATGCAAGCGATCGGCGAGTTTAAGGACAACAACGCGTGGATCTTCAGCCATAGCGAGCAGCATCTTACGCACAGTCTCGCTACGCTGGCGACGCTTATCCACTACCGAGAGGGGTGGAGTAGCGCTTATTTGCTCACTACCGGCAACCTCTTTGGTGGACCGTGGCGCTTTCCCGGCCAAGACATCAAATTTCGTCACGCCATCAACGATAGTAGCCACTTCCTGCCCAAACTGTTTTTGTAGGTCAGCAAGCGCACAATCCGTATCTTCCACCACATCATGGAGCAGAGCGGCAATAATTCCATTAGCATCAATACGCATACCAGCCAGCAGGAACGCAACTTCTAAAGGATGCTGAATATACGGCTCACCTGAACGACGCACAGCCCCTTTGTGCGCCTGATTGGAGAGTTCGTAGGCCCGTTTAATGCCTTCTATATCTTCGGGCGAGAGATATTGTTGCGTCTCCTTCAATAAATCCTCAAGTGTCAACTGCGAAGGTAACAAACTTGGTCTCCAAGCCGTTGTGCCCGCCCCTCTGGTCACGAGCGATTGATTAGCAATCTTATTAAAATCGGTAGCCATACAAAAACCTGAATCCATACCTGTACCATCTGTTCTGCTTGACGCTCTCTAGTCAGCTCTGGCTATTGGGACATCCCTATCCTGCAATGGCAAAGGCATCCCGGTGAGTGCCCTCAAATAACAAAAAAACCTGACACGGTAAGACACCCGCACGAGACGCCACTCTGTTGGGAACATCCATACATACATACAGAAAACAAATGTTACGATCCTATTATAAAATGCAACGTGCAACTGTCAAGCAACGACACGATGATCTAGACGCCATCATAGGCGCGCGACAACCAAATTGAGAGGATTACTACTCCAAAGAACAGTAATTCCTCTGTTTTTTATTTCCCCTGTATTACTGTAATGACGCCTTATTTAGACTGTTGTTAAATTTTTTTTGGGTATTTCTCAGCAATTATCAGGTAGGAAAGTGCATTGTGCCAAAATAAAGTAAAGAGGCTAGAAAGGTAAAGCCAAGAACACATCTCGGCTTTGCCTTGAAGTGAATGAAGAGCGGCTGATATGAAGCTCTTGCTCCAAGGAGGATGCTCTCTAGAGGAGAGAACATCACTCTGTGGGCGCTTGCAGACGATGAATCCGCCGATCTACCACCTTACCCGCGCACGCGCACCTTATCGTAGCAAGAACTGCAATAGACCGGGCGGTCATTCTTCGGTAAGAATGGGACCTGCGTCTCAGTGCCGCACTCAGCGCAAATAACGGTATGCTTTTCACGTGGAGCACGTTCAGAGCGGTTTCCGGCGCTACCTGTGGAACGACGAGCAGCACGACATCCAGGGCAGCGGGAAGGCTCATTTAGCAGACCTTTTTGCTGGTAGAACTCTTGTTCTCCTGTTGTGAATACGAAATCGTTACCGCACTCACGACACTTTAATGTTTTGTCAACGAAGCTCAACTAGGGACCTCCTATGTGATATGATGGTAATCCTCCGGGTCCATATCCTAGCAGATCTCACCAGTCGTTCTTTCCCCCTACCAGCGTGGGACTTAGATAGTCTGGACGAGCACTGTATGCGAGACCAAGATTGGATACCAGATGAAAGCATACACTATCTTTTGGTGGTTTGCAAGTGTTCTTCTTGTAAAATGCCACTATGAGCAATATTTTTACATATCTTTTATGCGGCACATGCGGCAGAGGGACTACTATATCCATATATTGTAGACACTCTTGACGTTCATGAGAAAATAGGAAGCGTGGGTCTTTTGCCCGTGGTATATAGTTAGTTGAGAAATCGATGTCACCATTTACTTTTACTATTGATGCTGAATGTTGCACTTCGTGGGCGCGTGCAACAACGATGCGTACGCCTCACGGTATGATCCAGACGCCCATTTTTATGCCTGTCGGTACACAAGCGACGGTGAAGAGCGTTTCACCCGAAGAATTACAGGCCGCCGGGACCCAGATACTGCTTGCCAATACCTATCACCTGATGCTCCGTCCAGGCTCACAACTGGTGGCAGATTTTGGTGGACTTCATGCGTTTATGCATTGGGATGGTCCCATTTTGACTGATAGCGGAGGCTTTCAAGTGTGGAGTCTAGGGCATTTGCGCAAGCTCAACGAGGATGGTGTAACCTTTAAATCTCATCTAGATGGCTCATTGCATACTTTAACGCCTGAGCGGGTGGTGGAGATTGAGGCCGAGCTAGGAGCGGATATTGTTCTTCCGCTCGATATCTGCGCGCCCTATCCCTGTGCAGCTCTGGAGGCCCGTCAGGCGATGGAAAACACGCATCGGTGGGAGGAACGGGCCTTGTTGGCAAAAGAACGTTTGCGGCCCGCACAGAGCTTGTTTGGTATTGTACAGGGGGCCTTTGAGCCGGAGCTGCGTAGAGAGAGTGCACGCGTAATTGGCAGTATGCCCTTCGCTGGACTCTCGATTGGTGGTCTCTCGGTTGGAGAACCCAAGGAGAAAATGTGGGAGATGTTACGTGCCGTCACTCCCGCCTTGCCACGCGAGAAGCCACGACACCTGTTAGGTGTCGGCTCACCGGAAGATCTGGTGATCGGCGTGGGGTTAGGCATGGATATGTTTGATTGTGTTTTGCCCACACGCGTTGCACGCCACGGCGGACTCTTTACGCGCATGGGGCGCATCAATATCAAAGCTGCTCGCTTCCGCACTGTACGTGGTCCAGTTGAGGAAGGGTGCGATTGTTACACCTGCCAGCATTATAGCGCGGGCTACATTCACCATCTCATTCGCGCACAAGAGCAACTCTACTATCGGCTCGGCACTATTCATAACCTGCGCTTTATGCTGCGCCTGGCTCAACAGTTGCGTGCAGCGATCATTGAGGGGAACTATGTCACCTTCCGTGACGAATTCCTGGCGTGTTACGTTCCTGCATCTGAACGCGTGCGAGAGGAGCAACGTGAGAAATGGAAAGCGGCGGCCAGGGCACGGCCTGAGCGCAACTGAGAGGCTACCTGATCCCCCGCCGTCGCTAGGGCAACCACAAGGGATTGCCCCTGCAATGGACGGCGGATCGGCCAGCAAGACGTGTTCGTACCATTGTAGGGGCAATCCCTTGTGGTTGCCCTGCGAAGGGATAACTCCATGGGAATAGCCCCGTATCGTTTTATCAACACAGGCGTACAAGATGCCGCTTATAATATGGCAATTGATGAGTCGATCCTGCTTCATCATATACGTGGAGAGGTTCCTCCCACATTGCGTGTCTTTCGCTGGTCGCAACCCGCTATCTCGTTAGGACGTTTTCAGAGCATCGAACGCGAGATCGCACTGGCGACCTGTCAACAACGCAGGATCGCACTGGTGCGCCGTCCCACAGGTGGCCGGGCTGTTTACCATCGTGACGAGTTTACTTACAGTATCGTCATGGGTAAACAGCATGGCATCCCGTCAGGGGTAGTGGCGGCATATGTCTACCTCGCCCAGGGATTACTTGCAGCGCTACAAATCTTAGGAGTACAGGCGACGCTGAGCGATGAACGAGCACACAAAAATCCTTCCGCCGCCTGCTTTGCCTCTTCGACAAAAGCTGACCTGACCTATAGAGGCTACAAGCTCATTGGTAGCGCTCAGGTCTGGAAGGATGAGGCGCTCTTGCAGCAAGGTTCGTTCCCCTTGGAGGATCGAGCCGCTGAGTTCTTCGCATTTCTGCAATTTCCTACCGAAGAGGCGTGCGCTGAGGCATTGCTCAGTTATCAAGCAAAGACCGCACCGCTGCATACCTTTGTGCCTGCTGTATCATGGGATGAGGTCGCAGCAGCTTTTCAACAGGGATGTAGTCGCGTGTATCAGCCATTCGTCACCAGCGAACTGAGCCGATCTGAGTGGGATTTAGCCCGCCAACTGGTAGAGGAAAAATATAGCAAGCTAAGCTGGCGTAAGGAGAAGATTGTAGTCACAGCTCAGGGGCCAGGGCACCCATGAAGGATACCCATAGGCATGCGCGCTAAGTGGGGGTCCAGGGGGCTTCGCCCGCCTTTCGGGGTGTCCCCAAATACTTCCATTCTTCTCTTTTGCCGCCGGAGGCGGCAGGAGAAAGGGAGTGCAGAGGGCATCCCTCTGCTTAACGCCCATGCCTATGGGCATCCTTTATGGGTGCTCTGGCCGTTGCTACGACTTATGCACATTGAGGAGAATCATTGCGTGTACTCTCATGGTGCGGTACAATGGGCGCAAGACGCAATGCTCCTGTCACATATACATGTATTATTTATTTTGTGCACTTATCTTAATTATTAGCTGATCTTGAAGGAGTTTTTCGGACGTGAGCATACCTATCGATATAGCGCGCAAAGTACTGGAAGCAAGCAAACAACGCGCGAGGGCATTACGCAGTCCTGTGAGCATCGCCATTGTCGATGCAGGTGGGCATCTGGTCCTATTTGAACGCATGATGTCCCCTTATGGCTGGGCAACAGGCAATATTAGTATAGCGAAGGCAACTACCGCCGTGATGTTCAATCAATCGACGGATTCCGTTGCACAATGGGGATCGGGCATCCCCGGCTTCGCTTCAAGTCTAGCAACCATGACGGATGGCAAATTCATTATGGCGGCTGGTGGCTGGCCCATACGTTTTGGTGGTGCAACCATTGGCGGTATTGGCGTCAGCGGTGGCAATGCACCTGGGCGTGATGACGATATAGCTCACGCTGGCCTCGCAGCTCTTGAAGCGATGGAGGCACCAGTTCCCGCATCACCTGTGCAGTCAGCACCATCCTATGCCAATTACCCGGAAGAGATGCCGACCCCCAGCACACCAAGTAATAGCAGTGTCCCACTGAACGAAGCTCCCAGCAATCAGCAACTTTCCCCACCAGACCAGGAAGATCCCTATCGACAGGATTCATACCAGTCGTTCAATCCAGACCGTCCGGGAGGACAATTATGAGCCAGGAATATAAGACTTCAACAAAAAGGTCCAGAAAAGCTACTCGTACGCAGCGCCGCCGACCAGTGCTCGTCACCGTAAAAAACGATGAGCCAGCAGACGATGAGCCTGTTTCTGCCATAGCTGCAACAGAAGAGCTTCCTACCCAGAGCAACGAGCCTGAACAACCTGCTCCGCCCGCGGCCACAGGCAAACGACTGCCGCGTTTCTTCCCGACTGTTGGCAAAACTGAACAGGAAGAGAGCGACAAAGTGGCAGACGCGACAAAGGCCAGGCTTGCCCGTGCCATACGCGGAAAGGCCGCGCCAAGCAGTGAAGCTGCAAAAAAAACAGCCAATGGTGTGGCCACATCTGCCAAAGAGACGAGCAGCGCTAGTAATACACGCTCAGCTCAAAAACGTCCTGCGGCTAGTCCCTTCAAGACGCGCTATATCCTTGGCATCGCTATCTACCTACTAGCGGCCCAGGTCCTCAATCCCATCGAAGCCCTTGCGTTGCGTAACATCGGTGCTGAGAGAGCGATAACACAGTTCACCCTTTTCGGTAATCGCCCAACCGTCATTTATACATCAACCATTGTCTTCCTGGCGTCGTTGATTGTTATTCTCGTCGTCCTGGCGCGGATGGATCTCATTCCACGTAGCCTGGGTGCTAGTCGGGATACATCAGCTAACACAGCTCGCTCATCCTCTAGCAGAAAGAGTGGTGAGGCAGTAGAGAAAGCTGCTCAACCGACGATCAAACAGGGTGTGCAGGGAGAAAACGACGATCTCTATCACGCATACCGCACAAATCAGCGCCGCGAGAAGAAACGCTAAGCATGAGTGAGGAGAGATAAGCTCCCTCCACCGCGCAGGGCATCCCTTGTGGGTGCCCATAGGCATGCGCGCTAAGCGGGGGTCCAGGGGGCTTGGCCCGCCTTTCGGGGTTTGGGGTGTCCCCAAATACTTCCTTTCTTCTCTTTTGCCGCCGGAGGCGGCAGGAGAAAGGGAGTGCAGAGGGCTTCCCTCTGCTTAACATGCATTCCTATGGGCATCCCTTGTGGGTGCCCTGCGCGGTGGGGTGTAGTGCGGCCATTTTCCCACACCCCCCTTTGCCATCTTTATTAACTCATGCTTAGCAGCGAAAAAAGCATATATTGTGAACATATACATCGTAAGGAAAATGTATCATTACGCCAATAATTGGCTTTACCTCCGCATAGCGGTCCTATCACCCTTGACACCTTTGCAGCGTTTGCTTATAATCGTGATAGGGTGATCGCAGTATTCTATTCTGATGATCGCCAGAAAAATAGCACAAAGCAGGAAAACGTATGCTCAGCCTTCAGATTATGCAACAAAATAGCTTTTATTATTGGTTTAGCCCTCCAGCTTGATGGTGGGCCTTTTGGGCTGAGCAAAAAAAATCCACCAGTCAAGCTGGAGAAGCAGAGGAAAAGACCTCTGCTTTTTTGTTTCCTAAAAATGTATGGCCTTGTCGTTATTCAATTGGCAAGATGAGACCCAAAGCACTACAAATTAGTACAAGAGAGGTTTTACACACATGATTATTAGTATCTGCAATCAAGCTAGTAGTGAAGAACGTGCACAACTGATAGCTCTTTTATGCCGCATCACTGGCAGTCAACATCCCATGACTAGCGTAAAAATGGCAGGCCGCGAAGTTATCGCGCTGGATTGCGCCCAGCTAGATGCCGAAAGCCAGGCTCTGCTGCAACAGCAAAAAGCTGTTGAGCGTCTTACTGCTCTTAACACACCTTACCAGCTAGTGAGTCGAGCCTTCCAGAGTCAGGATACGAGCGTTCTCATTGGTGATGCACGCCGTTGTAACGTAGTCAGTGTTGGCGGTACAACAGCATCTCCTGTAATCATGGCTGGTCCCTGTGCCGTAGAGAATCGGGCACAACTGCTCACAACAGCACAGGCCGTCAAGGGCGCGGGCGCAAATGTATTACGCGGTGGGGCCTTCAAGCCGCGCACCTCGCCGTACCAGTTCCAGGGACTTGGTGTTGAAGGTCTGCACTTGCTGGCCGAAGCACGAGAAGAGACCGGCTTGCCGGTGATTACTGAAGTGATGGAGCCGGGCTTAGTAGAGACCGTGGCTGAGCATGCCGACGTACTCCAGATTGGCGCGCGCAATATGCAAAATTACCCCTTGCTGCTAGCGGTTGGACGCCACAGCCATAAGCGGCCAGTCTTGCTCAAGCGCGGTCTCTCAGCGACCATCGATGAATGGTTGCTGGCCGCAGAATACATTGTGGCAGCAGGCAATCCCCATGTGATGCTCTGTGAGCGCGGTATTCGTAGCTATGATCCACAGACACGCAACGTGCTTGACCTCTCGTGCATTCCTCTTTTGCACCAACTGACCCACCTGCCCATTATCGTTGATCCCAGCCACGCCACGGGAAGACGAGAGCTAGTTCCTCCTATGTCCCGCGCCAGCATTGCAGCTGGAGCTGATGGCCTCATCATCGAAGTACACCCTGACCCCAATAGTGCCCTCTGCGACGGAAAACAATCCATTACGCCGGAGCAACTCCAGCAAATTATTCGGCAAACCCGTCTATACACTCATATGATGCAAGAAGAAGTAGTAGTATCAGCTTGACGAAAATCATGATAACGTGTGAGTATGGGTTTCAGCAGCGTTACCAAATAACCCATGCTCGCACATCATAATTATTTCCTGCAATCTCTTTCAGCGGCCTATCGACTCACTTGGCACGTTATGATATACTCTGTATACGTAGAGAGAGGATCTTGTATTGTATGGTGGAAGAGACCAATGGCTTTGAGGTGACACTAAATGCCTACACGTATTATCATTGCAGATGACGAAACTATTCAGCGCATGGACCTAAAAGATGTGCTGACCAGGCAGGGGTACCTGGTAATCGGCGAAGCGGGTGACGGTCAGAGTGCCGTGAATCTGGCCCGTGAGTTGCGCCCCGATCTCGTAATCATGGATATTCGTATGCCCGATATGGATGGTATTTCCGCTGCCGAAACACTTACACAGGAGAAAATTGCACCAGTGTTGTTGCTCACGGCCTTTGGGGACCAGCCACTTGTGGAGCGTGCCAAAGAGGCCGGTGTTGTTAACTATATTGTCAAGCCATTACGTGAGAGCGAAGTTGCTCCTGCAATCGAGGTTGCGCTGGCTCGCTATAACGAATTCCGTGCCATGGAAGAGAAAGCTCGTACACTAACAGAACAATTGGAGACTCGCAAAATTGTTGAGCGAGCTAAGGGTCTCTTAATGGAAAAGCAGGGCTTGACCGAGCAAGAAGCTTTCCGTAAGATTCAGAAGGCAAGCATGAACAATCGTAAATCCATGCGTGAAGTGGCGGAAGCAATCTTACTTACGAACGAGATGTAAATAAGAGGCAAGCGATGTTAGCGGTCACGCAGGCGTGATCCTGATGAACCGCAAACGGCGAAACGGTGTGAGGCATTCCGTTTAACAATGCCTCCCCTCTAAGGGTAAGAAAGGGAAGACAAAGCGTAAAGAAAGGAGGCGGCGTTCCCTCCCAATAGCCGCGCAATTCATTGCGCCAGAAGGACAGGGTGACACGCCGTTGTTTTTATGACTCTGGCGACCGATACAGCAAGGATAGTCACTATCGTCGGTATTCGCTTTCGACCAGCGGGACGCATCTATTACTTTGACCCTCTGGAACAAACGTTTACCAACGGACAATACGTCATCGTCGAAACAGTACGCGGTGTGGAAGCAGGTCGCGTGGTAATTGCTGCAAAAAAAGTTGCCGAGAGCGATCTGACCGATCCGCTCAAACCCGTTTTGCGCTTGGCTACTGAAGACGAGTTACGTATGATGCTCTCTTTCAAAAACAAAGAGAAAGAGGCGCTGGTCAGTTGTGCGCAACGCGTCATCCAGCACAGTCTCCCCATGAAGTTGGTGGAATCCGAGTACACCTTCGATGGCAGTCGCCTGACATTTTATTTCACAGCCGACGAACGCGTAGATTTTCGTGGCTTGGTACGCGACCTCGCGGCCACATTCCGTACGCGCATTGAACTACGCCAGATCGGTGCGCGCGATCAGGCCAAACTCCAGGGTGGTCTTGGCCCTTGTGGAAAAACGCTCTGTTGCAGTTCATGGATTACCGACTTCGGCATTGTCTCCATTAAAATGGCGAAGGAACAAGGGCTACCTCTTAACCCTTCAAAGATCTCCGGTGTCTGCGGTCGCTTGATGTGTTGCCTTGCCTATGAAAATGACAACTACATCCAGGCCAAACAACAAATGCCGCAGATCGGCACATTTCTCAATACTCCCAGTGGGCCGGGTAAGGTCATCTATGTGAACGTGCCTAAGAACTCGGTCGAGGTCTTGCTGGAAAGTGGCGTGACGATCCTGATCCCAGTCGGCGAGTTAGAAGACAAGCAAACCAAGAGTGGCGGCACCTGTCAGTCACAAGGTGGTGGTGGTTGTGGTAACGGCGGTTGTGGTAACGGCGGTTGTGGTAACGGCGGTTGCAGTGCTAAGGGGAGTGGAGGAGGCTGCGGCTCGTGTGGTATAAAGAAGAAAATGGCTGTTGATGAACAGTAGTTTAACTGCTGATGAGATGAGAGGAAGGTAGATATATATGCGGCCTGATAGGAAGGAACCGGATGTTAACTCCTTTATGTGGGATGATCCCGCTGCTTCCATAGGGGATCAAGCCTTTGAACCGGCTTCTTCTATGGAAGAGCTAGATGAATTAGAACCTTCTGTCAGTCAGCACCAACAACCGCCCGGCTTGCATTTGAGCAATCCAGGTTTGACAGAAGATGAGCCAATAAACCTTATCGACGAACCGGCAGAGCCAGCCTCTGGTATGGGAGATGTTCTGCAAATGATTGGGCAGTACGTTACGCTCGTACTGGCTCCATTGCTGTTCGGTGGTCTTACCAGCCTCTTTGTGCTGCCACTAGTAGTCAGTGGGCAAGCGGCCAAGAGTGGAGGCGTAGGGCCAGCAGGTGTCTGGTTTGTTGTGCTTGCCATTGTCTTGATCGCCATCGGGCAAGGTATCGCAGTCTACTATGCTGGTACTAATAATAATCTATGGGCCATGGCTACGCTGATAGGGTTCTTTCTGTTCGTGCTGACAGGATGTTTCACGGTCTTTGGTCTCGTATCTGGCTTGATCGTGTTGTTTCTGATGATTGCAATATGTGTGGGCCTGGCAAAGTTGTATCTTCATGCTGTGCCAGAAGGGACTGTCGATATCGTCTACTCTTATGGCAAATATACCCGTACGCTCTATCCAGGCGCGAATATCCTGCTGCCCTGGGAGAAAGTTGTACGGCGGCTGAATACCACGGATATGCAGTGGTCTTGTCCCGTGCAACGTATCCAGTGGTCTCATGGCGAAGATGTGAGTCTAGGAGCCTCTATCACCTATCAATTGCTGCCAGAAGATGCCCATCTTGCGCTCACGCAGGTCAACAATTGGGAAAAGCAGTTACAGGATCTTTTTGTCTCGACACTGCAAACAGTCGCCACCAAATTCACGCCGGATGACTTTATTGCTTGGCCGGAGGGACTCCATTCTTCCACTACGCTAGGTGGGCAGCCTGTACGCAGTAACGCGCAGTGGGATCATATTAACGCTTATCTCTTCCATAGCATGCGTGATAAGGTCGCGCTCTGGGGGATACAGGTCAAAAGTGTTAATATCCGCGATGTCGAACTGGTGCCCCATGGCAAACCCGCACCGAATACCGAACCAGTGAAGAGTGTCCAGGCTAATGAAGTCAAAGGAGCAGCGGCGAGTGCAACTGCTCAGCCAGCGGCAAAGGCGAGTGAGAAGCCTGCACAACCAGCCTCCGCAGCTGCCAAGCAGGCCCCAACACCGCTGGAAGATGCACTCATGAAAGCCTATGAGGCGGTACAGAAGGGCCAGATTACCGATCCTGATACCATTCGTGGCATTGCAGAACGCTTTGATGATATTGCCCGCGATTCACAAAAGAGCCAGACAGTGATGTTTGATGCCAATCGGGCTGCGTCGAATCTTCGCGGGCAAGCCCGTAAATATGAAGCTCGTTTTGGCGTCACCGCACTCTATGAGGATGAGGCACAAACGGGCTGGGGCGTCCATCGCGCAACCGACGAAAATATGTTAGCCGGTGGGTAGACGCGCAATTCATCGCGCGAGAGTGAACACATTAAGATCGTAGCTGCGCAATTCATTGCGCTTGGCGCGATGAATTGCGCAGCTACGATCTTAATGTGCGAGCGAAGCTTCATTGTGTAGTGTTGAAGCGTTCTCGTCAATAACGCGCAATGAGTTAAGTTGGTCGTCGCTGACGATCCTTTTGGATTGAGGATCAAAAACAACCTGATCACGCGAGCAGTAATAGAAGCCGTGCCAGACATTCATTGCACGATCCCAGGCGGGATAAAGGGTAGTTGCCTCTTCATCGCCCTTTACCACGCGTTGGAATGCCATATAGGACAGGGCAAGAGCGGTAATAATACAAACGAGTGTAATAGTGACAAGAATGCCCATGCCATAAATGTTGAACTCGCTCTCCATGCCACCAATTAACACGATGATGAGAAACACGCAGATGCCGACGATGATCGTGCTAAATAAAATATACTTCAACATAGAGACTTTTTTTGTTGGCATATCTGGTGGTGCACAGCGAGCTATTCCAGCGTCATAGGCAGCTTGCGTCGTCTTCGTTTGATCTGACCGTTTACATATTGGGCAGTTTGGTATTTGACTCTCGACTGACGCCATAGATGAGATCCTCCTTGTGTCGCTCAAACGAGATGCGAGCGAGCAACGTTTGCACTAATTCTATTTAATACTATAGCACAGTCAGGCACCCTTACCTATGTGTGACAGGGCGAAAGGACTAGATCATTTGTCTGCTCAGGCTTGGCAATGCTTCCAAATCCTCGTAATGTCGGGTATACTGGGGAGGTGGGAGGCAGTGAGGAGGCTTTTCATCCAACCTTTCAGAAAATACATGACATTGCTGCTTCCCACCTAATCTACTGAACTAGCACCCCAGGCTGTACCAAGCAAGCTGTGGTGGAAGAAGGGTATGAGGCTCGTTAGCGATTGCAGCAAGAAGAAGCTGGTAAAGCAACTTCATGGGCAATACATGTAATAATGCCTTTTGCGCGTT
>Ga0066654_10000148_pt1 | contig 15408 bp, 11 predicted proteins | sample GraSoiAngelo_103_FD_66715 | JGI IMG/M metagenome (GOLD analysis project Ga0066654, IMG submission 66715) | Grasslands soil microbial communities from the Angelo Coastal Reserve, California, USA - 14_0903_05_20cm | ecosystem: Environmental > Terrestrial > Soil > Grasslands | place: USA... | reverse complement strand
AGCGGAGAAAACCTATGCGAGCTTCTTTTATTCATCTTGCCGACACGCACCTGGGCTACGAACAATATGGGGTGCGTGAGCGCTTCAACGACTTCAGCAAAGCGTTTTGGGAAGTCACGGATGCCGCAATCGAGCGTAACGTCGATTTTGTGATCATTGCAGGAGATCTCTTTCATAAGCGTGCAATCGACGCGTTGACACTTATTCATGCCACTGAAGGTTTAAAGAAACTACAAGAGCAGAACATTCCAGTGATTGCCATTGAGGGGAATCATGACCGTAGCTATTACCGCGATGGTACCTCCTGGCTCCAGTTCCTCTGTTATCAAGGATACTTGATGCTGCTCGCTCCCACCATACGAGATGGCGCTCCAGTCCTTGAGCCTTGGGACAAGGAGAGTATGCGCGGGGCATACGTGGATCTGCTGGGGGGAAAGTTACGTGTCTATGGCTTACACTGGGTGGGGGCATCTATTGGCAGTACTTTGGAGGGGATGGCGCGCGCACTGGCTACGAAACAGACGGCTGGCGAGGAGGAGGGCATTGTCTATCGTGTGCTGGCGATGCATACTGGTATCGATGGTGAGGTGCCGCGCATGCAGGGCCTACCGACCAGGGCCAAGTTCCAGACCCTACAGCCATATATTCATTACTTAGCACTAGGCCATGTGCACAAGCCTTACACGGATGGCGGCTGGATCTATAATCCTGGCTCGACCGAGACGTGTGGTGCGGAGGAGATTCAGTGGGATGATCGCGGCTACTACTATGTCGAGATTGATACTGAGCAAGCCGAGCACATTACAGATCCCTCGCAAAAAGTATGTGTGCATCGTGTCGAGCGGATCAAGACGACGCGCCGTTCCTTTGTACGTTACGATCTGCGTGTCGATAGCCTGCATGATCCAGATGCGCTTTATACACGCCTGGAGGAGTATTGCCGACGTGAGAGTGTGAAGTATCACGCTCTAGAGGCGCGCCCATTGGTGCAGGTCCATCTGGTGGGAACACTGGGCTTTGATGCTGGCTCACTGGATCAGCCGCGTATGGAACAGATGGTGAGCCACTATTTCCAGCCGCTGCATGTGCGCGTTGAGGATCATACCAACGATCAAGATTATGCTGCTGACGATGGGGAACTCGATGGTCGTGATCGTTCGGTCTGGCACGAGTTAGAACGCTACATCTTTGAAGAGCTATTGGGACGCGATAATCGCTATTTGCCTGCCCGCGAACAGTGGAGTACGGTGGTGAGCGAAATCAAGGCGCAAGCCTTACGCAAGGATGATCCGCAGGCCATTGCGCAGTTTTTGCGGGAGAAGCGCGCTGAGTTGTTGGGCGGGTAGATTGCATCGCAGATCTATCACAACATTGATCGGCTCAGCGGAGCGCGTGTATACTACTAAGGAAAGACGCCTCACCAGAGAGGAGAAATGCTGTTCATTGTATTCATCCCTTTCCCGGCTGCGCTCCTCGGACAGTACCCGCAGGAACATATCTCTGTCATCATCTACGGTGGCACATTGGTCATGCTGGGACTGATACTGCAACTGCTATGGTAGTATGCGACGAGTGGCTACCGTCTGGTGGATAGCGATATAGATCCACAGTTGGTACAACGAGCAACACGAAGAAACTTGATGGGACCGGGCATCTACCTGCTGGCGATCGGCGTTTCGTGGTTGAGTGTCCCTGCCTGTCTTATGCTGTTCATCCTGATTCCGGTCTACTACATCTTCCCAAGCCGTATTGATCAGCATTGGGGACGCCGATCGACAAACAAGGGGCACAAGGCGGAGGTTTCTGGTATTTCCGTTGAACAGTAGGTGGTGCAGGATTTCATGGAAAGTGTAGTACAGCAAGAAAGAGTACTAGCATAAGAAGATACTCTAGTTATTTCTTACTCCTACGCAAACTATTGCAAACATCCTGAATCTCCTCAGCAATCTTCGCCCAGACTGCATCACGATTGCTCCATATATCAATGGGTTGAAGGTTACGTGGTAATGCCAGTAACTTTTCAAAAGGAGTGTTATTTATATTGGTAGAACGTATGATAATTGGCACAACACGCGCATCACCTGATTGATGTCGTTTCATAGCCCACTCTATCTCTTCAGAGTAGTAGTCTGAAGCTAGAAAACTTGGGCTGATCAACAGAAGGATGATTTGAGACTGCTCGATGAGGGTACCAATCTCCTTTTTCCACTCTTGACCTACTACTGCTCCTGCTGGCAGGCTCGTTAACTCGTGATAGTGGGGACGAATAATGTCGTTGCGTTTGAGCATAACAAGATAGGTTTCTAGTTCATCTTTGAATTTCTCATCTCTAGAGGAGTAGCCGATGAAGACATCAAGGGGAGCTGGTTCTTTACTCTGTTGTATGAGACTTGCCGATGCAGCAACGACAACCTCTCGTTCGTCCGCTGGGGTGGCTTTCTCGCGCGGCTTGACGATACCAGCTTTGATGAAGGCACAGGTAAAGGCAGCAGCAGACTGGCAAGCGTAGGATGTCCAAAGCGGGTCGCGTTCAAGACCAATGATGTCGCTGATGCCTCGAATGGCTATCACTGGGTAGTACTTGTCCATCTGTTGTACCGCCTGTAAGACACCAGCGGACTCCATTTCGACAGCGAGAATACTGCGTACGCTCTTGAGCCATGTTGTTGGTATCTCCGTACTCTCCATCAGGCTGTTGCTCGAAGCAATGTCACCTGTTTTGAATAAAGGACGCCGGGAACGGTTGGCAGACTCGCCAAAATGAGAGTCGAGTGACTTGATCACATTGTCACGCCACTCGTTATCACCATAGACGTTCTCTTGTATTCCCGAAAGATCGATGGGTGGTCGTGCGATACCGATACTGTCATGTTCGTTCCAGCCAGCGAGATTGCTTTGATACATGGACAAGCTGGCAATAATGTCGCTGACGAACGGATGAATGCGAATAAGGGGGATCTTGTTCTGCTTAAAGGTGCCCGCGTTGAAGTTATGGATACGTGAGGAGATGATGACATCACCGAGCGTGAATTCATCATGGGGAACACCACTAGCAATGCCGACGATGAGCAGAAGTTGTGGGTCTAGGTCCCGCATCATATCGGAGGCGACCCGTTGCGCTACATCACTACCTGGTTCAGCACAGCGTGTCAGCGCAACGATACAGGCTTTGTTGGCACTGGTTGGTACAGAGAAGATTGTATATGTGCGTTCACTGCTAGGACTTATTAGCCGTTTGGGCGGGTATTCTTTGAGTCGGAAGAACATAGCATCATACTCGTCATTACGGATGGTAATAATTGCGATATCTGTCTTATTCAGTTGTGCTTCTTCCTCACTTTCTATCTCCTTAATCGATACTATAGGTCTTAAGGCATCTTTAATTTGTTGATAGAGAAGATCTGAGGTATGTGTCGGATCAAGACCAATAGCCTGTTCAAAGGTGGTCAGCGCATCTTTGTATTGCCCCGAATTGTAAAGCGCTTGACTCAAGCTGACAAGTTCTTGTACAGGAATGACCTTCTTTGGCTCTTGTGCAGGATTCAGCGCATAGATCTTCCCATTTGCTGTTTGGATGGTAATTGATGTGAAATTTGCTCGCACAGCCTGTGTCTGACCTCGTAACCAGATAACCTGTTCAGTATGAGAAGACAAATCTTCCCACCAGCTCACTTCTGCCAGAAGCGGATGAGTTGCTGGTATCTCAATAACATGTGCACCGGGCATTGACGCATCACCAAATTCAAGACCATCTGCAAGCAAGCGTACACCGATAGGGATGGTTGGTACATCAGTGGACATGACCCAGTGAAGCAAGGGGCTACTAAGATCGGTGGGTAGATCATCGGCGAGGATTTGTCGCCGACCAAGACGTGCACTTGCGCCAAACGCCATAATCCTGGCCGCTTCAGATGTGCGCGCCGCTTCAGGGAGTCGAGGTAGCGCCCGTAACGCCCAGTGGGCAAGACCACGCCGCTTCTCAGCAACCATGGCGGTGATTACTTGCGTAAAAAGGTGTTCAATGCGACTCTCAGCGTCAGGCTCGTCCGATAGGGCCAGCCAAGTTATTTCTTCCTCCAGACGAATTGTAGGAGGCAATGTTTGGTGCACTTCTTGCAAGACGCGCCATGCTTCGTCCAGCAGTGTTTGATCCTGGGCTAATTCCTGGCGTAGTAGCACTTCTACTTCAGGGAAAAGCACGAATGCTAAGGGATTTTCGGCTTGCACTAATGGACTAAACCAGAGATCTGCTTCCGCCCCGGCGTCTACTTCTGGTAAGAGTTTTAACCTCGCTGTTCTAAGTAGTTCAGGTTCTACACGTGCTGCGAGCGAAATGACCGTAGCTAAGCGTACTGCATCAGGGTATCGGTTTTGTACATCGTGGATAAGTTTTTGGGTCTGCTCCACGGTCCTGGTCATGTCTTAACCTCGTGTGCTGGACCGATAAGACGACGAACTGTAGATACATTCGTTTTACGATCCCACTGGATCATGGCCATGCACCTGCGCAGGTGATACGGCCAGCGATCGGGTGCATATGGCACGAAGGCCACCAGCGGACAACCAGCGCGCTGAACTTTCTGTGCAAAGTCCAACCACTCAGAGATGCTGGCAGCATCAGTAGAGAACATGGGCTGTCCAATACCAAAATCAGTCAGCAGTAAGACGACTGTACCCGCAAGTGGGGGCTGGTACTTTGACCAGGTACTCTTTGGCCCCGGACCAACATCACGTAGTGGGGAGCCTATAAACCGTAGAATTTCCAGCTTATCCGGCCCTACAATATGCAACAGCTTATCTTGTAACCAGCGCTGATCGCGCGAAAATGGGACTAGCCCATCACTTTTATCGATGAGGAGCTGAACACCCCGACGTAATGTAGGCTGGGGCAGTCTGGGTAACTGCTGTTGACATTTGTTCTGTGCTAAAGATGCAACAATGCGCTCGATATCTAACGGGCCATCATCACTAGTCGTTGAAAGCGTAGCGCTGAGAATGCCTCTCGTCCACTGTGCGACGAAAAGCGGCTCCAGTGGTAGTTCAGGGAACTCGGAGGAGCTGGATTGCATGGGCAGGGGACTCACACCAAAGTCCCATTTTTCCTCCCCAGCTGAGAGCAGTTCGAGTGTACTGGGAAGCCAATTACTTGTTTGAGCAGCATTAGACTTGGTCTGAGCTGGAAGGGAAGGTTTCCTTTCTTTCCTAGCATTCGATGTTGGTTGAAAAGGATCTTTGCTTGCCTGCCTGATTGGTGAGAAGAGCGGACGCGGAGCTGCATATGCGTCCTCTTCGTGTAGACCAAGCAGATCAGCAATCGCACTGCGCGTCGCATCGTCAGTCGGGTCGAGCTGCTTGAAACAGCGTGTCAGGTCAGCAAGGAAGCTAGCCGAAGATGATTCCAGCACTATACACCTCCTGTCAGATCACGTGGCTTTAATAACGTCGTTTCAAAGATAGCCTCCCACGTCTCGTCGTGCGGCCTAACGCCAAGCTCTAAACAGGCACGTATAGTATCAAGATATTCCGCAGCACTTGGGGTGAGCGATTTTGTCTGGTGTTTGTTTTGCTCCTGCTCTATTACCTGCTTTGCAACATCTTCGTATAGACGTACCTGTGCAGAATAAGAACCAAAATGGGCTTTTGCAATGTCTATGAGGCGCTGCTCGTCAGGGGCTTCCAGAGTCAAAACGACACAACGACGCAAGAAAGCACGCGGCAGGACACGTTCTTCATTGGTAGTAATGAAAACCAGAGGTGAAGAACGCGCTCTCACACAGGTCTCTGTCTCTGACACCACAAAATTACCAGCCCCCAAGGGGACAAGCAGGTCGTTAGGGACATCAGGATCAGCTTTGTCAATCTCATCTATCAAGACAACAGCACGCATATGCTCATGGCGCTGTGCAGGCTCGGTGGCGAATGGGATGTCGATTGGCGCTGACTTTACTGATCCTCGTCGCAAGGCACTGTCTCGATCAAAGGCCCACCATAGCACGCCTGGCTCTATATAAGCGGCAGGATCTTTCTGTAGTTTTTGAGCTTGTGCATCGTTGAGGCGACGCAGAGTATCGAAACGCCAGAGTAAGTCACGAGCCTGAGTACGCGAGCCGATAACCTCTTCATAGTACCTCCAGCGCAGGATATCGGCGACACTGCTGGCGAGTGAAGATTTCCCTGAGCCGGAAGGGCCACGCACCAGAAGGGGTCGTGTAGTAGCAAGAGCGACGTTTACGGCCAGAATGATTTTCTCAGTGTAAACATACACATTCTGCCCCTGTCGGTCTCCCATTTGCAATGGCGCTTCTTCAACAGAGTCATCCGTGACAAAGTGAGGAGGTGGAGGATCGAACGTTTTTTTATACGACATGGCATCTCCTTTTAGTAAGAGAAACTATCTTTCACAACTTTACGTATAGCCCAATAGATGCTATGTGCATCGTCCTCTTCTAGATGATCAAGTAGAGGGAGCAAAAGCTCTATATCGTTTTGCTCCAATTCCTGCTCATCAATAGACTCATCACTGGACAAAAGGAAGAAAGTAACGCCAAGGTATTTTGTTCGCAGCATCCTCAGTATCTCACGGTCAAGCTCTCCGTGAATCAACACAATATAAGGTTCAATCTTTGTTCTTGGGATGCCCAACTGTTTCTTAATATAGGCATCGCTCGCATCATCGTCAACAAAGGTCTTTCTGTAACCGGCCAGGATTTGTCGCTCAACAGCCTCAAAGAGATCCTCCCCTGAAGTATTGAGGGCTTTAATGGGCTTTTGCCAGCCGGGAAAGGCGTTACAGGCACGACGAATGTACATTTCAGCCGTCAGCGGCTCTTCGCTATTGAGGCACATAGTTCTACGTATGAGCGGCCTTTTCACCAGTTTCGGAATAGGAGCAACGGCCCGTTCATCGATCCAGGAGGGCGCAAGGATAGTAACTATATGCTCTGCATGTTTTTGCTCCAACTTCGGCGCAAGCTCAATCATGGCGTTATGTACATCGAGAAGCTCGGCTTTCAATAACTCTTGGGCGAGCAACATTTTACGGCTCTCGCTATCTTGAGGCCAAGAAATCGTGTTTGCGTGTAGTTCCAGAGCCACACTCTCTATTGTAGCCCTATCAAGTTTGTTTAGCCAGGGAGTAATGACCCCACCCAGCTTTTGCAATGGATTCTCAGGAAGGATACTCTTGAGCGGCCCAAATTGTTGTTCTATAATAGATGCAATAGTGCTATCTTTTGTAATTTCTTGCAATGCTAGCAGTACATCGCCAGAAAAATGGTACTTTGCCAATTGGTCTTGCGTGACAGATGGTAGGAGTATCGGAGTAATCACAAATTTGGGGTTCAGATATTTCCGTACATTGAGCATGTTAACTTCGTACGCTACCCATTCTGATGTCAATGCACTTTCTGAAAAGACAACAACAGCTCCATGGCACTGTTGTATACAGATATAGAGTTGTTTTCGCCATTCTTCACTGAATGACGACGGTCGTTGTGTATCTAAAACAACGACAAAGTCCGCCTCTTTCAATGCGTGTAAGATGTTGTTGAGTACATCTTTTGCACTTGTATCTCCCACAGCATCATGACTTACAAAGATACAGGGGCGTGTATCTACAACAGGACATTCGGTGTTAGTCAAAGGAAAAAAAGTATTGGGGAGGAAATTTGGATTGAGCGATTGTAAAGGGCGTGATGTAGTACCATGAGATGGTTGATATAAGTTGCGCACTGGTTTTTGGCGGTTATCACAGCTATATGGCACAAGTCCCCAGGCGAAGTGAGCAACCGCAATATCCAGAGCAAATTGCAGTGGTCGCGTTTCCTTTAGTTTCAATTGTTCAAGCCCTGCCTCACGAGCACGCTCAAATGGTAACACACCGTTTTCGCGTCCAATGGTTTCCGGGTAACGAGCATCTGGATTTTGTCCTAGCCTTGCACTGTTTGCGAAACCAGTACATTCTATAACAAGATAACCACTCTCGTCTATGAGCTTACATAGCTTTGTCACATCGCTCAAAGGATAAGTATCGAACAAAGAGCGAGCTTGCCGATAACCATCCCACTCCCTGATGCTATGCCTGAGTGACACGGCTGCTAATGCGTGATCTTCAAGCACAATAAGAATTGGTAACAAGCCATTGCTAAGGCATAATCCGCAAAAACAGATGGCAAGATCGAGGCAGTTTCCTGTCCCTGGGGCCTCAAAAATTTCGTGCGGAGTAAAAATACGCTGGAGCTTCTCCGCAGGATGGTAATGCTCTGGAACGTATCTTATATTCTTTTTACGAAGTCCATTGTAGATGTCCTCAATAATGGCCAGGTAATTTTTTCCTGCATCATAAGTATTTAGAGGTAAACGGAGATATCTCTCCACTTCTAATGTGACATACCGTGCGAGATTCTGAGGGACCCTCTTTGGCCACAGTTCCCATTCCATTAACGCGCTCCATCCGTTACGCTGATAGCTATGTTAGCGCACAACTTCAAACACATCATGTACCGGAGCAGGTCCTCCCGGCCTCACGTTGCTTGTGTGCACAGTCAATCGATAGAGACCAGGAGTCAGTCCTTTTGCTGTCAGCTGCCAACGCCCTTCCTCAAAGCCAAATATTCGTTCTATGGTAGGGATGTTGGCTGAGCCAACTGCTTCAATGAGAGCCTTGAGCGATGCTGTATGATCGGGATAATTGATCAGTTGGGCACTAAGTTTGACAGGTTCATCTGCTGTATAAAGATCATCAAGCTCTAAAGAGATCGCTGCCTGTTGCTCCCCTGCTGGATGCAGCTCTGGTCCACGGATAGTACTTAGTCCCACTGTCTGAGTTGCTTCCAAACGGCTACGAAGATCACTCAGCATGGCTCTACTGTTTTGTAAAGATGAGTGACACTCAGGGATATACGTTTCTCGATATTGGTTGGCTAATTCAATAGGGATCGCTGATAGCCGTGGCACGGTACCATCACCGCCACCTAACAGAGCATCAACACCCGTTGGGAGCTGCTGGCTCATGAGCAGTTTCCCATCAACCAAGCTGCACGATTGATAGGTAGGTTGGTGTGTGCCAACAATAGGGAGAATCTTATATCCATGACTGAGATATTTGTTATCGTTTTGATGTATAGCCACTGCGTTTTCAATTGAGCGATGAAATGCCAGTGCCTGTTGGCACCTCTCCTGTGATATATTAGGAAGACCACCCGTTTCTGCAACACGTTCATAGCCATGTCCAGTATGAACTGCTTTATAGATCGGTAGGAGTTGATAAACAGAAGTGAATGAGCGTACCACATGCGTCAAATCCACAAACATATTTTTGCAGCCATTGGCCAGATAATTGACAGCCTGTAGAGAGCCGCGATAAGGGGTGCCAAACGTAATCAGTGCACGACAATTGGGCCACCCCTCTAATACTTCAAGATAGTATCGAGCGACTAAGCCTCCCATACTATGAGCGAGGAAAATCACTTTCGCGCTCTCATCACCGCAGTATTGACGCCACTGTGGAAGTCTCTGATCGATTAACTGCTGGAGGCGACGAGCGGCGACACGATTATCGCGTCGCCAATCGTATGGAAACTCAAAAAAGTTCGCTGGCTTATCATCCTTCAGGCTACCCTGTTCTACCTTAAAATGATTGGTAATCAAACGAACCATCTCACTATAGCCATCAATCTTCCATAAGCCAGGAATAAGATGAATATCTGGCATTAAGCGTGTGGCCTCAATACCGTCTCCAAGATCATCAATATCAGGGTCATCGCCTTGTAATTGTAGATCTTGCAGTGATCCTCCCAGGCTGGCTAATGCCGGACCTAGCGCCTGACCGGAGATGGCCCAGAGGTCCCGCCCATTCTTTTGTAAGACACTGCCAAGGATACCAGGGAGAATAATTACGATATCGCGTAGACGCCTTTGGGTCATTATTTATCCTCCTAGTTGCGACACTGTACCTGACTACTTACCTCCACCCAAACTCTTACAAACGTCTTGAATCTCTTCAGCGATCTTTGCCCAGATTGCATCGCGGTTATTCCATGTATCAATGGGCTGAAGATTACGTGGCAATGCCAGTAGATCTTTAAAAGGAGTATTGCTTATATTCGCTGAACGTATAATGATTGGGATAACACGGGCAGTGCCAGATTCATGGCGCTTCATAGCACGCTGCATCTCTTCATAGTGGTAGTCTGAAGCTAGAAAACTTGGGCTGATCAGTAACAGGATGATTTGAGATCGCTCGATGAGGCTACCAACCTCTTTTTTCCATTCTTGACCTGCTGCTCCCACTGGCTGGCTCGTTGACTCGCTATAGTGTGGACAGATAATCTCATTGCGTTTGAGCATGGCAAGATGGGTTTCTAGTTCATCTTTGAATTTCTCATCTTTGGCAGAGTAACTGATGAAGACATCGAGGGGAGCCGATTTATTGCTGCCTTGTGCACTCGTTGCCGCTGGAGCATTGGCACCCTGCTGTTGAGTTGATCCGTGAGCCGTGGGAGCACTACTATCGCGCGGCTCGATAATACCAGCGTTGATGAATGCACAAGTAAAGGCACCAGCAGACTGGCAGGCGTAGGATGTCCAGCGCTCGTCACGTTTAAGGCCAATGATATCGCTGATGCCGCGAATAGCCATGACCGGGTACTGCTTGCCCATCTGTTGTGCGGCCTGTAAGGCACCGGCGGCTTCCATCTCGATAGCTAAAATACTGCGTGCGCTCTCCCGCCATGTCGTTGGTATTTCTGTATTCTTCATCAGCATGTTGCTTGAAGCAATACTGCCTGTTTTGAAGAGAGGGAGCCGATCATGGTTAGCGGCCTCGCCAAAATGAGAGTTGAATGATTTGAGCACATCGTCGCGCCACTCGGTTTCGCCGTAGACGTTATCCGCTACCCATGAAAGATCCATGGCTGGTCGTGCCATGTGGATACAATCGTGTTCATTCCAGCCCGCCAGCTCGCTTCTATACATGGGCAGGCTAGCAACGATCTCACTGACGAGTGGATGAATGCCGCCTGTGACATCGAAGGTGATCTTGCTCTGGTTGATAGCACTCACCGTGAAGTTGTGGATGCGCGAAGAGATAACGACATCACCGAGTGTAAATTCGTTGTGAGGAACACCACCAGCGATACCGACAACGAGCAGCAGTTGGGGGTCCAGGTCCCGCATCATATCAAAGGCAACCTGTTGTGATACTCCATTGCCTTGTTCAGGACAACGTGCCAGGGCGACAGTACAGATATTATCGGTGCTGGTCTGCACAGAGAATATTGCATATGTGCGCTTGCTGCTCAGACCTCTTAGCCGTTTTAGCGGGTATTGTGTGAGTCGGTCAAACACAGCTCCAAACTCGTCGTCACGGATGGTAATAATTGCAATATCTGCTTGCATAGCGTCCTCTCATTTCTAATTATAATGTCAATAATATCAACGCTTCATGGGTAATGAACATCCTCTAGTATACAGACAAAACTGACCTGCTGCAAGAGATTACTTTGCCTTTTATTGTATATCTTTGGTTAATCGCATTTTCATCAACTATTATTTTGTTGCAGCTTTTTTCTAATTAAACTAGCTAGTTGAACTAAAACCCGCTCACGCTCTATATCCGTCATTTCAGCTAGGGATCTGTTGGGGTCATTGAACGGCTCGAAGTGATCTAAGCCACAGCCTGAATCGGCGTCAGACCGAATAAGAGGCTATTAAGCAAATGAGCAAATGAGCTGATGAGCTGATTCTCCCTTGACTTTTGCCATGGCCTCGCAATATCCAGGCCGCCCATTGGCAGCTCCCCCATATGCCAACTCAATTTGCTCCTTAACAGAAAACTCTTTTCTAATGCTATAACTTTACTCATGACCTGAATGATGTAGAAGGCGGGGAGGCTTGTAAGAGCTTGAGATTCGGGTGCATATCCGCCATGACGGCGTCTGCACTGTGTAAAAGGGAAGGGAGGTGTAACTTTACCCGTAACCTGGGTTTAGTGACAACAACGGTAAGGTCTAAATGGCTTGGGAGGCTCGTTGGAGCTTGAAACTAAAATAGCAAAAGAGTTCACGGTAGCGCGTTAAGGGCTACCATATCCTGATAGATACACTCAATCCGTGGCACGATTGTCTGTGCCTGAAACCAGACCACACGTTGTTTAGCCAGCTCCCCCATCCGCTCTCTGTATTGGCTATTATCTATCAAACGCTCAAGAGCCGCACGCAACGCAAGAATATCACCTGGTGGGAAGAGGAGACCGGTCTCACCATGCTTAACAATATCGGCCAACCCTCCAATTCGTGAAGCGATGACTGGCTTGCCCATACACATTGCCTCCATTGCGACGGTCGGACAGGGATCTGACCAGATCGAAGGCGCGACGGCAATCGTACTGCGTTGCCATGCCGCCAGTACTGCCTCGTGTGGCCAATCGTACAGGACATACACATTGGCAGGTAATTCTGGCACAAAATCACGCACACGACGACCAATGAGTACGAGGGGTATAGGACTCTTCAATTGCGCATATGCCCGCAGCAAGACCTCAACTCCCTTATCGCGTGCAAGCTCGCCTACAAACAGGATAAAATCACCCTCTGGTAGCCATTCTAAGAATGGATGTTCAGGATTAGACAGTTCCGCTAGATTGTCCGGGATAAAGTTAGGTACGACGATATGTGGTACTTTACTACGCGTCAGTTGTGTCCCCTCCGCCACGGCTTGGCTCACCGGCAGGAACATATCAACGGTTCTACGCTCGACTTCTGCCGCGAACCTGTTGCTGAGCACGGTCGGAATCCCTTTGCCCGCTCCATAATGCGCAGTAGCACATTGCAAACATTTGCTGAATGCTGGCCCACGGCACACCGCATTCTCATACATAAGTCGCTTTGTAGCACAGACCAGACTGTAATCATGCAACGTCACTACGAGCTTTGCACTACTCCATGCCTTCAATGGCGTAAATGAATGCACAATCCAATTATGCGCATGAATAATGTCAGGTTTTACTTGTTGAATGATTTTATGCAATGCTAAGAGCGCTTCAGGGTCGGGAAAAGGAGGAATATGCTGCCGTCCTTTTTCGCTGTATAAGATATTGGCCCGTTGCATGGAAGCGTGAATACGATAAACTTGTATCCCCTGGTCATCCTCTCTGGCGGGTGTATTCCCCTGTTGTAGCGTAACCACGACAACATGATGACCACGAGCGACGAGCGCAAGGCTTAGATTGCGAACATGACGTTCCTCGCCACCAATCATAGGCAGGTAGAATTGAGCAAGCATTAAGATGCGCATAATAAAAAATCCTGATGATAGAAGTTGCAGACATACTTATATGGTATTCAGGCGCATCCTTACGCCTTGAGAAGGTAGTTGCTGTATGACTTTGCTAGAATACATCATTTGCTCTATAAAAGTCAACAATTTTAATTTACCGGTAATCTACCTCTCTCCAGGGGTTCAGACTAGTGCAGAAGCAAGAGAGGTGGTAGGGTTTGGGGGTGGCATTTGGCGAAGCCTTGCCTTTCGGGGTTTGGGGTGGCCCCAAATGCTCCTACTCCCCAAATGGTTTTGGGATTCTGCACTAGAGAGTGGGGGCCAGCAGAGTGGGCTATACAAGTTGAGAATTAGTGACTCATCCAGGTACACTGTGATTATAGTTACAACCGGTATTGATAGCGCTTCGTATTACAAGTGTGGCATATAAGGAAGGAAGCTTACGAATGGTGCAACAACAATATAGCAGTGAAAGGGCAAGACCCAAAAGTCTGCATCTTTTTTTTCACTTTATCAAGACCACGAAATTAGTAGGTGCGTTATTACGTGACGGGCGCATACGCTTTATGCCCAAAGTGTTTTTTGTAGGATCTATTGCAGCGATGCTCGTGATCCTCATTTTTCCTGATGTGTTAAATGAGGTTGTGCTCAGTACTGTATTGCCTATCGTCGGGACCGTACTAGGGGTACCATTGGATGCCGGACTAGATTGGGTGGCGTTCGCTCTATTGATTGTCAATCTGCTGCGCTTTTTCCCAGCTGAGGTGGTTACGGAACATTACGAGCGCATTTTCACTACATCGTAAGTGCCCAATATATTGGGCACTTACGATGTAGTGAAAATGTGTATAGCCAAATAAATTGGGCGTCTACGGATAATTGATGCGCATGGCGCAATAAATTGTGCAATTACTATATACGAATCCTATCATTACCGTTTGATGGTCTGAACTTCTGGCCATCATTAACGAAGACTGACAACTGATCCTGATTAGGCAGGTGGATATGCATGATCATATCGGGCCTACCACCTCCGGTCACATCGCGGAATTCTAGCGTGATTGGAGCTTGATCAGCACCATCGCCCGCTATATAGAGCGGTGCAACGTAGCTCACGGAAGTGGCGGGTTCCCCACCCGGAAATTCGACGACAATGGCTTGGCGATTGAGATTGATGGCAATGAAATGGCTAGGACGGTTAGGAGGGTTATCTTTGTGCCCAACAACTACGTCAGCCTGATAAGTGCGAGGATTGCCATAATGGTAGTCATAATAGCGTTGTGTCAGCCAGCTGATGGTGACGGAGCTGGTAAACCAGAGGGCAAGTAGCGCCAGCATGCCAACCCCAAACGGCAAAAGCCAATGTACTCTCCCTCGTTTTGCCTTATCCGAGGTTGGATACTGTATGGTCGTACGTGGCTTTGGCTGACCCGCACGCTTGATGCTAGACTGACGGCGGTAAGGTGACTTTTGTGGTGGCGCTGGAAAGCCCGCCACGAGACGTTGAGACGGCGTTATTTGCGGGTTATCATAACGAGTTGTTACACTATTCTTTGGGCGCGACTGCTCAGCTAATCCCTCATCAATGGCATATGTGTCCGTGTTGGGGGAGAAAGTTGTTTTCCCTGTATCGGGTTGGTACAAGGAATTTGTCTTTGGCCCTTCTATATTCGTTTGATTACGTCGCTTCTGCTGGGGCTGTTCACCTCCCTGAGGCATGGCTCTCCCTTTCTCTGGCTGTGAGGCATTTCTTAACGATCTCGGTAGATGCAAGCGTGATAGCTTGATTTCTCAGGACTGTATCGAAAGCTATAATACTATCAGTGAGGTGTCATTGTCAAATAGAGCGTTTCAAGAAGTATTATTTTACCTTAAATTGGGGGGTTCCCCCCCCCCCCAGGGCACCCACAAGGGATGCCCCTACAATGGTACGAACACGCTTGGGTGGCTGACGCGTCCATTGTAGGGGCATCCCTTGTGGGTGCCCTGGGGGGGAGGGGGACTTTCAAGTATAGGTTTTTTAGTAGGGGGGTCCAGGGGCACGGCCCCTGGCGGGGTTTCAGGGGTGTCCCCTGATTTTCCCTCTCCCCTCGCCCCCGAAGGGGGCGAACAAAAAACCTATACTTGAAAGGG
>Ga0066654_10000147_pt1 | contig 15421 bp, 7 predicted proteins | sample GraSoiAngelo_103_FD_66715 | JGI IMG/M metagenome (GOLD analysis project Ga0066654, IMG submission 66715) | Grasslands soil microbial communities from the Angelo Coastal Reserve, California, USA - 14_0903_05_20cm | ecosystem: Environmental > Terrestrial > Soil > Grasslands | place: USA... | reverse complement strand
ACCCCAGCGGCTAGCTCCAGATGCCCGATATTGCTTTTGACCGAACCGATCCCGCACCACGCCTCTCCTCCTTCTCCACCAACTCCCCCTTGTGGTAGCCCGTCGTCGGCTTTGAGCTTCCCCAGCCCCACGGGCGACCACAAGGGGGAGTTGGTGGAGTCGCTTATTAATTCGCTGAAGGCGGTCTTGAGACCATTGATTTCGATCGGGTCCCCAAGCGGGGTCCCCGTTCCATGTGCCTCGATGTAACCCACCGTACGAGGATCAATCCCAGCCTTGCGATAGGCTGCGATTAACAGGTCGGCCTGTGCTCTGGGATTGGGGGCCGTAAGTGAACTGGCACGCCCCCCATGATTTTCGGCACTCCCAACGATCACACCATAAATATGGTCTCCTGCTCGCTCTGCATCAGAGAGCTTTTTCAGGACAAGTATGCCGACCCCTTCGCTTCGCACATAGCCATTCGCCTCCGCTGAGAAGGTTTTGCACCGTCCATCCTCGGACAGCATCCCCGCTTTGCTATAACTGATGTGTAGTTCGGGGCAGATCAGAGTATTGACACCACCTACGATGGCCGTAGAGCATTGGCCACTTTCGATGGCATTCACACCTCGGTGAAGAGCGACCAAGGAACTGGAACAGGCCGTCTCAATCGCCTCGCTTGGTCCGTGCAGATTGAGAAAATAACTCATGCGATTGGGTCCTATCGACGGAGTCATGCCGGTGGAAGAATAACCTTCAATTGGTATGTTCGTACGAAATACCCGTTCACTATAACCACTGCTCGTTGTGCCAACGAACAGTCCTGTGTTGGTACCAGAAAGTCTCTCGGCAGAGTACCCAGCATCCTCAATAGCCTTCCAGACGTACATCATCAGAATCCGTTGCTGTGGGTCCATCTGCTCCGCTTCAGTTCTTGATATCCCGAAGAACAGAGGGTCAAATAACTCGATATCCTCTACTATCCCTGCCCATTTCACATTCGTCTTCCTGGCTTCGGTCGCTGCCGTGTTGCCAACGTAGCTTTGCCAATCCCAGCGTGAGGGCGGAATCTCGCCAATGCAGTCGCGGCCAGCGAGCAGATTACGCCACAAGCTCTGCACATCAGGGGCCTGGGGAAACGCGCCGCTCATGCCGACAATGGCGATGGGGGTGGAAACATGCTGATTGGTGTCCAGAGTCGAGGCAAGGTTCCCACCCCGCTCCACACCTCCCCTGCTTTCAGAGGTAGGTTTTTTTGCGGTGGGGTCCAGGGGCGCGGCCCCTGGCGGGGTTTCAGGGGTCTCCCCTGATCTTCCCTCTCTTCCCGCCCCCGAAGGGGGCGCACAAAAAAACCTACCTCTGAAAGCCCCCCCTCCGACCCCTACAGGCGGATCTGAGATAATCTGGTTATTTGAGCTGATGTTCGCAGATGACACTGTGGGGAAATGAGAGGCGAGGGCAGAAGCATAGGTTGCATGCAGATACTGAGCAAGGAGATCCAAGGTCGAGTACTCAAAAAAAAGTGCTGGTGCCAGATCAAGCTGATATGTCTGATTGAGGTGATTGGCAAAATGTCTGAAGGTAATCGAATCAAAACCGTATTCTGAGAGTGGAGTCTCGGCATCGATCTCCTCAAACCGGACATTAAGCAAGCGAGAAACTATGTGCGAAAGCGCCTCACATAGGGGTTGTAGCTTGTCCCTGTCGGTAGGCCCTTGACTGCCCTCATGACTAGTGCAGAATCCCAGAACGTTTTGGGGAATGGGAGGATTTGGGGACACCCCAAACCCCGCCAGGGAGGCTTCGCCCCCTGGACCCCCAATCCCTACTCCCTCTCTTGTCTTTATCCAGTAAGACTCTCTGAGAAATGGATACGTTGGCAATGGAACACGATGGTATCTCCCCTTTTTAAATAATTGGCCCCAATCTGAATTACATCCTTTTATATATAATTTTGCTAAAGAGTTGAGTTTTTGATCATATTCTTCAGGTTTTAAATTCTTATCTGTTAATTCTTTTATTAGTAAGCAAGCGTATTCTCGTAATAGTGGCTCTGTCTGTTCTGAAACCTTTCCTTTTTTATTGGTCTCCTCATGCTGCGAAATGCCTTTACTCATCATTGCTCTGAGAGTGTGCAGCAGGTCATGAGTATCTCTCGCTACGACCGCAGATCGAATGGGAAAATGACTGCGGCCTTGGATCAGAGTGTAAGAAATATTCTCAACTGAATACGTTGCTCCTTCTTTTTCTAGCCACTTGATCATGTCTTCTACTTTTTGTGCAAGAGATTCTTTTGTCTTTGCAGATAAGGGAAAAAAGAAAGAAGGTCTAGCTTCCTCATGCGCTATTTGCTTTTGAGGCGGGGGTTCCTCAAGAATGAGATGGCAATTGGTTCCGCTCAAGCCAAATGAGCTGATGCCTGCGCGTCTGAGACTTCCATCACCACGCTTCCACTCTCTGATCTCTGTGTTGAGAAAAAAGGGACTTCCCTCAAAATCGATCTGTGGATTGGCCTCTTCAATGTTAATGCTAGGGGGTATGCGCTGGTATTTCATGGCCAGCAAGACTTTCAAAACGCCAGCAACACCAGCAGAGCTAACCGTATGACCAATGTTGGGTTTATGCGATCCAATGGCACAAAATTGCTTTTTGTCGGTAAACTGGCGAAAGGCTTCTGTTAATGCCTGCACTTCAATGGGATCACCGAGCTTCGATCCCGTTCCATGAGCTTCAATATAGCTTACCGTTTCGGGATGAATAGCGGTCTTTTTGTACAGATCGGAGAGCAAGGCTTTTTGTGAATGCAGACTAGGAGCTGTCATCCCCAAGGTTCTGCCATCTTGATTAAGAGCCGATCCTTTAATAACTCCATAGAGATGATCCCTGTCTTCGATGGCTGCATCCAATCGCTTGAGGACAAGGGCTCCAACACCCTCTCCAAGGACAATCCCGTTGGCACTCTTGTCAAAGGTTTTGCACTTCCCATCTGGTGAAAGCATTTGTGTTTTCTCTGCCATCAGATAGTATTCAGGCGAACTCATAACAAAAACACCACCCACGAGAGCCATTTCTGATTCTCCGGTGCGGATACTTTCACAGGCCAAGTGGATTGCGACTAGAGAAGAGGAACTTGTAGTATCTATGGTTAAACTTGGTCCCTTACAATTGAAAAAATACGAGATCCTTGCGGCTAAAATGCCCATATCATTGCCTAAAAAGAGGTGTGCATCAATCTGATCTTCCTGCGTGGACGGGAGCTTCTGGTGGGAGCAAGTCCCATTCCTATTTCCCCTACAGAGTTCTTTATAATCCGAGGGCCTTGCTCCCACAAATACGCCTACTTTTCTCTCCGACAATTGTTCAGCGGGATATCCAGCATCTTCAATGGCCTTATACGCTTCTTCCAAAAAGAAGCGTTGTTGCGGGTCCATTCTTGCTGCCTCAAGCGGCGAAATGTTGAAAAATAACGGATCAAATTGCTCGATCCCCTCTAACATCCCTCCCCGCTTGACTTGCGTGGTATTCACACCTGCGGGGTCAGCATCGGTATTGGTCTCCCAATCTGCACGTTTAATGGGTTCAATACAACTCTCGCCGCCCTCGAGGTGAGACCAGAAAGCTTCAAGGTTTGCGGAAGCGGCGAATCTTCCTGAGATGCCGATGATGGCGACATCTGTGTTCTGCCTTTCTCTATACTCCCCATTGAGCGTGGAGCTTTCTTCTTCAATGGAGGGGGATTTATCTTTCATGCGCTTCTCTCTCTACAACTGCTATTGCTTACTGGCTAGAGGAGGGAATGTCCACTCAAGCGATAACTGACTGAATCCATGAAAGTTTAGGCTGGCTACGTAGCAGAATTGCTGGTCAGGAGTCAGGCGCAGAGAAGGCAGGCGTTGACTGAATTGCTCCAATGCTACCCGAACTACTAGGCGTGCCAGAGGGGCTCCCGTGCAATAGTGAACTCCATATCCAAAGCCGAGCTGACGACTGGCATTCTCACGTTCAGGGCGAAAAGCCTCTGGATCGTGGAAGCAGGCCGGATCGTGATTGGCCGCCGCGACCAACAGGTGGAGGATAGCACCGGCAGGGATGGTCTTGCCACCCACCACCACCGTTTCAGTGGTTCTGCGCAGGACACCAAGTCCTGGAGGGTCTAGACGCATTATCTCCTCCGCTATAGTGGGGATGGACTCAGGATCATCCACAATGGTCAGCCAGCGTGTGCGCTCATGCAGGAGTTGATAGAAACAGTTGCCCAGAAAGGTGGGGGTAGTGTGCAACCCAGCAATGATAAGGGTGTAAAGGAGGGACGCCGCTTCAGCGATACTTAGCGGCTCTGGTTGAGCCTGAGCTTCCTTGATCATATTGCCGACTAGATCATCTCCTGGCATGGTCCAATTCTGCTCTGTCACTCGGTAGAAATAGTTATGGATTGCCACAGTGGCCTGTGCGAGAGAGATCTGCTCTTGAGCAGACGCACCGCCAAGTAGAAAAGTCGCCATCTCACTTGACCAAGCTTGAAGTTGTTCCAACTCGTCAAGGGCGAAATTAGCCAGACTCCCCATCACCTGTGCGGAATACGGGCGAGCAAACTGCGCTTGGATATCCACTTGTCCTTTATCCACAAATTCGTTGATGAGCTGATCGGCGATGGAGCGAATGGAAGGTTCGAGGCCGGACATGCTTTGAGGCGAAAATGCCTTGTTGAGGCAGATGCGGAGCCGCGTATGCTCAGGTGGATCAACAACTACAATAGATGGTACAAGTCGGCTAGTGTTCATAAGGGCATGAACTTCAGGCGTATAATGCTTCTCCCATGGGTTGAAATCTACGATGGCAAAACGGCGAGAATCTTTCAAGATGGTCGTCACATCCTCGTAGCGAGTGACCATCCACATGTTGTATAGCTCGCTAAAAAACACAGATTCTTGCTCGTGAGCCTGTTTATAGAAATCGTAGGGGTTAGCACTATATGCGGGACTTAGAGGTGCAAAGGCTTGACCTAAGTCGATAAGACGGCTTCCGCTGGCGCTTTCGGCGGCGTTTTTAGATAAGTTTGTTTTGGCTTCGTGCATATCAGGATCTCCTTCCACTGTGTGGGGAGTGAGTAGCTCTATCTTACAGATGTGGACTGTTCTGTTATTAAATAATATAACACTACTATTGCGTTTTGTAAAGGCTTAACAATCCGAAGCCGTACTACGCAACGTTACATACAAAACGAGCACAAAAATTGTTTCAATTTACAGGCTTATTTCGTGAATATAATGGCTTTTTTTTACTACCTGTGTTACAATTGTCGTAATGTAAGACAGGTACTTTGTTATTATTCCCTCTTAACTTAATGCTTATTGCACTGTCTAGCTTCGTTTGACACAATGGAAAGGAGCTCAGACAGTTTCCCAAGCCTCCATGCATGCGGCAAATGAGCTTTGACAGAGCATTATGGGAAGAAAGGCAAGCCTGTCACTCTGGCAAAGTTTGTCGAGGGGTACCATACGTAAGGAGCGTAGTGGCGACTTTGCGTTGTCCTTGAGCCTTTTTCGCAAAGGAGATTTCATATGAGCAACTATCCGATGAATGAGCAGCGCCCCTCCCATTCCCCACTGATAGCGCCGCTTTGTGATGACCACCTGATCTGGGAAATATGGGTTTCTCGGTATTACCTGCCCACATTAGTCGCTGCTGATCAGATCGGCCTTTTTCCCTTTCTTGCTCAAGCTCCAGCTACCGTTGAGGAGGTGGTGGAGGGCCTTTCATTGGGTCCACTTGGTGCGGAAGCGATCCTGAATCTGATGAGCTCACTGGGTTTGTTGGTGCAGCGACAGGAGCGCTTTTATCTCACAGATGAAGCACGCACCTATCTCTTGCCTGAGAGTCCCTATTACAGTGGCAACTACTTGCAGTCAGTGATGAATAATTATCCAATAACAGCAACGACCATGCATGAATGGCTGGAAAAAGAGCGAGCAGGTACCAGCTACGAAGCATTTAAATCCTGGAGGTTTGGTGATATGTCGGCAGAGCTGGCCGAACTGCCATGGAAAATAATACCGCTCCTGCATAGCAAAACATTGCCAGCAGCGATGGGTATGGCACGCAACTGCGATTTTTCTGGCGTGCACCAGCTGCTCGATGTGGCTGGCGGCTCTGGGGGCTTTTGCATCGCCCTGGCTACCCGCTATCCGAACATGCGTTTTGCGGTGATGGAGTTGCCTGTCGTCTGCAAAGTGACGCAACAATATATCGCTGACTATGGACTGCAAGACCAAATTGAGACGATTGCGGCGGATATGTTCATTGATCCTTGGCCATCCGGCTATGATGGGGTGTTCTTCAGTAACGTTTTCCACGACTGGAGTCTCACTCAGTGTCTCCACCTTGCAACGCGCAGTTTCGAGATGCTACCACCAGGCGGTCGCATCTTTGTCCATGAAGTTCTATTGAACGATACCAAGGCTGGTCCGCCGGTAGCAGCAGGCTACTCTATGAACATGCTCGCGTTGGGGGGCAAGCAGTATACTGCAAGGGAGTTAGATCAACTGCTACGGGAAGCGGGCTTCACTGATGTAACGATCAAGCCGTCCTTCGCTTATTTTTCGTTAGTCAGTGCTAGTAAACCGAGATGAACAGAAGGTAATAATGTGACTGTTTACAGCATTGAGAACTGCAACATCCTTATTTCTGGTGCGGGCATCGCTGGGCTTGCACTGGCATACTGGTTGAATCGTTACGGCTTCAAGCCCTCGGTGGTGGAAAAGGCACCCGCATTGTGGGAAGATGGTCATGCTATCGAGATACGGAGCGTGGCCCAAGAGGTGGCGGCACGCATGGAAATCCTGGCCGAGCTTCGGCGGGCACACACCAACATACAAGATATCGCGTTTGTCAACCATGCTAATAAGCCGTTGGCATGCTTCGCTCCCGATATGATGGGGAATGATATTGGGTTTATACGGGGCGACCTGATTCGTATTCTGTACGCAGTAACAAAAGGCAAGACTGAATATATCTGGGGCGATTCCATCGCGTCCCTCGTGCAGAAAGATGATGGTGTTGACGTCACCTTTGAGCACGGGCAATCACAGACTTACGACCTCGTGGTGGGGGCTGATGGTGTTCGCTCCAACGTGCGGGCTCTGACTTTTGGCGATGAATCCCAGTTCATTCGCTACTTGGGCTACTACGCCGCGCTCTTCTCTACCGCCAATCACCTGAACCTCGATTACCAGGAGCGCATCTACCGCATGCCAGGCAAGATTGCTGGCATGTATAGCGTGCGGCAGAACACCGAGGCGAGAGCCAAGTTTTACTTCGCTTCGCCTCGGTTACACTCTGACCATCTTCTGACCAGTGAGCAACAGCAGAGGGTTCTGAAGGACACGTTCGCTGGAGAGGGATGGGAGATTCCTCGCTTGTTGGCAAGTATGGGGAATGCGCGGGACATTTATTTTGATGCGATCGATATGATCTGTATGGACATATGGTCCAAAGGGCGAATCGTACTGGTCGGGGACGCTGGCTATTGTGTCTCGCAGATCGCGGGACAGGGGGCTAGTCTGGCATTGGTGGGAGCCTACGTGCTGGCCGGTGAGCTAAAGGTAGCGGCTGGCGATTATCGAAGCGCCTTTGCCAACTACGAAAAGGAGATGCAGGAGTATGTCAAGCTGAATCAGAAGCTGGCGGCGAATAGTGGCAAGCATTTTGCACCACCCACACGCTCGCAGATCTGGTTCGACAACCAGATGCTCCGTATGCTGCCGTACATGCCTTGTAAAAACGCAATCCTCAAGGAGCTCCGGCAACCATACAATGCCATAACTCTCAAGAAATACGGGTGATAGATAAAATAAGAGTAGAGAGAAGAAAGATTACCATTTGAATGGTATTGGCAATAAATGTCACAACACGGTTATGGATGGCAGGAGTAGTGAGTACAAGGCGCATAATTTCCTATTCACACGGAGATGATCTCCTTTGAGCAGGACCCAACGGGCATTTCTGCGATCATTGGTGACTGCTCGACATCAACATCGGCGTCATCACCTTCTTCTACGTATGTGGCTCTGGCTGAAGGGCAGATGGTTGGGACATATTACCTCAAGCCCAATCAACCTGGTCTTGGCTCCCACGTCTGCAACGCAGGCTATATGGTCAAAGGGCAAGAAGGCTTGCTGTCTCTGTCTTGATAATGTTCTTGCCGCTCATTTGCTTGCTCTAATTGTGCCCTTGTCAATCAAGGTACTGGCTTCGATACAGAGGAATAAGAGCTGTGCTAGACCATTGCCGAGGGGCGGTACATACAAATACTCGTCGGTTGTATGTGCCCCTGCAATATAAGTGAGACCTACGCAAATAGAAGGGATATTCATACTCATTGGGATATTGGCATCGGTACTACCCCTGCCGTATCTTACTTCAATACCCAACCATTCCAATGCATGTGCAGCAGCCCGCACCAGCGGATCAGACAGGCTGCGTTGACCGGCAGGGCGCTCGCCCAACACAGTAATCTCGGTATGCAGCCCTTCACCAGCGCGTTGCTCAATGATCGCTCTAACTTGCTCTGCGAGCCGATTGAGCATCACCTCATTGATTGAGCGCAGATCAATTAACGCGCTGGCCTCGGCGGCAATTGTATTGACAGAGGTTCCCCCTTCAATTATGCCTACATTGTAGGTCGTACATGGCTCTTTTGGCACCTCCAACTCTGCAATGGCCGTGATGATACGCGCTAGCCCGTAAATGGCATTAGGGCGACCAAATGCAGCAAAGGAATGACCACCAGTGCCACGTACGGTGACACGCCAGCGCTTAGAGCCAACACTCACTGGCACGATACGCCCCAATTCACCGTCGAGCGCAATGACTGCCCCAAGATCGTCATAATAGCGTCTGACAGCCGCTCGTGCACCACAGAGATTGCCAAGTCCTTCCTCCCCTACATCAGCCACTGCGACAATATCGACCGCAGTTTCGATATGTAATTTGTCCAGCACTTCGAGTAACGTGATCATTGTTGCCACACTCGCGCTATTGTCACCAATGCTTGGGCCACGCAGAATATTGCCCTCGCGTCGAATGTGCAACGGCGTGGCCAGAGGAAATACTGTATCGGTATGTGCTAATATCATCAGTACTGGTCCCTGTCCACGTTTACCGCGACGTACATAGACATTTCCAATCTCGTCGATGTCGGGCAGGTAGCCACGTTGTTGTAGTAATGTGGCGACGAATTGAGCGCGTTGCCACTCATTGCCAGTTGGAGCTGGCACGGCACAGATACGTTGTGCGAGATCAGCAACCTGCTCGGTATGGGCGCGAGCCGTTGCCCGCAATTGGTCTAATTCGGATGAAGAATGCTCCATTGAGTCCTGCCTTCCAAAACATAGTGAATAGTATTGAGAACTAGTGTACTAAATGTCATATAGATTGTCAATACTGCATAAGACGAAATTGTGCCTGTTTTTCTTTACTCATGGACTTGGTGTGATAAATTGCGCATCTACGGAATATGCTTCAATGCCAATAATGACGCGCACCCCTACAATTCAAAAATCTCTCTGTTAGCAGGTGTCCGCTGAAGAGCATCAACCAGTGGTATAATAAGCGGAAAGCAGAGTTACAAAAGAAGCTTGGCCATAATGGAGGCTATTTGCATGTCCACATCTGCCAGTCGCGTAGCGACATTTGGTACGACTATTTTTACAGAAATCAACGTTCTTGCCCAGCAATACCATGCGCTGAACCTGGGACAGGGAAAACCTGACTTTGATACGCAAGCGGATATTATTGAGCGGGTGGTACAGGCGTTAGCAAGCGGGACGCAGAATCAGTATGCTCCTGGCCCTGGCACTGCCGTACTGCGGCAAGCTGTCGCTGACCACGCTGCGCGCTTCTATCAGCTCGCTATCGATCCGGCACAAGGCGTTATCATTACATCTGGCGCAACCGAAGGTATTTTTGCCTCTGTATTGGGTCTGGTAGATCCTGGTGATGAAGTGATTGTCTTGGAGCCATACTATGATTCATACGTGCCTAATATCATCATGGCGAATGCTGTGCCTGTCTACGTTCCATTGCATCCCCCAACCTGGAGCTTTGCTCACGACGAGCTACGCGCGGCCTTTAACAAGAAGACACGAGCACTGATCCTGAATACACCACACAATCCTACCGGGCACGTTTTTACACGCGAAGAACTTACCCAGATTGCTGACTTATGTATTGAGTACGATGTGACGGTAATCGCAGACGAGGTCTATGAGCATCTAACCTTTGGTGGGGCGCAACATCTTTCCATGGCAACGCTACCTGGTATGTTTGAACGCACTGTGACGGTCAGCAGTTCCGGCAAAACGTTTAGCGCAACGGGCTGGAAGGTTGGCTGGGTCTATGGGCCGCCAGCTCTGGTAGATGGGGCGGCGCGTGCTCATCAGTTTATTACCTTCTCCGTCCATCACCCGACTCAGGCAGCTATCGCCTATGCGCTCAACCTTCCTGACTCGTACTATCAAGACTTTCAAGCGCTGTATGCCGCCAAAGCACAGCTCCTGCTCACCGCAATGGCCGGGAGTGGACTCAAAGCTCTGCCTTCTGAAGGTACCTATTTTACGATGACTGACTATAGAGATGTCTTCAAAGGTAGCTCCCTGGAATGTGCACGTTATATGACCAGAGATATAGGGATAGCCTGTATCCCAACGGAGACCTTCTATAGTCAGCAGCATCAGCATATTGGCCAGGGCTATGTCCGGCTCTCATTCTGTAAAAGCGACGAGATGTTGCACGCTGTAAAAGAACGCCTGACTAGACTACACAGGCAATAGATGTATAAAGACCAGATCGCCAGAGAAGGTGGCAACCTCTCTGACGAGCTGGCCTCCCTGCAACGTTCAACTCCTCAAAAGGTCCGTCCTACCTCCTAGACGCATAGCTTCTATCCTTTCTTATTACTTAGCTTCACGGTGATTATTCACGTTCCTTCTTATTTTGCAACCATCGCCTCCATGAGAGCAAATAATGCTCATCTTTGGAGAAAATTTCCTCAAGAAAGCCCATCATGCGCTTTGTCTTTTACACTGTAGTTACACAACATGTGACTATTAACAAAAATGAAGCTTTCATTTAAATATTTTATGTACTTTTGAGCATTTACGAGCGCCAAGCAGTGCTTGACATGTTTCGCATTTTATGTTAGAATTCCCTACGTAGAGTAAGAGTTGTCTTCTACGCTCGACACCTTTTTCACTCTATGAGGAATGCAAGTACCAGACCATTAAAATGAAAAATTGTTGCGTGCTTGTGAGATGATGTTACACACGCGCTTAACAATTTTCCAAGGTTGTACCCAACATGTTGGCGGCAAACTGAAATATCAGAATCTCTCAGAATCCCTCAGAAAGTGTCAGAACATATCAACAGAGCTGTTGCAACGGTCTTATGGAGTGATGGACTTTCAGGGTAGACTTGCGTGCGAATCTTCATTATGGAGATTCACAGAGAAAAAAAACCGGCTGAAGTAGATAGGTTTTTCGTACCTTTTATCACTATTCTGAACGGAGTTCCTTTACAAACCTCTTACAATGTTATACAATGCAGACACAATGTTTTCTAGTGTATGCTTCTCAGTCGGTTCTTACCCTGGTTGTTTTATCAGGAGACATTGTTAGTTCGTTATTAAGCAAAGTTATTGGTTAGTAAGGAAGTGAGCGAAACAAAATGAGTGAACTGTTGACCGTATCGGAAGTTGCCCGCATTCTTCGTGTTGATGACACTACTGTACGCCGTTGGGTAAAACAAGGTGCTCTTGAAGCAGTCGTGTTGCCACATGTAAATGCCCGTCAAGCCTATCGTGTGCGCCGTAGTACCTTAGAGAAGTTGATTGGGTCGCCTGTTGAAATGGCAGAGGCCGAAGTCAAGTAAACTCAAGAAAACTACGGGATTGTCCATGGAGTGGGTATACCTTCTCCTTTCCAATCCTAACCTGTATCTGAATGCTTGTAGAAAAATCTATCGATGTGCTGGTCACTGGCTTCCAATGCGATGAGCGAGGTCACAATGCACTGCGGGAGGTCTACCGCTACTAGCTTGGTACAGGATGGTGCGTAATCAAACCTGGATGCTGCAAAAGGTATCGGGTACTGGCGGTTCCCGTACCTTCTGACAGCAACACAACACAGCGCTGTCAGAAGCTTCTCGCAGGCGTCATGCCCTGAGAAAACGAGAAGCTTCTGACAGCGCTGTACTATGTGATAGCCTTTGACGCTAGCTTTGAGCTAGCAAGTTGTTGAGTCGGTTCACGAATGCAATAGGGTCATCCAATGTTTCGCCACTGCTCAGTACTGACTGATCTAGGAGAACATTTGCCCAATCGGTAAAGCGCGTCTCATCTGCCTCGTCCTTGAGCTTGAGAATGATAGGATGTTGCGCATTGATCTCCAAAATCTGTTTGTCCTGCGGCACACTTTGCCCATTGGCCTCTAATAAACGTTTCAAGCTGGGATCTATACCATAATCACCCAGCACGAGACAAGCCGGTGAACTCGTCAAGCGTGTGGTAGTGCGCACGTCCTTAACTTTCTCACTAAGAACGTTCTTCAGGCGCTCAACAAGTTCTCGCGCCTCATCAGCGGTTTTCTGTTGTTCCTGCTTCTCCTGCTCATCCTCCAACTTGCCCAGATCAACTTCACCTTTGGCGACGGACTGTAGCTGGGTTCCGTTGAACTCGCTAAGCTCAGATCCAATGAAGTGATCGACTGGGTCGAAGAGCAATAGGACCTCGATGCCCTTCTTTGTGAAGATTTCCAACAGGGGGCTGTTCTTTGCAGCGGCATAGCTGTCGGCAACCAGGTAATAGATCTTATCCTGGCCCTCTTTCATGCGGCCAACGTACTGTTCTAGAGAGACTTCCTGTGTCTCACTGCCAGAGCTAGTCGAGGAGAAACGCAGCAATTTGTAAAGCGCTTCACGGTTGCCATGATCTTCGATTAATCCCTCTTTCAGGACAGAGCCAAAGACCTTCCAGAGAGTAGCATATTTCTCAGGATCATTGCTTGCCGTATCGTTCAACAGGCCCAGTACCTTTTTGACGGCATTGGTGCGCATCGCATCAATGAGCTTATTCTGCTGCAATAGTTCGCGCGATACGTTTAAAGGCAGGTCGTTGGAGTCCACGACGCCACGCACAAAGCGCAGATAACGCGGCATCAACTTTTCGGCATCGTCCATGATAAACACGCGGCGCACGTACAGTTTTACGCCATGATGCCGTTCACGCGTCCACATATCGTAGGGAGCACGAGCAGGGATGTAGAGCAGTAGGGTGTACTCTTGTGTTCCCTCCATCTTGCTGTGTACGTATGCCAGCGGGTTATCGAAGTCGTGCGAGATGTGTTTATAAAATTCGTGATATTCTTGCTCAGTAATCTCACTCTTTGAGCGTGTCCAGAGGGCAGAAGCCTTGTTAACAACTTCGTCTTCATCCTTGTCCTGGGCCTCGCTCTTCATCGCGATGGGTAACATGATGTGGTCGGAATATTTACGGATAATTGAGCGCAATTTGTAACCACTGAGCAGCTCGTCCTCCTCTTCGCGCAGGTGTAGCACTACCTCAGTTCCGCGCGCGGGCCTCTCAACCGTTTCGATGGTGTATTCGCCCTGACCATGAGACTCCCATCTCACACCCTCACTCGCCTGCAAGCCTGCCTGACGTGTGATCAGCGTTACCCTATCGGCAACAACAAAGGAGGAATAAAAGCCCACTCCAAACTGACCAATCAGATTGGCATCTTTCTGTTTATCACCTGTCAACGACTGAAAAAACTCGCGTGTTCCCGACTTCGCAATGGTTCCAATATGCTCCACTACCTCGGCGCGGCTCATACCAATACCATTGTCAACAACAGTAATCGTACGTGCATCCTTATCATAACTCACGCGAATTTTAAAATCAGCGTCGCGCTCGTAAAGCGAAGCATCAGACAACGCGTCAAAACGTAAACGATCAATAGCATCAGACGCATTAGAGATTAGCTCACGCAGAAAGATCTCTTTATTGCTATAGAGGGAGTGGATCATCAGATCCAGCAATTGTTTGACTTCTGCCTGAAAGCCCAGTGTTTCCTTATGTGTTTCTACCGTCATAAATATGTACCTCCGCAGTAATCGTCAGGGCAGTGTGCCATGCGGCTTCACTGCCTCTTGAGGTTGCTTTCCTGGTGACAAAGACTCTTCATATCAAGCAAGGTAAGAATAAAGCCTTCCGGTAGTATATATCACAACAAATATTAGAATGACGTAAGAAAACTATTAGAGATGTGTTGGAGGCATTGTTAGCTACACGCTATTTCTGTGGCGGCGGACGCGGCAGCCCGCCTCTATATTCCATGGACCAGCTCTATTGCCCGCCAGTGTACAATACTCAATTGTCCCCTGGCCTTGAGAGCGTACTATGATCCCATAGTGCTTGCTGTCATTAACCTGGCATTGGCGCACAACGGGGTTGCCGCCCTGTGCGATGGCCAGTCCTGCTGTACCATTGGCAATGATATCGCAGTCCTCGATCGTTCCGCGTCCATGCTCATGAACATAGATGCCAGCCTGTATCCCATCATGAATGCGACAGCGGCGAATAAATGGATTTCCACCTTGAATGATATTGATGCCCGCGCTAACGCAGGACATAATATCGCAATTTTTGATGGTACCTTGTCCGCGCGTCCGTATCAGAATGCCGAATTGTAATTCGTCATGAATAACGCAGTGCTGTATCAGGGGATCGCTACCTTGACTTATGCCTATGCCTGCGCGTGTATTTTGGTAGATATCGCAATATTCTATAGTACCGCGTCCGTATTCCTGGATGAAGATGCCAAATTGTCTGCTATCGTGAATTTTACAGCGCCTCACTACTGGCGTACTGCCCTGCATAATGCCAATACCTGCACGTACGTTTTGATAGATATCACATTCTTCTATGATACCTTGCCCATGATCATGAACCGAGATGCCGCTATGCTCTCCATGGTGAATGCGGCAGCGGCGAATAATGGGATTGCCATCCTTACTGATAGCGATAGACGAGCGAGCATTCGTGTGAAGTTCACAGTCTTCTATTGTGCCCCGGCCATCGTCATAAACGAAGATGCCAACAATACAGTGGTGGATGGTACAGCCCCGGATGAGTGGCTCTGCCGCAGCATGATGAATGGCAATGCCCCCTAGCGACTCGCTAGAAATGTCACAATCGGACAGCTTTAATTGCCCGCTGGAAATATTGACGGCACAATGCCCGTTTGGTCGAGCGCTCACCTTGCTACGCAATGTCAGACCACGAATAACAGCGGAACTGGCAGACATCTGCACGCAGCTTGCATCGACGTTTTCTACAATAATCTGTTCACGTGGCCCGTCACCTACAATCTTGAGCTGTTTATGG
>Ga0066654_10000146_pt1 | contig 15425 bp, 11 predicted proteins | sample GraSoiAngelo_103_FD_66715 | JGI IMG/M metagenome (GOLD analysis project Ga0066654, IMG submission 66715) | Grasslands soil microbial communities from the Angelo Coastal Reserve, California, USA - 14_0903_05_20cm | ecosystem: Environmental > Terrestrial > Soil > Grasslands | place: USA... | reverse complement strand
TCGTGAGTACAATGTAGATGATTGGAATACGAGAAGCAAGCTACCTCTGGGCTGGGCTGCTCTTGTTTCAATGGTGCTGGGCCTCATCGGTGCTGGCCTGGGCATTTCTCAGGTCATTGTAGTGAGTGCCAGTAAACCACCTATTCCAGTGGTAGGTCCTATTGCGGGCTTATTCAATCCTCCCTACGGTATGGATATTGGTTTCGAGTTGGGTGTTGTCATTGCGGCTATCGCTTATCTTATTCTGCGGCGTGTAGAACTCAATACTAGTAAGCGCTAGAAGAGGATTGTAGCGGGCAAGCACGCGCAATTAATGTGATGCTAACAATAGGGGTGAACTCAAGCGATGGAGGTAACTGCCTTGCTTGGGTTCACCTTATTAGTATCACGCAATAGTTGTAGTAATCATCTATGTCAATATCTTATTTCGTACCAATCTCCGTCTGCCGATCATTCCACAAACCCCACGTCTCTAGTCCATATCTCATAAGTTTCTACCTTTCTAAAGAAAGCTGAGCATTAGTAGGTGAAGATGCAAATGTACTACTAGCCCATTCTCACTATATTCATACGAATTGTCTGGCTAAAAAAGGTTTTCTCATATAGAGTAAAGTTTGTCTAGCGCACAAACCGTGCAGCAATTTTTCAGGCGAACAAGTGAGGAGGATCGAGTAATGTCGCTTTCTAATAACCAGGATGTAACAGAGCCACACCGTCAGCAAAAGTCAACTGGTTCCGTCACGACCCAGAAGCTTCCAGCGCCCATTATTACCGGGCCACTGACGGATCAAGCTCCCCGTATTACCAGACAACTGCATGTCAGTCAACCTAATACTACGACGAAGTTGCCGACCGTGATTCCAGCAACAGAGAAACGACCGCGTGTGACTGTACAGGGACCAATACCCCAGCGACACCCTGTCGTGTTTATCACGGCCCTTATCAGCAGTATGATCATGATTGTACTGACATTGTTGTTTGTCTCACCTCTAGGCTTAGGCCAACAGCAGGGAGGTATCACACAGGTTTTCCAGAATATCTTTGCGCCAGGCTCACAGACTTCATTCGGCCTCAGACAACACGAGCTTCCTCCTACACCCACTCCTGCATTGCTTACCAACAATGGCTACTGTGGTGGTACAGATATCTGGGGAATATGTGCAACAGCAGTGACAGCTAGCGGCTTGATGGGCACAGAACAGATGCAACGGCCCATTGTTGGGGCAACCGTCACGCAGGTCTTTGCCAACCCAGAATATCAAACCTGGTGTGGCTGTGTTAAACCTCACTCAGGCATCGATCTGGCCGCTCCACTCGGTACGCCAATTACAGCCACCGATAGTGGGCAAGTGATCTGGGTTGGTTGGGACTGGTCAGGGCTAGGCTGGTCTGTAAAAATTAATCACGGACACTACGTCGCCACTATTTATGGACACATGGCCAGTTATATCGTTAAAGCTGGTCAGAACGTTATGAAAGGGCAACTTATCGGCTATGAAGGAAGCACCGGAGCTTCTACTGGTCCACATCTACACTTTATGGTCCTGGCGAACAATATCTGGTTGAACCCCACTCAGTATATGGTTCTACCCTAATGCAAAATCAATTGACATGTAAAGAGGCCGACCACGCTGTCAGCCTCTTTATGTTCACCACAAAACTCTTACGCCTGGACATTATACTTTGAGCGACGGCGGCTAATCGACCCACCTTTGCGCCCAGCTGCCTGGGCTTCTTCACTAGTCCATTTGTGCGCTGTGCCCAAAGCATGAGCAGCCTTACCACCCTTGCTGGCAATTTCGCGCTTCTTCTCAGGACTCATCGATGCGAAACCACGACCGCGACCTTTTTGTGTTTCCATGAACTTTCTCCTCTTCTAAGAACTTCTGACTTTGCAATCGAGCAACAGCTTCAGAGTATCAAGGAGCACTCTCGCTCCCAACTCTACTCCACAAAAGGTGACCTCTTCTAAGTACCTGTCACGAGATAGAGCCGAGTTATGAATAACTCTATAGTAAACACGTCTCATCAGACAGTTTAGATACAGATGAGACACCCAAAAATCTGTCCCTTTTGCAAACTTCCTCAAACCCGATGATGACTATCCGTCGTTACTGTACCAGCAAGAAAACCACTCTCGCTCCCAACTAGCTACCCTAAAGGAAGCTCCCATGGAGAAAATATGCACAAAGGTCCAGTGATCATTGCCGAAACGTTCTCTATACGTGATAACCTTGCTTCAACATCAAGCAGAAATGACCATCACTACTTAAAGCATAGCAGGCCACGCCAATAAGCACAAGCTTTATTCGATAACTTTCAGCTTTCTTTAAGCTCTGCTCAGCAATTTCTAAGGAAAATGTGCGAGCAATATAGCGTTATACGCTCAAAAGAGGAGGAATGCTTGCATCACTCCCACAATTTGTAACAAGTATCGTACCAAGCATTAGTATTTCCGGGCTATTTCTTATTGGCTAAGGCGCTGTGTCATGTTGCGTGACAAAAGGTTGGTAACGTGAATGTAACACGTGTGCCTTCACCTTCACAACTTTGCAATGTAACACGACCATTCATGGCTTCTACCAGTTTTCTTGAGATATAAAGACCTAAGCCGGTACCGCTAATCTGACCAGCACTTGGATGGTCTAGCCGCGTAAATAATTGAAATAATGAGAGCTGTTGCTGAGAGGGAACACCAATACCTTGATCACTTACGGCCACACAGAGCATCCGCCGCGCGCATAAGCTAACAGTGGATACCTGAATCTGAATCACGCCGCCATCAGGCGAGTACTTTACTGCATTTTCCAGCAGATTGATCAGCACTTGCTGTACCCGATGCGGATCAGCCCATGCTAGCGGTAAATCAATTTCTCTCTTACAAGAGATACGATAATACCCCGGTTGCTGCCGTTCAATCTTATCTTGCATGATCTGTGCTATACGTTGACACAATTCCCCTATATCTATCCAGCTATGCCGAAGGGCCAGACGACGCGAGCACAACCTCGATACGTCAAGCAAATCACTGATCAATACTTCCAGATGATTCGTTTGCTCAACAATTACATTGAGATACTGCTGTTGCCGCTCCGCTGTCATCTCCATAATACCTGCTGGCCGATGCATCTCCTGATCCGAGACCGCATATGCTTGCAATAGCTCGGCGTAGCCCCTGATGTCCGTGAGAGGCGTACGCAACTCGTGACTGACGAGAGCAATAAACTCACTCTGTTCCTGTACATCTGTAACAATCTCATGCCTTGTAGCACTAGCCTCTGTTACTATCATAGCTTGCAAAGCTTGCTCTACATTTTTACTAACTAATAGCCGGTACTGTTCAATAAGTAAGCATTCTCCGTATAAAAATGCCTGTGCTCGCGTATCCATGAAGATTAATAAACCAAGTAGCCTTTTTGGTCCCTCTAGCGGGGCAATCGCAATACTCATCATTTCTTGGTAGCCCGCCAGTGGCAAGACGAGATTATCGATACACCACACCATCCTGCTCTGTTGGACGATATCGCAGAGCGCCGCAACAGGCTCACAGGAGAAGAAAGCAGCATCGAGGACCGTTCCGTAATGCAAGGGTGTCTTGTTCTGATAAGAGGAGAGAAATTGGCCCAGTAGTGGGTGAGAGCAATATCCAGCAGCACCCAACAAGCAAAGACTGACGCTTGAACACTCCAGTAGCGCACGAGCCTGCTTGGCTATACTCTGTAAATAAGCTTCTGGTGACATCGTACACCTCCACCACACAATAAGTTCAGGGAAATAGGTTAAGTTCTTTTTTAGTATAGCTAGCTTCTCCAACAAGCAGGCTGTGTCAATCTTTAGCAGATACGCCTCATATCCCTTGACCATTACGGTCATGAGCAGTACAATGAGCCAGTATCGTCCAACACACTGCTTTTATCGCCTGATCAAGGTTGATTGAATATCGATAATAAAATTCTATGATCGAGAGGGTATGCATGCCTGATACAGATACTGACAATGGAGCCTTGGGGTTGCCCGACCTACAGAGTGATGAAATAACGGAGCGTAACCCAGGCTTTCTGCATATTGCAGAGAAGGAACAACCCGACGAAGCCCCCACTTCTACCACACCATCCGCTGAAGCCAAACCTGTGGCACCACCTTCCCCTCCGCACACGCAGCGCGTTGGTACCATCGAGCATCTGGCAGCACGACGCGCCTTTCCCGAACTCGATGCAGATGCGCCTGAGATAAAAGAACAACTGGTCACGCTACGCCCTACTATTACTAGACTCCTGACCAGCTTACGCTGGGAAGGGATGCCTGTAGATAAGATTGCAGAGCAGATGGTTCCTCTGCTCAATGTCGGTTCTGTGCAACAATGGAGACCAATCCTGCTCCCCTTCCTGTTGGAGATAGACCGCGCTGGTAATCTCACGCCCGTCTGGCAACACATCATTGAACAAGGTGATCCGGCTGGCCTCCCACATAATGCAAATCCCGCAGAAACACCACAAGGATGCGCTAGGCGTTTTGCGATCCTTATGTTGGGTTATTATAAATCGTATGAGCCAAGCCAGCAAAAAGTGCTAGGCTTCGCTAAAGGAGGCGCAGATAACAGGAACTTAACTAACAATGTTCAGCTACTAGGCAGGCTCAGCGTTGACCCCAATACTTCGATGTACGCAGCACAATCCCTGGCCATGCTGGGAACAACCCTGGCGCTACGAACGTTGGTGAGCGCGCTCAAGGATGCAGAGGGCTGGGCCAAAGTCGATATCGTTGAGGCCATCCTTAGTTTGAAACTGGAAGAATTCTATGATCTTGTACTTGCCAGTGGTCTCGAACGTGTCCCCGGCCTGGAAAGCTATATCTCCGTTCCTGTCTATCGCACCATCCCTTTAGAGCGCTATCTAAGAGGCTCAAGCACAATCAATCAACGTCTGACACAGCAAGCAGCCCTCGTTTTTAGCGCGATCCTACAAGACGCTATCCATCCACCAAAAGGTGAAGTACTAACGCTACCCATTGTCTTCGAGCAGAAACTTCCTCTGCTAGCCGAGGCATTGTTTACTGGTGCACGCAGCCATCCTATGTGGCAAAATACCGTTGCTGTACATCGACTTGCCACTTTCCTGGGACGCTACTGGAGTAGCATATCGCGCGCTGAGTTGAAGGATACGCGGATCGTAGAAGCCATCTACAATTGTTTACCAATGATGCCCGAAGTTGAACGCTGGATGGCAGGTCCCGGTCGCGATGTCCTCTTGACAGCGCTCTCTGAACGTAATGAAGAGGCTTTACCCCTCACGGTGAAAGCTATTGGCGAACTGCATGAACCGCGCGCAACAGCACCTCTCATGCAATATCTTTCATCCATTACAACACTCACCGGCCAGGCACAAGCACTGACCCTGGGTGCAGTTTGCGATACCCTGGGACAGCTGGGCGACCGCCGTGCCAGCCAACTGCTCCAGCAGCTTCTGTTGCGTACCGTAGATATAGAGCGACGCAAGAACCAAGCAAAACGGCGCGACAATTTGCCGACAGGAGATACAGATATTCCAGGGAGCATCATCTATGCCGCTGTAGCGCGTGCATATGGTCAGCTAGCAGATCGCTCTGCACTCGATCTCGTACTGCGCGCGGCCCAAGATTTCGATCCATATGTACGCACACAGGCGCTAGAAGCAATCAGGCGTATGGACCCAACAGGAGAAGATCCGCGTAGCCGCCTAGCCGCAAGAGAGGCCCTCAACGACCCAAAAGATACGGTTATCCGTGCCGCCAACCAACAGGTCTTGCAGTATCGAGATATCAATGCCATCTCGTCGTTGCGCAATCTTATGGAGACGCGTCCAGAACTTGCAGCAGCAGCCTACGATACGTTGCGTCAACTAGGACAATAATACAGGGCGAGTCGTCAACGTTTGTCAAGGGTGTACAAGACCATGGTAAACATCGACAACTCACCTATTTTTCTTATTGCGTCTTTTCATTTTCGGGATTTGCTGTATAATATTTTGTAGAAAAATGTATCGTGCTAAGGAGGCGGAGAGAAGCTACGTTCGCTTATCTGCTCTTGCCTCTTATTTTAAGGGATTTGTTTGATGAATATGTTGGTGGGGAAGATTCTTGGAGGGTACCGTCTCGTACGCCTCATCGAGAATGGTGGTATGGGTGATATCTATTTAGCTCAGCATGCACGCATTGGACGCAAGGTCGCAATTAAAGTTGTCTGCGGAGACCTGCGTGCCATCCCTAACACCCCAGAAGGAAAACAAGCCGCTGAACGTTTCGTGCGCGAAGCACGCGCTGTTGCAGAATTAGATCATGAAAATATTTTACCGCTGTACCACTTTGGCGAGGAAACGCTAGAACCAGATGGTTCACCGATTACGTACCTGGTTATGCCATATCTCTCAGAGGGTTCTCTGTGGAACTGGTTGCAGAAACGCACCCAGCAATTCGGTTTTGGCTGGCCTATTGCCGCTGAAGAGGCGGGCTATTATCTTCTTCAGGCCGCAACCGCCCTACAATACGCTCACGACCATGGCATTATCCATCGTGATATCAAGCCAACCAATTTTTTGATCCGCGTCGAACGCAACACAGCGAAAAGCGGACAACAGCCCAACTCTCTGACGCGCATTTTTCCGTATGGTCGTCCTACACTCTTGCTAGCAGACTTTGGTTTAGCGGCGTTTTATCGGCATGGACGTTCGCTCCACCGCTCGGTCGGTACTCCACTCTATATGGCCCCTGAACAATTTGATGATCCAACCCAGGCAAGCTCCGTTCATGTCGGACCTGCCGCCGACCAATACGCCCTGGCCGTAATGATCTATCAGTTGATGACGGGGAGAGCAGTTTTTGAGGGTACTGCGGCACAATTGTTGCACCACCATCATCACACGCCACCAACGCCTCCCAGCGTTTATAATCCTGCTTTACCAACAGCATTAGATGATGTTTTTTTACGGGCACTTGCAAAAAAACCGGAGCAACGCTACTCAAGCATTATGGAATTTGCACAGGCTTATAACACAACTTTGCAGGAATTATTAGCCAACAGGCAGTCACCACAAAAACAAGGCTATCAGGTCGAAAAAATTCGTGAGACGACGAAAGAACCAAAAGGCTTCATGACACTGCCACAGCGAGAGTTAAGCACATTACTCATCCCCATGATGGAAAAAGTCACAGTTCCTACACGCAACCCCCAACTAACGCGCTTGCTAGCGACAACAACCGCACAAGTCACCACCATGCAACATCCACCTACTCGTCAACAAACTCTCATCTCGGCATTAAAAGAGGATAAGAGAGGTGATCGCCACCTCGCTATCGCCAGTCTTGTCACAGCAGGCTTACCTAACAGAACAATACCACTATCACTCTTCCAACAATCAGCGATGATGAGCGGAATAATTCTCAGTTTGATTTCCCTATTGTTCTTAGCACTCGGTATGCTGCTTACGATGTTGCTATTAGGACAACTGCATTAGACCTGCTAGAGCCAGGAAGTGCACTGCTTCCTGGCTCATTAGTTCTTCAATCCCCACGGACGCGCACGCCTGCGAGCCTTCTGTGCCTCTTGAGCATTACCCAGCGCCTCATATACATCAGCCTTGAGCAACCAAGCTCGTGTATATCCTCTATCCATCTCGGTCGCTTCATTGAGCGCATCCAATGCGGCACGATTGTGACCAAGGCGTATCAAAGCCTCTGCTTTATTGCACCAGGCAACAGCACTACGTGAATTAATTAAGAGCGCACGAGTATACACGTCAACTGCCCCAGCGAAATCCTGCAAACAAGAACGCGCATTACCTAGACCATTCCAGGCTTGAAAACTTTTGGGATCAATGGCTAATGCCCGCTCATAAGAACTATGCGCCGCTTCCGGCATATTCATATCGAGCTGCGCATCAGCCTTCCCATTCCACGCCGCTACATAGTGTGGATCAATAGCTAACGCTCTTTCAAAATGGACCAGCGCTTGCTGATAGCGCTGCAAACGAATCAACACTAAGCCCGCACTTACCCATACCACAGCACTATCTGGGTCAATTTCAGTAGCCCGCTGATATGCCTCTAACGCCTTACGATAGTTGCCTTGGTTATATAAAGCCGTCCCTTTGCCGTTCCAAGCGTAGAAATTGCGTGGGTCTATGCGCAAAGCCTCTTCATATGCTTGTAATGCCTGAGAATATTGCTGCTGCTTGAGATACTGATCTCCCTCGCGGCATTTCTCGCGTAGGCCACTGGTAGTGCGCGGCGCAGCATGATGATTCACTGCACCGTTTTTGCTAGTACTTGTTGACAAACTTGTGATAGAGGGATTCGTCAGTGCTCGCATATTTATGACCACCCGACCATGATTTTCCGCAGGAGGGCTTGGCGTAGCTATACGCAGTTTGACACCGGCACGAGAAGCAAGATCGAAGGCATAATAGAATTCTTGCATGTCGGCGAAGCGCTCCTCCGGTCGCGGAGCCAGAGCACGCGCAACCACACCGTCTACAGTAGGCGGTAACTCATTATTGAGTGACGAAACAGGAGGGACCCCGCCACTGAGTGGATCAAGCGGATGATAGCCTGTAAGCATTTCGTACAACACGATAGCACTACCGTACTGATCACTACGCGGGTCCACCACACCACTGGTCTGCTCCGGTGCCATATAGCCAACCGTGCCACGGACAGTCACCGTCTTCCCAACACGTGTACCTGGCTCCAATGAACGCGCAATGCCAAAGTCAGTGATGACGAGACGATAATCTTCTTGATGGATCAAAATATTTTCAGGCTTAATATCACGATGGATCACAGGGCGAGGACGAGTATGGGCATAATGGAGTGCATGCGCAAGTTGGCGAAAATTATGAATACCCTCTTGTAGAGGCATTGGACCATTGACGTGCGCTAATCGTGTTCGTAATGAACCAGCTGTGTATAAGGGCATCACCAAAAAGACACTGGAACCATCCTTACCGTAATCAAGCACTGGGGCAATGTTAGAGTGATCTAATGTAGCTGCAATGCGCGCTTCTCGCAAGAAGTGTTCCTGTTCGCCAGGCGTTGTTTTGCTCGGCAGGAGTACTTTAATGGCGATATGACGTGTGAGATTGCGGTCTACCCCACGGAAGACCACTGCATAGCCGCCTTTACTCAGCAGTGCCTCGACGATATACCTTCCCGCCAGTGCTGTGTTTAGTAATGGCAATGCACATGCTCGACAAAACAAATCACTATCCCGGTTGTCGTATCCGCAGTCAACCAGATCGGCGCATCGTCGCATTCCCTCCTCCGAGTCATTTGACATTTCAATAACATAGCTCTATGATCACAAAAGTCGCGCTAGCTCCTTGAGATACTCAGGAGCCATTATCACGGAAGCTTCCTTGTAAGCTGTTTACACACTCTCAACTACGCTGTTGCTTCTTCTTCTAAAGAAGCTGCCCACTCCCGATACGAAAGCGCTTCCTGCTTTCTGCCCAACTTCTCCAACACTACAGCCTTATTGTACCAGGCATCAGGCTCTTCAGGCGCAAAGGAGGTCGCCTGCTCCAACGCAGCCAAAGCCTCATCCAACCGACCAAGGGCAAAAAGAGACAAGCCTTTATTATTCCAAGCGGCGATATGATGGACATCAACGGCTAGCGCCCAATCAAAGGCCACCAATGCCTCTTCATAGCGCTGGAGTTCATGCAATAGGCTGCCTTTATTGTACCATGCCGAAGTTAGCCCATCGTCATACTTCAGGGCTTGGCCATACGATTCCAGCGCATCCTCATACATACGCAATGCGGCCAGCACATTTCCTCGATTATACCACGTCCCAGCCATTGTTGGATCATACATTAACGCGTGATCATAGTCAGCCAAGGCTTCAGCATAACGATGCAATTCGCGCAGGTCATTGCCTCTATCAAACCATAACATTGCGTTAGTTGGTTCTAATTGTATAGCTTTCTGATGCAAAAGCAAGGCTTCTTCTACTTGCTTCAAACGCCGCAATATATTGCCTTTGGTATCCCATAATGCAGCCTGACTACCGTCTAATGCGAGCGCGCGATCAACAGCGATCAAAGCCTCCTCATAACGGTGCAGGCTATAGAGCGTATCGCCCATGGCCTGCCACACCACACGCTGCTTGGGATCAAGTACCAAGGCTTTATCAAAGGCAGCAAGGGCCTCTTCAGGGCGATTCTGCTCGGCTAAGGCCATGCCTCGCCCACTCCACGCATACAGATAATTTGGATCGTAGGCTAATGCCTGATCATAGCAATACAGCTCTTCCTCAAAGTACTTGAGTTCACGTTGGACATTCGCACGCGAAGTCCATAGTTCTGGATCATTCGGGCACAAGGAGATGGCATGATCATAAGCAAGTAGGGCCTCTTCAGCACGGCCCAAGCACAGCAATGCCGCTCCCTTACCACTCCAAGCGTCAACTGAAACAACATCATAAGCAGTTGCAGCATCATACGCATGCAAAGCCTCTTCATAATCTCCCTGTTCGTAGGCGCGGTTCCCCTCACCTAACCAATCGCGTGTTAGAGGCAAGAGTGCATCTGTCTTGCCCGCTTGCTGCGCTACAACCCGTGTACTGCCTGGAACTACCGCCACTCTCGACTGTGTAGAAGGGCCTTCTTCATCACCCAGATCCACAAATGACGGCTCGCTAGACCGCAGAACGTCTCCTTCTATGTGGGCACTCCTATGAGGTACAGGAACAGAGCCTGTACGATACTCTTTCGGGTACTGCGACTTCACCAGGAAGGCAATAGGCCCATCCTGTCCATAATCGACCACACGGATACTACTAGGTTCATCAACTAGCGACGACAGTGAAGCCGCCAATTCTGCATCTTGTAAAAATTCTTCACGTTTTTGCGTGCTGCTTTCCCTGGGAATCAGCGCACGTACCGTCACAGGCACCCCGACATACCTATCAAGTGCACCTAACGTCACCGTATTGCGATCCTTACTAATCAAATGCTCTATCTTATAGCGATCTCGCAAAAACGTTCCCCGCTGCGGGATGCCACAGTGCGTACAGAAACGAGCCTTTTCTCTGCTCTCAGAGCCACAGCTCTCTACATCCAAACACATCCCCATGAGCGACCGTCCCTCCTAATAAAGAACCTACAACATTAACCTTAATCGATCAGCACATTGTACCGCCCCTACTGTAACGAACACACCCCAACTTTGTCAATAGAGCCTGTATATCTGATGCAGAGCTGGTGCATTCCCATGGGGTCCTATAGATTCGCCTCTAGGACTGCTACGCATTATGCTATTGGTTGTGTCAATGAGACCTATTTTGACACGTCATTTCATTTATTATGGGTTTTTATTGCACACTATTGCGCTGAAATTTGTCACTACTTGGCAAGCTACTATCCCCCAAAAGGATAACTTGCAAGTGTCTCATACTATCGACAGCTCATATGCCAAGCGATATAATAGGGCCATATCACAAAAGCGAGAGAACAAAGAGCTTCAGTCCCATAGCCAGGATTTTTCACACGCATGATGAACGAGAAAATTCAGTCAGTGCTTAATTCCCTACCCCACAAGCCAGGTATCTATTTGATGAAAGATGCTCAGGGCACTATCTTGTACGTGGGGAAGGCCATTTCGCTCTATAGCCGTGTACGTTCCTATTTTCAGGAAGCGACCGATCTCAGTCCCAAGAACCGTGTCATGGTCTCACAGATAGATGATATCGAGTTTCTTGTCGTGAAAAATGAGGTCGAGGCACTCGTGCTGGAGAGCAATTATATTAAGCAGTATCGTCCGAAATATAATGTATTACTACGTGATGATAAGAATTACCCTTATATCAAAGTTGCACTCACTGAAGATTTTCCGCGTGTGTATCGGGTACGTAGTTTTCAGCGCGACGGGAATCGTTACTTTGGTCCTTATACCAATTCTGGCGCAGTCGATGCCACGCTTGATCTGCTCAACAAACTGTTTGCATTTCGCACCTGTCGCTACGACGCAGCCAGTTGGGCACCACCACGCGCTGATGAACCACCCGCTGGTTGGAAACAAAAGTTGCTGACGCGGCCCTGTACACAATATTACATTCATCGCTGTATCGCTCCATGTGTTGCCTATGCCTCGCGCGAGGAATATGATGCCGTCATTCAGCAGGTCATCCTCTTCCTCGAAGGAAAACACGACGAAGTACTCAAGAGACTCCAGCAAAAGATGGAACAGGCAGCCGAGGAACTGAACTTTGAAGAGGCCGCACGCATTCGTGACCGCATCAAGGCGGTTGAGCGCATATTGGAGAAGCAGCGCATCATCAATACAGAAGGGCAGGACGATCAGGATGTGATCGCACTGGCTAGTGGTGACGATGAAACATGCGCCCTGGCCTTCTTCTTCCGCAGTGGTAAGCTCGTTGGTCGAGAATACTTTATCCTGCAAGGCACCCGCGACAGTAGCCCTGGCGAGGTCATGACCTCCTTCTTGCAGCAATTCTATGAGCATGCGCCCCATATTCCGGCAGAAATTCTCGTTGAGGTAGAACCAGACGATCGGCCCGTGCTTCAGAGCTGGCTCAAAGAGAAGCGCAAAGGGACAATCGTGGATGGCAGTGCTACTGTCACCATCTCTGTACCCAGACGCGGTGAGAAAGTTCGCCTCATTGAGATGGTCAAGCAAAATGCCCAGGAGATCCTAGAGCAGCAGCGTATCAAGTGGTTGACCGATAGCCAGAAAACACAGCTGGCATTGGAAGAACTACAAGACGCGCTCAATCTAGTGGCCCCGCCACAGCGTATTGAATGCTATGACATCTCGAATACGCAAGGCACAAACTCAGTTGGTGCCATGGTTGTCTTCGAGGGGGGGCGTCCCAAGAATAGCGAATACCGTCGTTTCAAAATCAAAACGGTTGCAGGGGCCAATGATTTTGCAAGCCACCAAGAAGTACTACGTCGCCGCTTCCGTAAGATAGCAGGAGCCACCGCCTCAGCTAGCATCATAAATGCTGATACAGCAGACATACAGGATATCATCCATGCCGAAAATGAGGATGAACTGCACGATGAGGGGACGCTTGCACCAGCAAATACCTCTGAACAATTGGCACATGAATGGGCGATACCTGATTTGATCATTATTGATGGTGGTAAGGGCCAGCTCAGCGCTGCGATGGAGGTGTTACAAACGCTACAGATGAACATTCCTACGGTCGGATTAGCCAAGGAGAACGAAGAGATCTTTATTCCCGGCTCGCCTGATCCTATTATCCTCCCCCGTTCTTCGCAGGGATTGTATCTCGTCCAGCGTATTCGGGATGAGGCGCATCGCTTTGGCATTACCTATCACCGCAAATTACGCTCCGATCGCACGTTTAAATCCGTACTGGATGAGATACCAGGCATTGGCCCTAAGCGCAAGCAAGCGCTGATGAAACATTTCGGTTCGGTCCGCGCTATTAGCGCGGCCAGCGTTGAGGAGCTGGCCGCTGTGGATGGCATGACTCGTGATGCCGCTGAAAAAGTAAAAGAGCATATTGGACGTGTGGAATAAGACGCTGCTAACGAGTATTCTCCTTGTGAGTGTTAGCAGTCTCCTATGGCGATTGACAACTTTGCAATTTCGCGCTACTATTACTTGTATGGACGATAGTGAGAGATCGTCCACTTGTGATTTCTATATATTAAGAGGTGATAGGTGTATGCCAACGTACGAGTATCTTTGTCAGGATTGTAGCCACCGCTTCGAGACGTGGCAGAAAATGACCGATGAACCTTTAACTCTATGCCCTGCATGCAATGGCCATATTCGTCGTGTACTTTATCCAACTAATATCGTTTTTAAAGGACGCGGCTTCTATAAGACCAGCCATGGTACTGCTCCCCTTCCTGCTACGAATGGCGAAACAAAAAACAGTGAGGGTAGTACTGAGAAGGCAAGTAGCACGGAGACCGCCAGTACCACGAAGAGCGAAAGTAAAGCTGCTAGTTCCGTAGCTGCCGACTAAGTAGAAATGTCACTGCTTTCCTCCCTCATGTGCCACCATTTCAGCCTCTATAAGCGCATGAGGGAAGAGCATATCTCTTCCTTGTTCAGGGGATTTTCCTCTCCATGGCAACAGACCTACCAAAATTTCCTAAGTTTTCTGAAGGAGAGCGTATTATATCTCATTTCGGTGTATACTATATTTCATAATACTCATAAATCAGACCTCTTACTTCGCAAAAAAACTTATAAGGTACTGACACTTCAGAGGAGAACATATGGCAATGCAAGTTCATCATGAACGTTCACAGGAAGAGGCAATCGAAGCATTACAGAGCCAGGTAGATGAACTTACCGCAGCGAATCTCCTGTTGCAAGAGCAATTGGTACGTAAAGAACGATACATTGCGATGATTGCTCACGAGCTGCGTAGCCCACTCTCTCCCATTATCAACTACGCTCAAATGCTCTCTCGCCATACTTGTGTACCACAAAATGTGCAAGAAGCCAGAAGAAGCTCAAGCACAGCAGTCCAGCGCCAGACCAGTGTCATTATCAGTCAGGCACGTCGCATGTCCCGGCTGGTGAATGACTTGCTTGATGCTTCTCTACTTTCTTCAGGACAATTTAATCTACTACGCGAAATGTGTGATATTGTTGTATTGACCAAGGAGATTGTGGAGCAGTTGCGTCCTGTTGCTCCTTATCACACTTTTGTTGTAGATGCTCCTGATAGGGTAATTGCGGGTAATTGGGATGCTGGCAGGCTACAGCAAGTACTAGGGAATCTCCTTGATAACGCTATCAAGTATTCAGATGAAGGTACTACCATCACGGTCTCTATTCGCCTGGACCCTGCCAGCGTCCATGTCAGCGTCCACAATCAGGGAGCAAGTATTCCCTCAGGCGAGGGTGAATTGTTATTCCGCCCATATGCACGTTTGCAAGCCACAAGCCGTATTCATCATGGTTCAGGACTGGGCCTGTATATTACCAAGTGTATTATTGAAGCTCATCAGGGCGCATTGCGCCTCGATCCTTTAGCCGACGAGACGAACGGGCAGAACCGGCAGTCTCAGGGGACTACTTTCTCCTTTGATCTGCCGTTGGTATAGGTCAATTATGCAACGAGCTGCGTGTAGACGACAAGACGTAAGCTCGTTTGATGTTGGTCTAGTATCCAGTCTCCGGCGCATGTCACCAGATTGAGAAAAAAACCATCTGTATTGCCGAAGATGCTTGTTAAAGGAGCTGTTGTTGGGGAGTAGGTGGCAAGTCTTATGACACGAAAATGGAACACTTTTCCATTGCTGTCGATGACCTTCACCTCATCTCCTTCGTGCAGATTGTGTAGATCCCAAAAGACTGCGGGAGAACCCCCTGGTCGATCCAGGTGTCCATCAACCACTGCGCTCCCTCGTTCTCCCGGAAATGGGCCATAGGCATACCAT
>Ga0066654_10000144_pt1 | contig 15539 bp, 10 predicted proteins | sample GraSoiAngelo_103_FD_66715 | JGI IMG/M metagenome (GOLD analysis project Ga0066654, IMG submission 66715) | Grasslands soil microbial communities from the Angelo Coastal Reserve, California, USA - 14_0903_05_20cm | ecosystem: Environmental > Terrestrial > Soil > Grasslands | place: USA... | reverse complement strand
AGGCAGACTACCCATTGCCTATGCGGCAAGCCACCAGGTAGCCGACGCCTCCATCCCTTCTGTGGCCTACTCCCCATGCCGGGCATACAAATGGCCAATTTTTCGTAGTACCGTGGTAGTAAACAGTGGGGAGGTGATTTGCAGTGATATGACCTCATTTGGCGGCACAGTCGTCATTCATGGTGAGGTCAGAGGTGATGTGGTCGCATTCGGCGGCACCGTTGTGATTGATGGGCCTGTTTTTGGCAACGTCCTGACGTACGGGAGCAACGTTATCTGGCAGGATGATGCTCATGTCGATGGTGACATTCATGTGTGTGGGAGCCAATTGATCCCTCGCATGAACTCGCAATTGCATGGCTCATACATTGGCTGCACGCAAAGGGTGGGCATGTTGATTATCGGTGATGGGAGTCCAGGCTTACATTTATGGTCATTATTGGCTTGGTTGGCCCTGGGTATTCTACTCACATCATTGCTTCCTGAACATGTAATGCTTGTACGTACGACTGCAAAGAGCAAAATTCGTCGTAGCCTTCTGCTTGGCTTGCTTAGCGTTCTGCTGGCACCGGCGGTCCTTGCTGTACTGGTTGCGCTCCTTGTCTCTATCCCGTTAGCAATTCTAGTCGCAGTAGGATTAGTGGCCGCTTGGGTCTTAGGAATGGTAGCAGTCGGCTGGTTGATTGGCGATTATCTCGTACGTACGGTACTTCCACAGCAAAATACGCGAGTGATGCAGATTGTAGTAGGATTGACTGTGTTGGTTCTGGCAGGGTCTCTCCCCTACATTGGCTGGCTCATTAGTATTGGTGCAGGATTACTAGGGCTTGGTGCCGTCTTGCTGAGTCGTTTTGGCACGCGGCTCTATTGTCAGCCAAAGCAACCGCTTCCACTCTAGACACACTTATGGCACTCACGAACGAGTGCTCCCTCAACTGAGGGCAAGAAGCCCGCATAAATTCAGGGTCTTTTCTCTTTGCGAGACCCGACATTGGGGCTATGTAGTAGTAAGAATTTATCGCATACAAACACGCTGGAAAGATGGGACGGCATCCACGACGTGCAGTGTCGTAAGGTGACCGCCGAGGTGAACATGAGCATTGATGTTGAACTTACAGACCTTGCCTACGGAGGCGATGCCGTAGGTCGTTATGAGGGACGTGTGTTGTTCGTTCCAGGAGGGATTCCGGGCGAACGAGTGCGAGTGGAGATCGTTGAGGAACGCCGAGGACATGCGCGCGCAAACTTGATTGAGATCCTTCGTCCTGCCCCTGAGCGGGTGGAACCAGCTTACCCCTTGCTCACGGATAGCGGTTGTCAATGGCAACACATCGCCTATCCGGCTCAATTGACTTGGAAGGCGCATATTGTGCGCCAGTTGTTAGTACGTATTGGGAAACAGCCTGACGCGCTCGTTCATCCTACGATCGGTATGCCTCCAAGTGTCTCCCCCTGGTATTATCGCAATTATGCGTCTTTTACCATTGGTCCACGCGGTGAGCTTGGCTTCAAGTTTACTGAGAGCCACGATGTGCAGGATCTTGAATCGTGTGCACTTTTACACCCCGCTCTCGATCAGATCTACCAACTCGTACGTAACAAACTCATCAATTATTTTGGTGATACGTTGGGTGAGATGATCCAGGGCTTCACTGTGCGTGGTGCTATTGGCGCTGTCACCAGTACTAGTTCTGTTATGTCTTCTAGCGGGGTCAAGGCTGTGCCTTCTCTGTTGACTGTGCAGGCGCGACCAGGTTCGATTATCGAGAACTCGCAGCAGCTTGCTCAGGAGTTAATGGCCATCTCTCCAGCCATTGTGGGGGTCATCATTGAACGGGTAGGCGGACGCTACGGACGTGTCTTTGTAGGTCAGGAATACTTAACTGATGTTGTGCTTGGTCGCCGTTTCCGCGTCTCTGCTGATTCGTTCTTCCAGGTGAATCCTATTCAGACGGCGGTGCTGGTCGAGCGTGCATTAGCTATGCTGGAGCCACAACGCTCCGAGATTGTGCTGGATGGCTATAGCGGTGTTGGTCTCTTCTCTGCTTTCCTTGCACCACGAGCTGCGCGTGTGATCGCCATAGAGTCGCAGCCGAGTGCTGTCATGGATGCACGGGCCAGTGCAGCACTTAATAACCAGAATAATATCACTGCGCTGGAGGGCACGTTAGAACGCATCCTCAACCAGCTTCATTATCGACGCGAACGGATTGACTTGGCCCTGGTTGATCCCCCGCGTGCTGGTTGTCATCCCAAGGCGCTATCCGCGTTACAGACTCTGGCTCCGCGCGCTATCTGCTACGTTTCTTGTGATCCCAGTACACTGGCCCGCGATATTGCCACGCTTTGCTCTGGTGGTCGTTATCGTCTAGTTTCAGCCCAACCGATTGATATGTTCCCACAGACATACCATATTGAGTGTGTAGCATTGCTCGCACGTGTTGGTACACGCTAGAAGTTGTTGAAGAAATAGAAGACGGAAGGGCAATCCCTTGTGGTTGCCCAATATGCATCAACCTAACGCTTGACAGCAGGATTGCAAAGGGCTGCAAGCCCTTTGACGGGGTTTGGGGTGTCCCCAAATACCTCTTTTCTTCGCCGCCGCAGGCGGCGAGAGGAGTGAAAGGGAGAGCTTGGGGACACCCCAAAACCCCGCCAGGGGGCGAAGCCCCCTGGACCCCCGGTTTAGGTTGATGCGTATTAGGCAATCCCTTGTGGTTGCCCTGCGCTGCGGTTGGGTACTGCTTAATCTACCAGTGATGGTTTTTTACTCAAAACAACCTCAATTGTACTACCCGTCTCCATCAGCGTGCCCGGCGGTGGATTTTGGTAAATCACACTGCCAGGTGGCACATTGGTGGTAGGAACTGCTTCCCCCCAGACAGTGACATCTAGACCCAGCTCTTTGGCATGGGAGAGAGCTGCAACCAGATCTTTGTTGCGCAGATCAGGCGCACCTCTGCCTTTCGTTGTCTCTTCCAGCTTGACGACAACATTGCTAAACCAGCGATAGAGATTTTTCTTTTCCTCGTTCTCTTTCTTAATTTTATCTTCTTTTTCCTTGTGCCCTTTGATGGCATTGATCTTATCTAATACCTCAAAGGGATGACCAACGGTACGGAAAATGATATCCGGGTTCTTACCAGGAGTTTCAACATAGACATTCCCTAGGTTCAGCACGCGCTGTAGGATGTTCGGTACCTGTACCTTGCTGTCTCGAATATTTTTGTAGTCTATCTCGATACGGCTCTCTAACGTCATTGTCCTGCCTATGCGCGCAAGATTGAAGTAGTTGCGGTCAATCTGGATAATGCGTTTATTGCTTAGAATATACACATCATCAACATAGTCCAGGTAGAGCAGTGCCATCCAGCCAGACAACACAAGCACGATCAAACCCATGATAATCCACCAGTATTGAAGTGCCCACAGCGCATTCTCTGTAGTGCTCATGCTGGGAATAGCTACAGCCAGAGTCAGTATCATCAGCAAAAGGATTGTAGGTAGCGATAGGTTGCGCCACAGTACGTATCGGGAACGCTGGATGTATGTAACAGTATACTCACCGGAGGTATAACGTACGCCACATGGCAGACGCAGGATACCAAAGGTGCGGCGCGGCCCAAAGACGCGCTCTGCATCGTGCGGTATCGGCAGGTGCTCATCAGCGTTTTCAAGCTTAGGAACAGGCTTGCCTTGCGCCAGATCTTTGAGTACCGTTGCCATGGTGGAATCTTGCGGAGTAGGCGGATCAGGCTCCTTGGTCTTTTTGGCTTTGATCGCGTCAGATATTTCTGTGATGACATCTCGTACATGCTTAGGATTCTGTACGTCAAGCATCTTAAAATCATCACCTGCCAGATAGAGATGGACGGTACCATACTGGAGAAAGACTCCTAGTATTGTTGTCAGGTCGATACCAACCTGCTGGACCTTGTCCATCGAGACATCCTTACGCGTCGGCTGTAAGAGACCGCTGGCATGGATGATGCGTTTGTTCGTGATAATGTAGCTGTTGTACCACCAAGCAACCAGATCGTTATAGGCGAACAAGATCCCGGTACCAATAATGAGCGCTATGGCGATCACATCCACTGCCAACCAGAGCAGAGAGTCACCCGGTAGAATCGTCGATGCCCACAATACAATTAAGAGCAGCACAATAGATCCTACAAAGGGTAAGGCTGGCTGTACAAGAAACCACCAGTGCTTGCGTACTACCAGTGCTACCGTTTCGCCTTGTTGTAGACCGGGGAAATACCATTCATAGTTCCTATCACGCAGGGCTTGGCTCAGACTGAAACGCTTACGTTTGGCTTGGGAACGCTCAGCGGCTTGAGTCGTTTTCGTAGTTGCATTTTCCTTCTTCGTTGTCTCAGCCATGTTTGATTACCTCAACGCATCGCTCAGGTACAGCAGCGCTGTCCTCAGGATAGAGAATGCTCTCATTTATTTTTTCGCCGTTGCCTTTTTAGCTCTGGTCCAGACCAGGCCCACGACAACAGAGAGAATAGCTATGACGAAAAGCGCTGATACATACTTCCCTGGATCAGGTGCTAACACTGGAACAACTACAACATTGGAATTTGTCGGGACAAAAAAGTTATTTCTCAGGAAAACGAGCATGAATGCTCCAGATATGATCGCAGGTACGACTCCAATGAAGCGTTCCAACGGAGTGCCCGGAGCGGCGGGAAAAGCTCTAAGCCCGACGTAGTAACCCAAGGCTACAATAAGCCCAAAAGCCATCAAAAGCCCCCAGGTACCCATGCCGGTCAGGAAGGTCGGCGATTGTACAGGTTGGGTCGCTCCTGTCATGATAACACTAACTACATTCGGCACTCGTCCTAGAAACTGGTCAAAGGCTTCTGCACTCTGCCTGTTTATCAGGAAGAAGGCTAGTAGGACGAAGATTAACGTGACTACCTCGCGCTTCCAACCACGTCGAAAGCCGACTATGGCGAATGCGAGCATGGCAACAAAAAAGCATTGTTGCTCCGTAAATGGCAATGTTGACGGCATACTTTCGTTACTCCCCTATGGTATTAGCATCAGCACGCGACAATACAGCTGCGCGACAACAGGTTGATAATACTCTCCCTCAAATCCCGTTCGTGCGTTTAATAAAATAATACCACACGTTCCATATAAAGCCTAGAGGAGCTTGTATCAGAATTGTGCATGCGTGTGAATTGTTCACGCCAGTTTCACGGCAACCTAACATAATAAGGGTACAAGACTAAATGGCGAAAACTCGTTATGATGGCCCCGATGTGCTATACTATAAACAAGGTAGGAGCAAATTTTCTAAGTCCTCCCCCTCCAAAAAAACGTAACAGCTCAGCCGCCAGGGCACCCACAAGGGATGCCCCTACAATGGGACGGATGGGCTTGTGAGCTGTGTTCGTCCCATTGTAGGGGCATCCCTTGTGGGTGCCCTGGCGGCTATGCGATGTCCCCGTTCGACAAGGAGGGGGAGGCGCGTTTGCGATTGAAATTGCGATTGAAATTGCGATTGAAATATTGAAACCAAATTTCTGGGTGAGGTTAGTCATGGAACCTGGCAATATTAAAGCTGTTGATATCGTTGAACAAATGACGGGCGCTTATCTAGACTATTCAATGAGCGTCATTGTGAGTCGTGCTCTGCCCGATGTTCGAGATGGTTTAAAACCCGTTCATCGCCGTGTCCTTTATGCTATGGAGCAGATGGGTCTGCAAGCGACGAAACAATTTCGTAAATGTGCAGGTACGGTCGGCGAGGTACTCAAAAGTTATCATCCCCATGGTGATGTAGCTGTGTATGATTCTCTGGTACGTATGGCTCAGCCTTGGTCAATGCGTTACCCTTTAATTCTGGGGCAAGGCAACTTTGGCTCTCAAGATGATGATCCCCCGGCGGCGATGCGCTATACCGAAGCCAAGATGGCCACGATTGCCGATGAACTCTTACAAGATATACAGAAGGATACGGTCGATTTTATACCCAATTATGATAATCAGACGCAAGAGCCGACCGTAATGCCCGCGCGCCTACCTAATCTGTTGCTTAACGGTTCGACTGGTATCGCCGTTGGCATGGCTACCAATATCCCGCCCCATAATCTGATTGAAGTCTGTAATGGCATCATCCATTTGATTGATAATCCCGATGCCTCGACGGAAGAATTATCGCGCATTATTAAGGGGCCTGATTTCCCCACCGGCGGCATTGTGCAGGGCCGTGAGGGTATCCGCAATATGTATGCCAATGGCCGTGGGCGTATCGTGGTACGTGCTCGTACACAGATCGAGGATTCTGAGCGTGGACGACTGAGCATTATCACTACCGAACTCCCTTATCAAGTCAATAAGGCCGAGCTGGTAAAGAAAATTGCAGAGCTGGCACGTGATAAGAAGATCGAAGGTATCTCTGAAGTGCGCGATGAATCTGATCGCCAGGGCATGCGGATGGTGATCGAGCTGAAGCGCGATGCTAATCCGAATAGTGTGCTCAATTCTCTGTTCAAGTATACGGCGATGCAGAGCGCATTTAACGCTAATATGCTCGCGCTGGTCGATAGCCAACCTCAGACGCTCACCCTCAAGAAGTTTCTGGTACATTATATTTACCACCGCGAAAACGTGCTGACACGCCGTACAAGGTTTGAATTGGCGAAGGCCGAAGCGCGTAAGCATATCCTGGAAGGCTTGAAGATTGCGCTGGATCATCTGGATGAGGTCATTGCCATTATTCGTAATTCACAGCAGGATACCGCTGGCTTAACGGAAGAGCTGCGACGGCAGTTCGGTTTCTCGCCAGAGCAGGCCAAAGCTGTGCTGGATATGCGCTTGGCCAATCTCGCACGTTTGCAACGCCAAAAGATTGAGGAAGAGCTTAGAGAGCTTCTTAAACATATCAGCTACTATCAGATGTTGTTAAGCGACATCAGCGAGATTCGCAAGATTATCAAGCAGGACCTTAATGAGCTGAAAGAGAAATATGGGGATGCCCGTCGTACCGAGTTGACGGAGCTTGAGGCCAGCGATTTCAAGGATGAGGATCTTATTCCGAACGAAGAGGTAGTTGTCACTTTAACAGAGAAGGGCTATATTAAGCGTCTGCCTTCTAGCACCTATCGTGCGCAACGCCGGGGTGGGCGTGGTATCACTGGCATGGTGACGCGCGAGGATGATGCTGTACGCCATTTGCTGGTGACTCATGCGCACGATAGTCTGCTCTTCTTTACTGATAGAGGACGTGTCTTCCGGTTGCGCGTGTACGAGCTGCCCGATGTGAGTCGTACTGCCCGGGGTGAGCATCTCATCAATTTGATCTCTATCGAGCAGCGTGAGCGGGTGACGGCGATCGTTTCTGTGCCGAAGGGTGTTAGCCGGGACTTTATGATTGTGGCGACACGCAAAGGTGAGATTAAGAAGACGGCGCTGGACGAGTTCGAGGTTGTGCGCCGGGGGGGCTTGATTGCGATGAACCTGGAAGATGAGGATGAATTGATTGGTGCTAAGCTGGCGAGCACCGACGATGATGTCCTGTTGATTACTACCCATGGGCAGGCCATTCGCTTTACGGTGGAGGAGTTGCGTTCGGCGTCTCGTACGAGTGGAGGTGTACGTGGTATTCGTCTTGCGCCGGGTGATCGTGTTGTCTCTCTCAATCTGACACCTGAGAACAGTGAGTTGTTGGTGGTGACTGAAGCTGGTTATGGCAAGCGCACGCCTATCGATGCATATCCGCGCCAGACCCGGGGTGGTAGTGGCGTCTTTGCCTCCAAGATAACAGAAAAGACTGGCAATGTGGCGGCGGCGCGCATCATTAGTGAGAGGGATAGCGATCTCATGATCATTTCGGCGAGCGGGGTCGTCATTCGTACTGACGTGAGCTTGGTTAGACGCGCCGGGCGGGCCACGCAAGGTGTAACACTGATGAGCCTTGGCGAAGGTGATGCAGTCGTCGCTGTTGCTACAACCAATGGGAAGAAGATGGGAGAAGAAGACGACGATGGCGGCGAGCACAACATACGCGAAAGCACGATAGAGGAGTAAGGAAGGCGTCCACCTTCCTTACTCCTCTATCGTGCTTTCGCGTATGTTGTGGGCGGTGGTACGGTCCTTTTGCGCTTCCGTTTTGATCATGGGAAATGAGCGATGGAAGCGCTGGCTAAATTCGTCTGCTCTCTGTTCGGACAGTTCCGCACGACGCTCATAAGAACGAGCAAAAATAGCACGTTTCACATCCTCTGCGCTCTCCGTTAAGAGCAGGTAAGCCAGTGTAAAATCTGGTTTACCCTGTTCTGCATAAGCATCTGCACAGGTTAAGCCATCGGCTCCTTGCTCTAGTTGCTCCCGTGCTAGCTTGAGAAAGACTTCTTTCAGTAGCGGACGATATAATTCCGCAAATGATCCTGGCATGTGTTGTTCCTCACCAATTTTGTTCTGCCTTTCATTCTACCACTATATCAATATCGCTCGAAGATGTCCCCCATCCCCAGGGCAACCAGCGCTAAGCGGGGGTCCAGGGGGCTTGGCCCCTGGCGGGATTTGGGGTGTCCCCAAATACTCCCTTTCTTCTCTTTTGCCGCCGGAGGCGGCAGGAGAAAGGGAGTGCAGAGGGGTTCCCTCTGCTTAACGCGCATGCCTATGGGCAATCCCTTGTGGTTGCCCTTTGGTGCTGCCAACAAATTCTGACATGAAATTTGGAGTTAAATCTATTGTATCTTCTCCTGTTATCGCTTACAATGCATTTGCTGTATCTCTTGGAGGATCATCTCTAATGAAAGCATCGCGGAAGTGGACTGTCGCAACTGTGGTGGCAATTGGTCTAGCGCTAATTCTGCTCGACAGCACTATTGTCACTGTTATAGTGTCTCAGCTACAAAAGAACCTTCAGACAGACTTTAGCACGATCATCTGGGTAGTGGCCGTCTTCCTCATTAACGTGCTCATCGGCATCGTGTTGCTCGCCTCCTTCCTGCTGCTATCTAGACGCCAGTCCGAGCGGAGTGAGCCAGTTGTGGAATATGATCCAGCGGAGTCCACGAAACAGATAAAACAAGAAAGTCAGACAAAAATATCTGAGACGGCATATACAGCTGAACTGCCCAAAACCAACATCATCTCAACACTGAAAGCAAGTGGTGAGCAGATCATAGGACCGGAGCTACTCCTCTGGCGCTATGCTGAAAATGGTGTCACGCACGGCTCCCTGCTGCTTGTGGGAAACAGCTACTTCGGCGTTTTGAAATTATTTGGCACGATTCTTGAGATCTACGAGCCTGGCCAGTACATCATACAAACTCCCAATCACTCCCTCGTCCGCTCGCTACAATTGACATTCTCTGGTGAGCCAATTCCCTGGCTGTATGAGGTGTTGTATGTCAATCGCGCCAAGCTGTTGGTCAAAACCAAAGGCGTTGCTCTCTCGTATGAAATGGCCGAGGTGGATTATAGCGTGGATTACTATATCTCTGTAGCGACGCGCGAAGACGTGCACAAGCTTATTCAGTATATGCCCTACCACGGTCATTCACTCAGCATTCAAGAGATCAACGCATACGCTACAGCGGTTATCGAGGAGGCTGTGCATCAACTAATACGGATGACACCACTTGAACAGGTGAATAGCAACATGCGAACCCTCTCACAACTAGTGCAGCAGCATCTCCAGCGCTTCCTGTCTGCTTATGGTATTACCCTGGACAGCGTGAAAGTCCTGGCCTCTCCTCGTGACGAGCGTATGAAGGCATTAATTGCGCTAAAAGCCTTCGGTCTGAACAAGCTAGATGCTGTACGCTACTATACGGCTATGCTACAGCATTCAGCTGATTACAAGCGTAATGAGCAAATAGATGAGCACATGTATAGCTTCTGGCAACAGGCACTGGAGCAACACACCAAACAGATTGCTGCCCTGCGTGCCGAATTGGAGAGCACCCGCGCCCATCTTAACCAGTGTGTAGAGACGCATAGCATACCTGTGATGAGCACACGCTCACAGCCGTTACTCCGCACCTGGAGCACTGACCTACGCACAAATACTTTGCCTTTGGAGATAACTCCTCTTCCTGATGTGGCCCCACCGTCTGATACAGCTCCTTCTCCCACGCCATGGGTTGTTGGTGGGACTGGACAATTCAAAGTGATAAAATCTCGACTAGATCGTAAATATTCCCAGAAGTAGCGAATGTGCCACAAAATGGGCTTTTGTTATTGCTCACCAATCTGTTATAATGGCCGCACACTCTCTCAATTGCGTGGAAGCGAAGGAACAACAGTTATGTCTGAACAATTCAAAGCCCTACAAGGTTTCAAAGATATATTACCCGACGAGCAACCTTATTGGCGCTACATCGAACATATAGCGGCTGAAGTCGCCGAACTCTATGGTTATCGACGTATCGAGACCCCTCTGTTGGAAGAGACAACCGTCTTTCGTCGTACCTCTGGTGAAGGCACGGACATTGTCGATAAAGAGATGTATAGCTTCAATGACCGTGCTGACAAAGAAGGGAAGAGTCTCAACTTAAGCTTGCGCCCCGAAGGTACCGCTGGCGTGGTACGTGCTTATCTAGAGCATGGCATGTTCAAAATGGCGCAACCGGTAAAGCTCTACTACCTGAGTGCTCCGATGTTCCGTCACGAAAAGCCCCAGGCGGGTCGTTATCGGGAGCATCACCAGTTTGGCTGTGAGGCACTGGGTGAGAGTGATCCAGCGGTCGATGCGGAGATGATCGCTCTACTCTTGCAGGTCTATACGCGCTTAGGTCTCAAGCAGATCCGCGTAAAGCTCAATAGCATTGGAGATAGTAATTGTCGCCCGCTCTACATCGAAACGCTAAAAGCATATTATGCTCCGTTGCTCAGCGAGTGCTGTGACGACTGCAAAGTGCGCTACTATAAAAATCCCTTGCGCTTGCTGGATTGTAAAGAAGCCCAGGACCAGCCGAAGATTGCAGCGGCACCCAAGATCCCTGACCATCTCTGTGAGCCGTGCCGTGAGCATTTCGCCACCGTGCAGCGTTTCTTGCAAGCCTATCAGGTACCATTCTCACTCGACCCTTTGATCGTGCGAGGTCTAGACTACTATACGCGTACCGTCTTTGAGTTCACCTCCGATATTGACCGGCTGGCACTCAACGGGGGAGGTCGTTACGATGGCCTGGCGGAATTGCTTGGCGGTGCTGCAACTCCTGGGATTGGTTTTGGGACAGGCATTGAACGCATTGTCCAGGAATTGAAGCGACAGGGTATTACACCAGCGCCTGAAGCGCAAAAACGTGTGTTTATTGCCTACTTCGACAGGACATTAGAGATGCAGACCATAGCTGTCGAGATTACGGCAGAATTACGCCACGCTGGCCTGAAAACAGAGATGAGCTATGGCCGACGTAGCGCCAAAGCTCAGATGAAACAGGCTAACAATTCAGGTGCACACTATGCCGTTATTCTCAAAAGCGAAGAGCTGGCCGAAGGCTTTCTCACCGTGAAAAATCTGCAAGCAGAGGGCATGGATAGCGAGAGCAAGCAAGTCAAAATCAAACGCACAGATCTACTTGATTATATTAATAACCAACATATATCAATAGTGACAGCTCTCTGTACAGAATAAATTATCTATAGGTTGATAATTTATCATAATTTTCATAAGTGGTAGAGAGGGGACATTTTTGACAGCAATGGAAAAATGCTTACTAAAAGTACTAAGGCAGGGATAGCATTATACTATTGCATTGTTAATAGAGCATTATGAGAAAAAAAGTTTTATATTCGTTGCTTGTCATGCTTTTCTTAGGAGTAGTATTTCCACTTATTATCTTTTTTGGAGAACGACAGTATAAAAGCATAGACTTCACTAAAACAGTCATTGCAGGCTATCCAGCTACGGATGGTCAAATTCTGTGGGAGGCGGGCTGGGAGACAGGTGATACCAGCCAATGGTCCATGCACGCGGGAGGATATTGGGGCAATAGCACGGTAGAAGTCGTCACTGCTCCGGTAAGATATGGTCATTACGCCGGAAAACTCGCCCTCAATCCTGGATCAGGCAATGTGCGAGCAGAAATTTCCTCAACGCAACAGAATACTGGCGGATACGCGGGACAAGATTGGTATTACTCCTTTTCTGTATACTTCCCATCAAAGCCTGATAAAACAATCAAATGGTCTAACTGGAATGACATTACACAATGGATGGACCTGCGTGCCAAGTGCTCTCCCCCACTAGAATTCGATGTCAAGCCAGATCACACACTCGCTTTGATTAACCAGATTAGCTACCAGCAAGCAGGGAACTGTGGCTATGGTACCTTGCCTTATCAAGAGTATGCCCTCGGTCCTATGGTTTACGATCAATGGATAGACTTCACCATTCATATCAAATGGTCAGAAGACCCTCAGGTCGGGTATGCTCAGGTATGGAGGAATGGCAAAACCGTGGTTCCACTGACTCATATGCAAACTCTCGATCCAGGTAGCTCAGGGGTGCATATGGAACAAGCTATGTATCGGCCCAGCCCCACTAATCAAGCCGTTATATATATCGATGGTACACGCCGCCATACTGCTTTTGCTGGACGTGGTGGGTGACGGAGTTGAAACAGACAACGCTAAAACACGCCCTCATACACCGCCGCCAGCGGCAGCTCCAGATCCAGCTGATCAAGCATCACAACCTGATGAGCCGCAAAGCATTCTCGTTTCCAGCCAGTCGAGCGCCGATACACCTCAACAAACGGCTCATCCTGACTGACGAGCATATAGACTTCGAGTGTGGGACAGCGCTTGTAGCGAGCGAACTTCTCTGTACGATCATACCTCTCCGTACTGGAAGAAAGAACCTCAACGGCGATGAGTGGTGAGCGAATTTTGAAGGGATTGAGCCGTTTATCTTTGTCCCAATCTGCTGGATCACATGTTACAACGACATCCGGCGCAACAGTTGGCATGCCTGGGATTGCTACATATTGTTCTCGGTGGGTATAGCAGGAACCAAATTGCTCTAATTGCTCACTAAAGAGATGATCAATATTAGATGAAATGACACTATGTTCAGGACTAGAACCAGTCATATTATAGACTACACCATCAATCCATTCATAATGATAGGGGCTTTCACCATTGATCATTCGCTCAAAAGCCTCTTCCGTCATAGGCATACCAGGCCTGTCTTCAGGAAAGATAGGATCATATTTGGGATTGGCAACCATTAACTTAGCTCCTTTCTGTTATCATATTTCTATTGTCTCATTCTTTTTCCGACATTGCAAAACCGGTATTCTTAAAGTACTATACCATCTAGACCATACACAAAGAGAAGAGGACAAGACAGCTTGTCCTCTTCTAGCCGACTACTGAACCTTCTTTTGCTTCATGCATCAGGTACTATGGCCGTAGAATGCCTGCATGCCACGTATCGACATAATGTTTCAATGCTTTGATATAGCCTTGCTCATTGTTATGATCAGCGTTAGGAGCATAGACCGGAATAATTTTATCAACGGTAGCTAATTGTCGTTGTGCGACATAATAATTGCGGATCAATTGATACCAGGTTTTAAAGCCGTCTTCCCAACTGGCCATTTGGGCATAACCACCCCGATCCTTGTCAACGCACGGATGATCGGGAATGCAACGCAAATTACCGAGCGACATGGTTATACGCGCTTCACCTTGCGTACCGAGTGTGCTTTCATGCAGAAAGAAGGCGAGCGCATAAGCTGGATCAATACCATACTGTATGCCCATGTCATATAATGCTTGGCCTTTCCCTGCCGCAGGCGAATTATAGTCAGCAAGCACACGATTAATAAAGTCTACCGTGATGGTTGGTTTCCCTAATACCGCATAAGGACCACTTTGCCCAATGGGGACTTTTGGCTCCATCGGCTCATTGGACTGCCACGTGCCCGCCTGAGTGCCACCGACCTGAATATCATAGACCATACCACCTGCTACAGACAGTTGAGGTGGCCCTTTCCTCTGTATCATCACTGACGAGAGGAGCACCCCCAGAAAGAGCACAGCTATCACTGCACAGAGCGAGGCACGCGTAACCCATGGTTTGTGTCGTCGCAGTGGATGCGGTTGATCCATGGAAAGCCTTCTGCTGGCGCGGGTGGTGTATACAGCTACTGGTTCTTCCTGCCGCTGCTGCACATATTTTTTTAATGCACCGGTAAAATGAACATAAATCGCGTTCGTTGTGCTGTTTTCCCTAACAACCTCAGCTTCAATAGTGACTGGTTCTGTCATATGCAGACGGTTTGTTCTGAGGGGGATAGTAGCTTTGACATTTTCTGCGATAGGCACTGTCGGTAAGGGATTCTTCCTTCCATAGTTGCCACTCGCCATAGCTGACCTCCTTTAAAATAGTAAGGACGTTAGTTCTAAATTATAGCACGAGCTTACTGCCCCCACAAGTAGCCGATGCGTGCATTCGTATGTCAGATTATAGCACCTGGACATACTGCTAGCCATAAACTATCATATCACCTGAAATGGTAACTCCTCAGCCGCCAGGGGTACCCATCAAGGATGCCGCAACACGGCTACGAAGCGGCCTGTGAGCTATATCCGTACCCGCGTCGTGGCATCCTTGATGGGTACCCTGGGCGCTAAAATATGAGAAAAAGGTCCTAAGTTCTTGTGCGATAGTTAGTGATGAGCGAAATGGGGCAATTTGCGGTGAGGCAAAATGAGGTTATAATGATTGCTATAGAGCATTTTTTTATGGTTGATCGCGCGTTGCGATGAATATGAAGGAATATCATGACCGAGCAATTACATATTATCGTGGTATCCCACACGCATTGGGACCGCGAGTGGTACCAGACCTTCCAACAATTTCGTGCACGTCTCGTGAGAGCCGTCGATAAACTACTCGATATTCTAGACCATGACAAGCAGTTTAGCCACTTTATGCTTGACGGCCAGACGATTGTGCTTGACGACTATCTGGAAGTGAAGCCGGAGCAGGAGCAGCGTTTAAAGCACTTTATCCAGGCGGGACGCATTCAGATCGGTCCGTGGTACATCCAGCCGGATGAATTTCTGGTCAGCGGGGAAGCGCTCATTCGCAATTTGCACATGGGATTGCAGCGTGCGCGTGACTTTGGCAAGCCATTGCATGTTGGTTATGTTCCCGATTGCTTTGGTCATATTGCTCAGTTGCCACAAATCCTTCAGGGCATGGGGATCGATAGCGCCGTTTTCTGGCGTGGTGTGGGTGCTGAAGCACAACAGAGCGAGTTCTACTGGGCTGCACCCGATGGGACGAGCGTGCTGGTTATTCATCTGGCAGATCCCATTGGGTACTCCAATGCACGACAGTTGCCGCTCAACTTGGACGACTTTATTACCCGCGTTGAATTACTTACCGCCAATATTCTTCCCAAAGCGACAACCAATACCCTGCTCTTCATGAATGGTTCGGATCATCTGGAACCGCAACACGGTTTGCCCGCCGTTATCGAGCAGGCCAATGCACGACTGGCCCACCTTGATCCACGCAGTCAGCACAATCTGGAGAACGTGCTACGACGTTC
>Ga0066654_10000141_pt1 | contig 15564 bp, 12 predicted proteins | sample GraSoiAngelo_103_FD_66715 | JGI IMG/M metagenome (GOLD analysis project Ga0066654, IMG submission 66715) | Grasslands soil microbial communities from the Angelo Coastal Reserve, California, USA - 14_0903_05_20cm | ecosystem: Environmental > Terrestrial > Soil > Grasslands | place: USA... | reverse complement strand
GGCGCAGTCGGAATTGAGACGCGGCGCAGCCCAAAGCTGGGCTCGTTGAGCCAAACCTATGCTGGAAGATTCGTGGCTTGTCGCGAATTCTGGCGAGGAAATGAAGCAGATAATTCCGTTGGTCGCAGGAGCCGATCCTGTCGTTGTTGGAGCTTGATCTGTTGGCAGCGCTGGCGAATTGCCCACAACTCGCGCAGTTTACTCCAGAATGTCTCTTTCATAGTTCGATTTGGCTTTTATGGCTTCTCTCGTTCATTGAACTCGCGCTAACGAGAGAGAGCCACAGGGTTTTCCCTAGTCATCGTTTTCTCCAGAATTCTCGCGGTCTGATGAACCACCCCGTGATGGGCCTTTCTGAATGTCATCGAGCTTCTTCTGCTGATCAGGTGTGAGCAGCGGCCGAATCTGCGACATCGTGCTGTCCATCACCCCTTTGATTTTCTTCATCGCCTCATGATGAATGGCGGCGATTTGCGGCCTGGCCTGATCTATAATCGGCTGAACCTTCGTCTGTTGTTCTGACGTCAGGTTCAATTCTTTTGTTAATCGTTCAAGCATGAATCTCTTCCCCTGCCGGTGGCCACCAGGCCCGGGTTGTGCTTGTATCATGACAAAGCCACCAACCGCGATCGCACCCGCCGCTATAAGTGTTAATAGGTTTCGTTTCATAGCTTATGTTTCAGTTTGTTCTTCTGCTGCGCGCCCTTTTCGCTTCCATGACTTATGACCGGCAACCAATGTCGCCGGTTACATTTTTTTGAAAAGGCGATGAGGTTGCAATACGCGTCATCGGACGGTGATTCGTCTACCCCAGGTACGAAGTATTCAATGAGGATATAGCATGTGCCAGGCCAGGCCTCGGAAATGATTGTAATCGTAGCCCTTCAATTCTATGCAAGTAATTCTAAATGAGTCGTTTGTATTGGAACGGATTTCTTATCGACAACCAATCGCCGAGTTTCGCATCTTGCTTCAAATTGTAACCAGACTAAACACATCTCTGATCGACAATTTTGGAGCATAGACGGCTGTGAAGCAGGCTCAAACGGCGACCAGCTCAATAGCCTCTGCAAAGTCACTCCTGATGAGTCGAAAAGCGGCATAGGATCGGTAATATTCGACGATGCGGTCACGGGCGTTTCTCACGTCCCTTCTTCGGAACGTGCGGTCCGCAACCAAGTTCCGGATGACGGAACGACTGCAAAGTTGCTCCGCGGGCTTACTGGGGGCCGGCGGCCTAATGCGCGGTTTCGTCTTGCGCTAACCGTTTAGACGAGCTACAACATCCCGCTTTATACCCGTGGAGGCCTAAATCTGAGTAATTTGCCAAGTCACAACCATCTCGTACCGCCGCATGGCGGCGAACTCGTTGATCTGACCGTAGGTGAGGAAAGAGCAGCTGAGCTCGAAGCGAAGTCCAGGCACTTTCCTTCCTGGGACCTAACGGCTCGCCAGATCTGCGATCTGGAACTGCTTCTGAACGGTGGTTTTTCTCCCCTGCGCGGCTTCATGACCAAAGCAGACTACGAAAGTGTTTGTTATTCTCTGAGGCTAACGACGGGCATTCTTTGGCCGATGCCGATCACGCTCGATGTGAGCGAACATTTTGTGAGGTCCCTGAAGTCGAAGAGCAGCAAAATTGCATTGCGTGATGCCGAGGGAGTAATGCTCGCTGTCTTGAACGTGGAAGATGTGTGGCAGCCTGATCGTAAAGTCGAAGCCGAGGCGGTTTATGGTACGACCAGCCCGATCCATCCTGGCGTTGACTATCTACAGAACAAAGGAAACCGCTGGTACTTGGGAGGCACTATTGAAGGTCTGCGGCATCCGTCCTTTTACGATTTTAGGAGTCTGCGCTCAACGCCGGCTGAATTACGGGCCGAATTCGCGCGTCTCGGCTGGCGCCGGGTCGTGGCGTTTCAGACTCGGAATCCCATGCACCGCGCGCATGCGGAACTCACTCTTCAGGCAGCCAAACAGGTGGAGGCCAGCCTGCTGATCCACCCCGCCGTCGGAGTAACGAGACTCCATGATGTAGACTACTTTACGCGGGTCCGCTGCTATCAGCTCATAGTGACGAAGTTTCCGGCGGGCACAGCAAAACTTTCGTTGTTGTCGCTTGCGATGCGAATGGCGGGACCACGAGAAGCAATCTGGCACGCTTTGATCCGCAAAAACCACGGCTGCTCGCATCTAATTGTTGGACGCGACCACGCCGGGCCGGGCAAAGACGCGAACGGCAATGCATTCTACAAACCTTACGAAGCACAGGACCTGTTCAGGAAATATGAGGAGGAGATCGGCGTCCGTATGGTCGCATTCAACACGATGGTGTATGTGGAAGACAAAGATAAGTATTTGCCAGAAGGCGAAGTTCCCGCGGATGCCCGCGTCTTGAGCATTTCTGGCACAGAATTGCGTCAGCGACTCAATGAAGGGCGCGATCTGCCGGGATGGTTTACCTACTCTGATGTTGCCGAGGAACTACGGCGCAGCTTTCCAGCACGGCATAAACAGGGAGTGACAATATTCTTCAGTGGGCTCTCCGGAGCGGGGAAATCAACCATTGCCAACGTTCTGTTTATCAAATTCCTTGAGACGGGTGGCCGGCCCGTGACGCTCCTTGACGGTGACTTGGTTCGAAAACACCTTTCCTCAGAGCTCGGATTTTCCAAGGAACACCGGGACATTAATATTCGACGGATCGGGTACGTCGCCTCGGAGATTACCAAAAACCGTGGGATTGCTATTTGTGCTCCAATTGCACCGTACGACTTCACACGGAAAGAAGTGCGCGCGATGATTGAGCCGTTGGGCGGCTTTGTGCTGGTGTACCTTTCGACTCCGGTTGAGATATGTGAACGCCGCGACCGAAAGGGTCTTTACGCGAAAGCGCGTGCTGGAATTCTCAAGGACTTCACCGGTGTTTCCGACCCGTACGAAGAACCCAAAGATGCAGAAATTGTCATCAATACAGCCGACGTCACACCCGAAGAAGCGGCGCAGGCAATCATATTATACATGGAACACGAAGGATTTATTGGGGTAAACGACAATCCGTAATCTCGCTGAAGATCTTGTCTTTAGTTTACATCACTATCGAAATCTACATGTGATGCTGCGGGCACGTTAGGGGAATTATTGACGGGTATTAACAAGCGAACACGCGAACATGAGTGAGGCAGGCAGCCTGATTGAGAACCTGCGCATTGACTGCATTCATTATCTCGGCGACCGCCCATGTCGGCCGCACGTGGAAGCAGGGTATCGCTGCACGTGTATCCATTTTCAGCCAACGAATCGGCGCGGCGTTATTATTAAGCTTGGCGCGGCTGGAGATGTGTTGAGATCAACACCTCTGCTGCGCGCTCTGGATCCCATCGGCACCGGCACGAAGATACTTTGGGTTACGCATTCTCCTGATCTTTTGCCGGCCGACGCCTGTGAAGCAGTCCATCCCACGGCGGCAACGCTGGCGCGAATCGCGCAGGGCACGTGGGATTTCTGTTGGAATCTGGACAAAGACCCGGAGGCATGTGCAATCGCCGCATCTACGAAGGCCACGGAATATCGAGGTTACACACTTCGCGACGGCGTCCCTTATCCGGTGGATGAAGCTGCGTGGCACAAATTTGCGACTGGTATAGATAACCCGTATAGCCGCAGCAACCGGCAAAGCTATGTCGAAGAGATTTTTGACATCACAGGGTTACCTTTCCGGAGAGAAGAATATTGGCTTCGCGAAACGACTGCTACGGCAAGGCAAACAGCGGCCGCGCTTCTCCCGAAAGATTCCGCCATCGGACTGAACATCGGAGCTGGAAAGCGCTGGCCTTCTCGAATCTGGCCTGTGGAATATTGGATTGAATTGATCAAACTGATCAAGAGGCACGGATTGGAACCGTTTCTGTTAGGCGGGCCAGAGGAAGTAGAGATGTCCGCGCAACTGGTTGATGCGACGGGTTGTTCGGCGTCAGGCGTCCAACCTCTGGAAATCTTCTACGCAATGATCGAGCGGTGCCAGTGCATCGTCAGTGCAGTCACCATGGCGATGCACTTAGCGATCGGTGCGCGGACGCCTTTGGTGCTGTTGAACAATATTTTTAATCGATACGAATTTGAGCTTTACGGGCGTGGAGAAATCGTCGAGCCCGCTGGTCTTTGCGATTGCTACTACAGTCCCGTATGCCGAACGGGTCGCAAATGCATCAATGAGATCTTGCCCCAGGCTGTCTTTGGAGCGGTCGTGCGTTCAATAAAGCCAGCGGGCAAAGCGGAAGATTCCGAGCACGTAGATGCTTGCCAAACGAGTTGAGATTTGCGCAGCAGGTACTACGACAGCTCGCGAGCCAGTTGCCGAAAAAGCCACCGCCTTTCGATCTGCAGCAAAGGCAAGGTCAGCCGGTTTGCCAAAAGATTGCCAAATCGATTGTCGCGAGCTACCGGATGTCTCTGGCGTGCGAGGCTCACTTTGGCCTTCTGCATCGTCATAAGAACCGCATTACGCTGTAGCTCGAAGAGTCGCACCGCCGCCGCAAACAAATGAGGCTTTGGATGCCCGTTGGTGCAGGTATTCAAATACGCCTGCTCAAACGCGACCAGGCTTCGTCGAACTATCGCACGCCGGTGGCGATCGTGCGGTCGCCGTAAACTTATTCTCCACAACTGACGCCGCATGGAGCTGCGGAAGCACGCGTAATCCCAGAGATGCGCGCCTCGCCACGGGATATCGGGCGGATCGATCAGGAAAAGGAATCGTTCGTTTTGATATATCAAGTTGGCGGGCTTGTAATCGTAGTACACGTGCCCTATTCGCACGTCTGCACCGGCCAGCTTTTCAAGCGCAGATCCAAGAATTTCCTTTTCCCGGCGAGAAAGGCGCCACTGCGCCGTGGCCAGGTCACGTTTGATCATCTCAACGGGGATCGGACCGATGCTCTCCGCCCGGGCCAATTCGAGTCGGGCGAGCGTTCTCCCGGCGAAACTACAGGCTGGGACTAAGTCTTCGCTGGTCCAAGCGAGAGTCTCGATGGTTTTCCCCGCCACAAACTCGATTAGCAGCAATCGCTTTGCGGGGAGTAACGCAAAAGTATTTGGCGTGCGCAATCCAGGAACATCCAATGCCTCCACGACGCGCAGTTGTTCATACTGGCATCGCAGCATCGCCTCCGTCCCCATGACCAACTGTTTCCCGAGCACCAAATCGCCGTTGGCAAGTTCGATTCGATAGATCCGGTTCCTCCAATTTTCTGCGAATAGGTCGCATTTTTTGACCGCCTGGCCCAACGCTTCCTCCAACTCGCTCACCGTCGGCGGCTCCACGGGATCGACTTCGCTGCTGCGCATCGCATTGATACGTCGCCACGCTCCTTGGACAAACGCAAAGTCAATGGGAGCCGGGGGAGTGCCCGGAAGGATGGAACCGTTCACAGATTTGATGGTAGGGAAATTGTCCAGCTCTCGCGAAAACGTCTCGCGGTTGATGTGGTTAGCAACATGACTGCAATCGTTTTGAATCACTATCCGGAAGCCCGTCGCTAAAGCTAGTCCGCGAGCGGGATTAGTTTCGTTTCTTCCGGCGAGGTGACGGCTTGTTGTCAATCACCATTGCTGACTTCTTCAAGTACTGACTGAGAGCTTCGCGAATAATGACCGCTTCGCTTTCGCCGCGTTGATGGGCGAGATCATCGATCTCGCGCTTCATATTACTTGAGACGCGCGCCTTAATTATCTCGGCCGACCCTTCGACTGCCTTGGTTAACTCCGTGGATAACGGTGTGGCTTATGGAATGAAGTATATCGAGATATATCGTAAGGACATCATTAATCTTTTGGATGCGACCCATTACGCGCACATTGTACTGCAATCGCCCCGGAGAGTTTTAAGCGGGAAATCACGATTTGCGAGAGCGCACACGCGACCTAGCCACGTTCGCTGCTGCGTGTCCCGCTTTTGAGCTCTTTCAAACAGTTCAGGCGTGACTTAAATGTGCAGAACGCTACAGTTTTAGCTCGGCCCTCTTGGATCTACGCATTTTGATGGTTCAAACTCTCCAGACTTCAGTTGTTACGCCTGCGACCCAGTGCAATTACATCACCATCGTTCAACGCAAGTTCCAAGACGTTGAATCAAGTCAATCTATTACTCTCGCGCCGCTAACCGTGTCAGACTTGGAAAGGGCATTGGGAGAGAAAATTTCAAGATGCGATTTGTGGAGGAAGAATTGGCGGAATCGAATTTACTTCGTCCAGTTTGCGAGCGGAGAGCTCGCGGTCGCGAAACAAGTTGTACGTGGAGACGACGCGATGGTGCAGTGTCAATACGATCAACTTCGTGCGCTGGCGGCGCTTGGGATTCCGGGCCTACACCTTCCTCGAGCGCTTGCGTTGATTGTTCCGAAACGAACGGTGATCATGGAGTTTGTCCCCGGCCCAACGCTGAGGGAATTGTCGCGGCACGATGACAGCACGGATGAACTGGTCGCAGTCTGCGAACTTTGCGGGCAGATTCTGGCGCGGATTCACCTGGCCTGGACGCAGGAAATCGCCCCCATGCCGGTCGAAGTGCTGGCTCGAGACTTGGCCGCCGCTCCCTGGCACCTTTCCTCGCGGGAAAAAGCGATTCTCAACAGCTCCCTAGAGACCCTCGCTCAAGCGAACGTAAGCGTGGGACAGGTTTGTTATGATTACCAATCGAAGAATCTCTTATATAACAAGGGCGAGTTGACTCTGATCGACCCGCCCGATGCCTTATGGCAAGGTATACATCTATGGGATTACTCGCGCTTTCGCGGTGGTCTACGACGGATGTTATGGAGAATCTACTTACGCCAGCCATTGCAACGCCATCGGCACGCCAGGCTCCGCGAAACGTTATCTGCATTTAAGCGCGGCTACATCGAATCCTTCAATAAACAGCATCCGGAACCAGCGTATTTCGCAGCAGCAACGCGGCTCCTCGAACTTCAGCACACAGGTATGTCGATGGCCATGAATCAAGGGAAGCTCAATTTGGCACGACGGCTCAAATCGGGTCGCCCCATTTTGGCTGCAACGAAAACCAGCCTCGCCACACTTCCTTTGTTGGAGCTAGAAAAACGCTGGCTATTCCGGCAACTAGCGTGCGAACTACCATAAGTTACCCATCCAGTTCGCGAAAACACACGCGGTCAAGGATTTCGTTCCGGCCAATGCTCGATTCTGCGACGATCAGTGTTCGGTGAAACAGGCGCAGAGGATCGTTAAGAATGCCATCTTCGGCATCGGCGGCTCGGCCATTGGTGGCCTCATTTATCTAGCTACCGTTCTTAAGATCGCGCGCAGCGTAAGCGTTACCGAATTCGGTAAATACTCCTTCGTTCTCGCGTTCGCTATGTTCGTGAGCAATGTGGCTGACTCCGGTCTTCCGCGGCTGTTGACCCGCGCCGTCGCGAGAAGCCGCGAGGAACTTTTGCCCGTGGCCGGGGCAACTTTTTCGCTGATCTGGATCCTCTCCGGCGCGGTATGCCTCCTCGTCTGCCTCGTCGCTTCTCTGCTACATTTTGGGACCGACGTAAAAATCGCGATGGTGGGGATGAGTCTCGCCACCTTGGCAGCTTTTCATGGTTCGGGGTACGGCGCTATTCTTCGCGCCTACGAAGACAATGAGCTGGTCCAAATAGGTTTCGTCCTGCACAAGCTATCGTTGTTTGTCCTCGTTTACGTCGCTCTTAAACTAAATCTCACTTTGTTCGGCTTCGTCGCTGCGCATCTCATTACTAACATCCTGCTTTGGATGTTCTATGCGCTGCTCGTCTCTCACATGTATGCCAAGATCTCGCTACGCTTCGACATGGTGCTCTGGAAAAAGCTTTTGCTCGATGCTCTTCCGCTCGGCGGCAGCGTCATGCTTCGCCAGCTTGCGCTTCAAATGGATGTGCTCGTCCTTACCTGGCTCTCTAACCTCACTATCGTTGGCTTGTTTAGTGGCCCCTACCGAATCAGCACGGCCCTGAGGATCATCCCGCAGGCTCTCTCCACACCATTGTTCCCGCTCTTCTCCCGCACCGCCCATTACTCAAGAGAACGTTTTACCGAGATCTATCAATTGAGTGTAAAATTCTTTCTGATCCTCAGCATTCCCATCGCAGCATTCTTTGTTAGCTGGTCGGGCCCGATTCTGAGGACGGCGCTGGGACGGAAATATCTACCCGCTATCCCGGCTATGCAGGTGCTTGGCATTGGCTTGATTCCGTTTTTTTTATCCACTCTGTTTCAATATCTCTTCGCTGCTCTCGGTGAGCAAAAGCGATTTTTCGTTAGTACGTGCACAAGCTCCGCTGTACGTCTGCTGCTTCTTGTCATCTTGATCCCAACTCTGGGACTCATTGGCCCGCCTATAGCTTTTCTGTGCTCTGAAATGATGGTTGTCGGCATTTGGGTGCTACAGTTGGATCGATTGGGATTTCCTTCCCGATTTCTCCATATCAGTTGGCGACCCCTCCTCAGCGGCGCCGTCATGTGTGTGCTTCTCTTCACTTTCAGTGAGACGTCTCTCCCAGCACTCCGCGGCGGCATCGCCATTGCCGCCATGCTATTGTACGGAAGTCTCCTTTTTGCGTCGCGAGCGTTAACTTCAGAGGAAATTTCTCATGTGCGTGAAGGGATAAGTTTCATTTCGCCTTTTATCGAAGCCTGGAGTAAGCGACTCAGACGGAACCCGTGAGCTAGGTCGATCACTTGCGGCTGTGCCTGCCGTGGCTGATTCCTTTACCTTGATGCCAAGCGTGGCGAACCTCGCTTCTGGCAAGAAAAGGATAGCGCCATTGCCAGCGGTAGCGGCGTTTTGAAGTACACGTGACGAAAGCTGTGACGCACCATCAGCCGTTGAGCGCCGGTGGTTAGGGCTTTTTTTTCGGTAAAATTGCTTGATTCAATAGCGAATGCTACGATTTGCTCGGTGGACCGCGAGGCGCTGATTTTTCTTCACATCCCGAAAACTGCGGGAACCACTCTGAACCGAATCATTGAATGGCAATACAACCCGCTTTCGATCTTCACGGTTGATCCCTACCGAATTCGCGCCACAGTCGCGCGATTTAAAAAGTTTTCGGAGCAACGCCGTCGCCGATTCCGGGTGGTGCGCGGACATCTGCTTTACGGCATTCATGAATTTCTGCCGCAAGGCGCTACGTATATCACAATGCTCCGCGATCCAGTCGCCAGAGTTTTATCGACGTACGCCTTTATCTTGCGCAGACCGCTCCACCCGCTTCACCGTAAATTGAAGGCAGGCCGACTAGGCGTGGAAGACCTTATTCGAATGACACCCCATCGTCAGAACTTACAGTGCCGCTTTATCTCGGGAATTGGCATCGGCCCCAATTGCGACGAGGGGGTGCTCGAGCTCGCAAAGCAAAACCTGGCGCGTGCATTTCGGGTCGTTGGATTGTGCGAACAATTTCAGGAGAGCTTGTGCGTGATGATGGCAGCGTTTGGATGGAAAGTTCCTTTTTATACAAATCGCAAGGTGACGAAGAGTCGTCCCTCGATTGAACCACATGTGATCGATATGATCCGCGAGTACAATCGCTTGGACTTCGATCTTTATGATTTTGCCAGGAGGCTCTTTGAGGAAAACCTGCGCAGGAACGCAGAGGTAATCAGTAAGGGGCTGGCCACTCTAAATTCCAGGCGAGAACGTGGACGTCTGGAGAAGTCTTGGTACTCGACGTTAAGTGCCGGTCGATTTTTCCTAACAAAAGTTGTCTCTGCGTTGTGACAGTAGACATCGGATGCGGTTTGCACCGCACACTGTGCTTGGTATCGGCAATTCGTGACTGAGTTGCTCTTGGCTAGATCAAAACTTCGTCCACGTTCGCCTTATCAGCCGACCCGCAATCCCGAACGAGAATGGAGAGGCACTTCCAGGCTTCGCACCCTCTCGCACCCCCGACAGCCCGAGCGCCTTGACCCAAATTAGCGATTCAATAACGTGGTGCAATGTGAATAGCTCACAATTAGGCAGCTTCTTTGAGCGCTTCCGGTTGCTCTTGAAAATCGGTAGCAAGCCGCGCTCCCGACTGCAGCAAATTGGCATTTGGCTCGATCGTTCTTCTCTTCGGCTACCCATTCCCTGGAGAGTTCCGCCTCTCGATTCTTCTGCTCCGCCTCCGGTTGTTATCGGCGCTACGGGCGGTTCGGGAACTCGGGTGATGGCCCAAGTGCTTCAAAAAGCTGGTTGGTTTATGGGCGACAGAGTGAATCCGCGTAATGAAGATTCCCTTCCGATGGCCTGGTTTCTCACCAAATGGTTGAAAACCCTGAAGGATTTTCCAGATGTTGAGCCCGAGACCCTGGCCTGCGCCCGGCGCGATTTCGAGAGGATGATCTATCTGCATCGTCGCGGCATCTCCTCGCCAGATGCACGCTGGGGTTGGAAAAATCCGCGTAGTTTATGGTTGATCTCCTTTCTGACAGAGCGATTTCCAGAGTTGAAATTTATCCATATGATCCGAGATGCGCGCGACATGATGCTCTCCGAAAATATTTATTTCCTGCGACAGAACGGTCATTGGTTGCTTGGGCCGGACTGGTGGAGGAACCCCGAAGCTGCGCAATTGGAATTGTGGCGCGTCAGTAACAACCGGGCGCTGGAGTTTGCGCAGTACTATCTCAACGACCGATATCATATGGTTCGCTATGAAGACTTGTGCCGGCAACCAGCAGAGACGGTTTCGGCAGTAATGGCTTTTCTGGGACAACCAGAGACAAACATTGGGCCGTTAATTCAAGGCATTCGCGATCGCGGCAATATCGGTCGCTGGCGCGAGAATGGGGCGCCGAAAATTGTTGAGCTTAGCGGAGCTGCTCAATCGGACCTGCAGCGTTTTGGCTATGACGCCTGAAGACACAGAGCTGAATGCCTGGTTGCTGCCCGAAACGGTAGCCAATGGGATGGTGACTGGTTGTAGGAAACACATGCGACGACTGAATTCTCTTCACATCCTCCGGACTTTTTTGCTCGTGTTCGCGCTAACGTTGTCAGCTCACCTCCCAGTCCTTGCTGTTTCGGGACCGTCGCTGCGCACGGGTCTATGGGTCACCCAAAAAATTTCCGAAGCCGCCGCGGACCCGGCTGCTTTCGAGGCCGCGGTCCGCGGAAATCCACACCTCTCCGGCGTCTGTCTCGCCACTGGGTGGAAAGAGATCGAGAAGGAGCCTGGTAAGCCTGACTTTAGCTCGATCGATAAAGCGGTGGCAGTCCTTCGGCGTATCGGCATGAAATATGAGCTCGGTATTAAACCCGGCGTTGATGCGCCCCCGTTTGTGTACCAGCAGGGCGCGCAATCTTTTGAAACCCAGATCCGGAACCCACATCGGCCCAATTTTGGTGCTGCAGTGACTATTCCCGTACCCTGGGATCCAAAATACCAGGAGAACTTTTCGCGCATAATTGCGCGACTTGGAGAACGGTACAGTTCTGACCCCTTATGCGTAAGCGTCGTGCTTACTTGTGCCAATTTCATGAGCAAAGAGATGCATCTGCCAAAGACTCCCGAGGATCGCGCGAAATGGAGTACGATGGGAGATTACGGACCTAAGCTTCTTAGTGTATACAAGAAGTACACTGACGAATGGGCCAAAGCCTTTCCAAAACAACAGGTAACGCTGCACCTATCTCAGGTGCTAAATTTGCCTCCCTCGTTCTTTGAAGGCGTCATCGAATATGGGCTAAGCAAGTACCCGGAGCGTTTCACGATTCAGAATTGCCAGCTTACGGGGCGAAGAGAAGACACTGGCAGCCTCAGTTATGATCTTATTCAAAAATACCAGGACCGTGCTCATCACGGTTTCCAAAGTGTAGCCGGTTTTGGTCATGGCGGAGAAAGAATGGGCTCGATTGAAATGGCAACGCTCAACGTGGTCCACGCAAACGGTGAATACTGGGAATTGTGGCATGGTGACGGCATGAAGCCACAAACTTCAGCGGCCATCGAGAGTGCGTGGCAGGAAGCCAAGAAGCTTGGTTACGACGGGTATAAGGAAAAGCTTATCACTGGGGGTCGTTATCAGGAGCAAAGCGGTGGCGGCCACCGCAGGAAGGGAAGGCGCGGGCGACGCAACGGGCTTGAAGGCGATCCTCGAATGAGGCTAAAAGAAAGCATGTAGCGAAACAAGGCGATAGACAAAAACGCAACATATGTATTAAATGGCGCAATCTGGCGAAATACCCGCAGTAGAAGGGAAACCTATGAGTTATCGATTCGCGAAAAAAACTAGAACGCTAATCAAATTACCGGGCGCATTTATCATATGTTGGTGCGCCAGGTGGGTGATGCTTACTCTGATGCTTTCACCACTTTTGGTCGCAACACTTCGGGCGAGTACATTGCTCGACCCGCAACCGGAAAATTCCTCCACACTCTTTGGCTACTCCATCGCGGTCGTCGGCGACGTCGACTGTGACGACGTTCCTGACCTCGCGGTCGAAGCGCCGTTTCAGGACGGAGATTTTGCTGGTGTGCCTGGGTTCGGTCCGCCCCAGAACGCTGCTCCTCAATGGGGCACGGCTACTTTGATTGAGACAAACAGTTTTAAACCGCCGGCAAATCTCTGTAAACTGGCGGTCAATCAAAACGGTGATGCCATGGCGGTGTGGCAACAGGGCGATAGCAGCGGTGTATTAAGTATCTGGGCCAATCGGTATAATGCAGCCTCAGGCAGATGGCGCACAGCCACCCTCATTGAGAGCAATGCAGGGAAGGCCTTTCTCCCCCACGTGGGCATGGATGACAATGGCAATGCCATCGCGGTGTGGGTCCAGAATGACGGCACTTACGATAGCATGTGGGCCAATCGATATGTGGCCGGACATGGCTGGGGCACGCCTGAGCTGATTGAGATCAACACCGGGGATGCGGATTTTGCCCGCGTAGCTGTGAATGGCAATGGAGTTGCCGTGGCGCTGTGGAAGCAGTCCAATGGCGTGAATCATGACATCTGGTCGAACATCTATGTCCCGGGCCAAGGCTGGGGCACCGCCACGCTGATGGAGGCCAATCCGAATGACGGCAGTGAACCCTGGGTGGCTGTGGACAAAAATGGGAATGCCATGGCGGTATGGAGGCAGTACAAAGGGGCGGAGCCTGACCCTAGCATCTGGGCACGCCGCTATGTCGCTGGCCAAGGCTGGAGCACGCCGACCTTGATCGAATCCAATCCAGGTTTCGCTTCATTTCCACATGTCGGGTTCGATGATAGCGGGAACGCGATGGTAGTATGGTATCAGGCATTCGGTGCGCCTAATGGAAGACACATCTGGGCGAATCGCTACGTTGTTGGAACAGGCTGGCGCACACCCACTCGGATCGATTCTTCCGACCGCAATGGCCAGGGTCCCGCTCTGGCCGTGAATGGCAACGGGAACGCGGTGGCGGTGTGGCACCAGTGGGATGACGCAGGCGTAGCTATCAGCATCTGGGCGAACGAATATGTCGCTGGCCAAGGCTGGGGCACTGCTACCCTCATTGAGACCGACTCCGGTGCTGCCGATAACCCTGATGTGGCAATCGACAGCGGCGGCAACGCAATTGCGGTTTGGAGGCAGTTTGATGGCACGGCCGACAGTATCTATGCGAACCGATACCTCGCCGGGCAAGGCTGGGGCACGCCAACCCCAATTGAAACCGGGATCAACGGCGCCGACATTCCCAGAGTGGCGATCGATGGGAACGGCAACGCCATAGCAATATGGCAGCAGAAAGGAAGTATCTGGGCGAACCGATTTGCCAGCGCAAGTTCAGCGCTGACCCCAACGGCGCTGACCTTCACGGACGTGTCAACTGCGGCCGGCTTTTTTGGGCTGAACTCGAGTTGGTGTGCGGCCTGGGGCGATTACGATAACGATGGGAACCTGGACGTAATGACCCTGGGGCATAATCAAGCTAACACCGGTTCGATTTCTCAGCTCTGGCACAGTAATGGCGATGGGACCTTCACAGATGTGACCACCCAGGCAGGTCTGAACCCTCACAATGGGGATGCCCACGGTGTCGTTTGGGGTGATTTTGATAGTGATGGCAAGCTAGACCTTCACATATCCAAGGGCTCTACCAAGATACACAATTCGAATAACTTTAACGAGTTATGGCATAATAATGGCAATGAGACCTTCACTAATATCGCCGCTTCCGCTGGCGTGACGGCACTTGGCCATCGTACTCGGGGATCGTACGGTGTGGATTATGATGGCGATTCTAAGCTGGATATCCTCGCCACCAGTTTTGCCAGGCCGAGCGGTGGGGGCACCAATCTTTTGTTCCATAATAATGGCGACCTGACTTTTACCGATATGGCTATGCAAGCCGGACTAACCAGACCTGGTATAGAAAACCGAACCTCGGCTTGGGCGGATTATAATGGGGATGGATTTCTGGATGTATTTATCACCCGGATGAGCGGATTATTCAGAAACAACGGGAATGGCACCTTTACGGAGGTGACAACCGCTGCCGGCATCGTTGTATCAGGGGATGCCCAGGCTGGGGCGTGGGGAGACTACGATAATGACGGTGACCCCGATCTCTATGTTACCTTTGGGGTGGACACTGGCTCGCCAGTTCAGGGAATCCTGTACCGCAACAATGGAAATGGCACTTTTCACGATGTGACCACGCAAAGCGGCGCGGTGAATATAGCTAACGCCCTTGGAGCCACCTGGGCGGACTACGACAACGACGGCTTTTTGGATCTGTATGTTGTAAATTCTTCGAATAGAGCCAACCGACTGTTTCATAACAATGGCGATGGCACGTTTACTGACGTCGCTTCTACAGTGGGGGTAGAAGCGAAGAAAGGCGGCGCGGGAACTGATGCCTCCTTTATTGATTACAACAACGATGGATTCCTGGATCTTTTTGTCTGCAACGGAGCAGGTAATAAAACCGGGCCTTACCTTCTCTTTCGGAATAATGGCAACCGCCACAACTGGCTTGAAGTAGTGCTCCGAGGACAACAGAGCAATCGAGGCGGCATTGGCGCTAAACTTACGCTAACTGCCGGAGGTGAAACACAATTCAGAGAATACACCGGACAGCAGCATTACATGGGGCAGAACCATACTCCAGTCCATTTCGGGTTAGGTCAGGCAACTAGCGTAAATACCCTCACCATCCAGTGGCCAAGCGGGACGGTAGATACTCTCCACTCGGTGCCTGCCAACTCCACCATTAGGGTAGTTGAGGGCAGTAGTCCCTGAGCTCGCAAAACACGTCGAGCTACTACGCGGCTCCGTGAAGTTTTCATTCCGTTTGGACCGCTCAGGTCACGTCACGCGTCTGAAAGTCAGCTCCAGCACATCCAACCGGTTTGTCGAGCAGACTACGATTCAGATGATCCGTGCCACGAAGTTCCCGCCTATTCCGAAGAAAGTCATCGTAGGGCAAGGCGACGGCGGAGGACATTGCCCCACTACGTCTTCGTCTCTTCGGGGACCCACATTCCAGAGAACCAATTCAGCCACATCAGCGATGGCTTGAACTTTGAAGCGATTATCAGATGTTCTTCGAGAAAGAAGTGAGCCAC
>Ga0066654_10000140_pt1 | contig 15604 bp, 19 predicted proteins | sample GraSoiAngelo_103_FD_66715 | JGI IMG/M metagenome (GOLD analysis project Ga0066654, IMG submission 66715) | Grasslands soil microbial communities from the Angelo Coastal Reserve, California, USA - 14_0903_05_20cm | ecosystem: Environmental > Terrestrial > Soil > Grasslands | place: USA... | reverse complement strand
GTTTTCCGGCCTGCTGGCGTGCCGCGAGGCTACGGTCAACGTTTCCGGCCACGGTGACACTCAGGCTGCGCACGCGGACCTGGTCAGCGGCAATTTTTTTGAGACCCTGGGGGTGCAACCAGCACTCGGCCGCCTGTTCACGCTGAACGATGAGACCGCTCCCGGCGCAAATACTGTCGCGGTACTGAGCTACGGCTACTGGTCGCGGAAATTCGGCGCCGACCCATCCGTCTTAAACAAGCCGCTAACTGTGAATGGTGTTCCGTTGACCGTTGTCGGCGTGGCTCGCAAAGGATTCTACGGCGTGCAAGTCGGTTCGGCGCCGGACATTTTCATACCTGTCACCATGAAGACGCAAATGGCGCCTAACATGCTCCAAACGCTCGAAGATCGCACCGATCACTGGTTGCCGGTCATGGGCCGACTCAAGCCGGGAATAACGCCCGTCCGCGCCCAGGCAACGCTGCAGCCGATTTATCAGCCAATTCTGGAATCCGATGCAAAGCTGCTCAAGCTCTCGGGCAACGATTTGAAGCGGTTCGTCTCGAAGCCGCTGCTGCTCGTAGGTGGCACGCATGGCCGGTTGGTCTTGCAGGAAGATGCACAAGAGCCGCTGCTCGTCTTGATGAGCATGGTTGGGCTGGTCTTGCTGATTGCCTGCGCGAACCTCGCGGGCTTGCTGGTGGCGCGTGGCGAAGCGCGGCAACGGGAAATCGCCGTGCGCCTGGCTATGGGCGCGAAACGTGCGCGGCTGATTCGCCACCTCCTTACGGAAAGTCTGCTCATCGCCACTGCGGGAGGTGCGGCAGGTATCGCGCTGGCTTGGTGGTGCTTGAACGCCATCGCGGCCGCCATTCCTGAGGGTTACGGGATGCGTGCTTTGGCGAATAGTCTCGATTTTCGTGTGCTCTGGTTTGCGATTGCCCTGACGCTGGCAACCACCATCCTTTTCGGCTTCGCTCCGGCGATGCGCGCCACTCGCCTCGACTTGCAAAGCACCCTGAAAGATCAGGGTTCGAACGTTTCCGAGGGCCGCTCAAACGTTGGTCTCCGCAAGGTGCTGATCGTCTCGCAAGTGGCGCTTACTGGCGTGTTGCTCGCGGGCGCGGGGCTTTTCGCGCGAACGCTGATGAATTTGGAACACGCGAATCTAGGCGTGAACACCAGCCACGTGCTGCAATTTTCGGTGGCGCCGGATTTGAACGGCAGCACGCCCGCGCAGACGCTTGCGTTCGCCGACCGTGCTCGGGGTGAAATTGCCGCGCTCCCCGGCGTGCGCTCCGTGAGCATTTCCACGACTGAAATTTTTGCGGGCGACGATTCGAGTTCCAACTTCACACCCGAAGGCTATCGTCCCGGAGACGATACCGACGCCATGTATGACTACATTGGCCCAAATTACTTTTCGACGATGGGCGTTCCGCTCATCGCCGGTCGGGAATTCAACGAGTCTGATACAGCCGAGAGCCCCAAGGTCTGCATCATCAACGAAAAACTGGCGCAGCGATCCTTCGCGGGACGCAATCCCATTGGCCTGCACATCACGCGCGGAGGGGGCAAACTTTATACGAACCCGCCGATGGAAATCATCGCCGTGGTTGCCAACAGCAAATGGGATGACGCGCGCAGCGATATTGTCCCGTTCCTGTATATGCCTTATTCGCAAGACAAGAACCTCGGCCATCTGGCGTTTTACGTGCGAACCGAGCGCGATCCGTCGCCCATGGCCGCAGTGCTTCGCTCGCTGGTTCAGCGGCTCGATCCAAACTTGCCCGTCAACAATCTGCGCACGCTCGGGGAGCAGGTCAGCAATTCGATGTTAAACGACCGGCTGGTCGCTGTGCTCTCTGTTTCGCTGGCGCTTCTGGCGGCGCTGCTCGCGGCTCTGGGGCTTTATGGCGTGCTCGCTTACGTGGTCGCGCGGCGCACGCGTGAAATTGGCATTCGCATCGCGCTCGGCGGCGAGCGCGCGGACATCTTGCGGCTCGTTGTGGGGCAAGGCGGGCGGCTCACGGTGGTGGGCAGCGCGATCGGAATCGTTGCAGCGTTGGTAGCGATGCGATGGGTGGCGAGTTTGCTCTATGGTGTGACGGCACACGATCCGCTGACATTTGTCGGTGTCGTCGTGCTGCTCGCAATTGTCTCGGGCGTAGCCTGCTACATCCCCGCGCGCCGCGCCATGCGCGTCGATCCGATGGTCGCCTTGCGATACGAATAAGATTGCTGGGGTTGAGTATCGCTGAGAGTTAATTGGCAGGTAAATACCCGATTAACCCCCATCTCGGAAAGAAACTGGATTACTTCTTGTTTGCCGACCATCCACTCTGGGTGCCGGTAAAGGCGACTTTCAACGGTGTGCCTTATACGGGATCACTTATCAAGTACGGCCATCCCCTTCACAGTCTAGGGATACCTAAGGCCATACGCGAACAAACTGGGAAAGACCCGGGCGATACTATTGAAGTCGTTGTTTGGAAAGATGAAGAGGTAAGAACCGTCGAAGTGCCTGTTCAATTTGAAAAGTTGATGAACAAAGAGGGCCTGCTTCCAGTCTTCAAGCAACTGAGTTACACCCATCGCAAGGAGTACTGCCGCTGGATTACCGACGCCAAGAAGGAAGAAACGCGACTAAGGAGATTGGGGAAAGCCATTGAAATGCTCAAGAAAGGAGTAAGCACCCCTGGGTAGGACAAAACCGCGCGAATTCTCGGGATTTGGCCCGGGTCACGGGCAACTCTTCCGTAATCGGATAAAGGAAGGGTTGCCGACCACTCGCCCAGAACCTCATTCTTTACGCTTCCCAGAACCCTGTTGCGCAGGTATCGTAGCTCGGGCCGCGCTCTTCTCGGAAGGAGGATGGGATGCTTTTTCTAAGACGCCAACTGCTGCGAACTCTGTCCTTTGCTTTCGGGTCGAGCTTCATCTTCGGGCGGAACCAACTCGCCATAGCGGCGCAGACAGCCGTACAGCCAAAGACCTCTCCTCTCCCTGCGGGGGCCGCTGTTCGCGATGGGATCGCTGGAGGAACGGAAATGGAAAAAGTGAACGGAATCGGAGGATTCTTCTTTCGAGCCAAAGATCCGAAAGCGCTGGGGCTTTGGTACGAGCAACACTTGGGGATTTTGCCGATACCAACGAGCTACGGGGAAACCGGGTGGCAGCAAGAGGCAGGACCAACCGCTTTCGCTCCCTTCCCTGAGACGAGCAAGTATTTCGGGGATGCCCAGAAGGTTTGGATGCTGAACTTTCGAGTGCGGGATCTCGACAAAATGGCGGCCCAGCTACAAGCTGCGGGAATCGCGGTCAAGATTGACGCGCAGTCTTATCCCAACGGCCGGTTCGCTCGCCTGCATGACCCTGAGGGAAATCCGATCGAATTGTGGCAGCCAAAGGGTCCAGATACCAAAGGCTAGGTTGCAAAGCAGTTCAGGACTGTTTCTGGATTTCTCCTGGGTTATAGGCAACTCTTCCATAACCCGGGTCAGGGAAGAGTTGCCGACGATCCGCCCGCAATCCGTAACGCTACGGCGCTTTAGCGGAACTATTCTCCTACCGTCTGCTCGCGGGCCGGGAATCTGACCGCTGCTGTGTTCGTCACGCCGACTGCAGACAAAAAGAAGGTTCTGAAGCCGACATGCCTCGGCGCACGGTGAAAAGTCGCACATGCCGGGGCGGCCTTCTGATTGATCCGCCTGGCCGCTCTCAGCGCGATGCCTGCTCCCGCCGTTGTTGCGCCTCGCCGAGCCACTGCGCCATCTTCTCGTCCTTCGCAGCGTGATATGCCCAACCCTGGGCGGTACCGCCCCAGCGATAATCGACGATCGTCATGTCGATGCCGCGATCGATGAGGAATTGCATCGCTTCGTAATTTTTGTGGAAATACACCAGCTCATGCAGAATGCTGGCGGGCTCATGGGAGCTCCAGTTCGTGTTGATATCAGCCCCGTGACCGAGAAGAAAGTCGGCGACCTCGAAGTGGTTATTGAGGACCGCCCAGGCGAACGCGGTGTCGAGAACCTGCTGCACAGTAGGCTCGCCCCATTGCAGGTCCCTCCGGGCGAAGGCACTGTTAGCGGGAAAATGATTCGCGGGGTCGCCCAGTGCGGGCTTGCCCGCCGCGTCGAACCAGCTTTTCACGCGTGTGAGGTCCCCATTCCCGGCTGCATGTGGCAGATCGTCGGGGAGGCGCCAGATGCGCAGCAGCATCGGAAGCAGATGGGACTTCGCATACACGAACGCGAATTCAATGGCCTGCGATCGCGGCGGCACAGGACTGCGCAGCAGAGCGGGATCGAGATCGAGAAGAGCGGTAATGAAAGCGGCGCGATCGCGCAACACTGCCCGTTCGATCATTCCGACCTGAAATTTCACGTATGCGTCTCCCAACATCCATGCTTCGCGCCGCAATCCGCCGACAAAGGATGCCAGGTCGACGTCGTTCACCGCGCGCACGACCTGTCGCATGACAAAAGCCTGCCAGGGCCCGGCCGGGTCGGCGTTGGTGAAGGCGAGCGTCTCACTTTCCGCCATGATGCATTGGACAAATGCGGAACGTCCCGGCCCGCCATCGATCTGCCTTCCCAGCTCGGCATCGAGCGTGATTGACCGATCCAGCAGCAGCGCCGCTGCGGTCGCGTGCTGGAGATGGCAGGCACACATGAACGCCCGGTTCACCACTGCAAGATCGTCGCCATTCGCATCAAGACAGGCGCGAACGCCATTGACGTCGCCAAGCGCGGCAAAGAACCGGAGCGATTGGGGAAGAAGGCCTCTGCGGTGGAAGAGATCGAGCAGTCCCTTTGTGCGGGAAGCGATGAGGCCATCGCATACCGACGGCGCGACGACTGCGCCTGCATCGATCAGGAGCTCTGCACATGCCGCGCGCGTGAATATCTGCTCCCGGGACGGGTCGAAGCTGTCGCCGTAGGACTTGGTAGCCATCCCGAGCAGCCCGCCCTCGTTTTCATCCGCCCTCCACGACAATAACGCCGGGTATTCAGCCAAAAGCTGCCGTAGACCTTCGATGTCATTGTTATGAATGCAGCGGCGGGCTTCGGATAAGGCCCACTCGAGTCCCCTGCCGAGGCGTTGCTTTACTTCTTTAACCAGGTCCTGCCAGCCTGGAAACCCATATTCGCGCGCCAGCACCAGCTGGGCATCACGCTGCGACAACGGCAGTTTGGCTTTGGGCAGATGGGCACGTGCCTGGTCGATGGCGCCTGGATCGCCGGCAGCGATGCCACGGGCCAGTTTCTTGGCTTGTTTGCGCAGGGATTCCAGCGAGGGACGAGCAGGAAGTTTCGATGTGGTCATTACGCCTCCTTTCAAGAGCGCCTGTGACCCGCTGATACAGGCTGAAAGAAGGTGCAAAGCACGCTGTCTGGATCAAAGCAGGTGGGATTTGTTCCCTTGCCGCGGGTCGGTGGTGCCCTGTCGCACGCTGCCGCTAGTATCCGCAACTTGCCGCGGCACTGTCAAACCGCGTTTTCACGGCCCATTTCTCGCTGTCTACTCACGCACCTTGGAGATTGCGGCCGGATCACGGGCAACCCTTCCATAATCCGGTAAAGTAAGGGTTGCCGACCACGCACGAAGTGACCTGGCCCAGCATAGTGAGCGCAATGGCGATTTGTCGCCAAGCGTTGCCCGCCCAGCTAGAATATTCCCCGTGACTAGAGAACGCTGGGCTCAGATAGGAATCACGGCTCAATTTCCTCATCGTGGTAAGGACCCTAGGTGAGTTCTTCCGGCTCAGGCACGTCCTTGGCACGAGCTTCTCGGCCGCAGTCGCTGCGCCGTATGTCGGTGGCGCCTTAATAGCTGCTTGCTTCTGCTGGGCAGGCGTGACCTTGTACTTCTTCCGACGCTACACGCTGTCCGTCCGGATCGCGCTGGCCGCCGTAGTCATTCTGCTCGTGTACAAAATTGCTGTAATTGGTTGGTGATGGCGGCTCGCTCAGACGCTTGAGTCGAACGGCGGGCAAACTATGCCTCCTCAAGAGTTGTTATTGCTAAAGGGCTTGTTGACGTAATCAGGCGATAGCGCTCACCACGTGGAGTGGCTGGGTTCGGAGTCCGGTTGACGGGCTATGCGGAAGCAATTCCAGGAGACCTGATAAGTGCTGCAGCATCCCACCACCAGGACCTTAGCCACGCGTCGCAGAGTGATGTCAAAACCTTCCGATACGTTCTGCAGGTTGTTTACCCCTGCGTTTGCAACCGGGAGCTCTCCGCCCGGACGGCGAGCGGAAGCCATCCTAGATTGGCATCGACTGTTTGGTGTGCCGGCATGCAAAATTTAGACCCTTAGCGAGCCGCGGAACGCCCGCGCGGCATAGTAAGATTCCGCACCGTTGTGATACACGAAAACAGTGTCGTAGCGGCGATCACAAAACAGGGCGCCGCCGAGTTTTCTGATATCAGAAGGTGTTTTCACCCAGCTCGACGTTTTCGTATCGAAATTCCCCAGTTTCTGCAACTCTCGATATTGTTCTTCCGTTAAAAGCTCAATGCCCATGGCAGCTGCCATATCAAGAGCGTTATTTTCTGGTTTATGTTCTTTCCTTGACTCCAGCGCTTCGCAGTCGTAGCAAAAACTTCTGCGGCCTTTAGGACTTTCCGCCGAACAATCATAAAAAATGTATTCGCCCGTCTTTTTATCATGTCCAACAACGTCCGGTTCACCACCAGTTCTTTCCATTTCATTGAGTGACCACAGTTTTTCGGTATTAGCTTCCAGCTTTGCTTGTATTTTGGCCCATTCAAGACCTTTATGGCGGTTCATGTTTTTCTCAAAACGGGCTTTCCATGCTCTAAGTAGTTGTTCACATTGTTCTGGTGACAAGCCCTTTTTGTTGTTATTAATGTTTCTTGCTGTTGTTGCTCTCATAGTCGTCGCTTCCTGCGTTTCTTATCTGTTACTCCGTTGCGCTCCGCCACACGGGAGTTCTTTCGGCTTGTCTTTGCGTTCTTATCAATTCGCAGTTTCCACGCCGTTCGGAGTGCACCCGTCAGTACATCCTCGCTCGCCGCCGCCAGGCGAATATGCGTGTGTCCCATCTTTCCCCAGCCGCCAGGAATCGGCAGGAAAATCTCGGGCGCCTCCTCCACAAACGCCGCCTGCTGCTCCAGCGTAAGCATTAGATTTCCGTACCCCCCTGCTTGCGAGGCCAGCGAAGCAAATTTCCGGCCTCCTACACGAAAAGCCGGCAATCCTGCGTGGGAGTACTCTTCCACTCCCTCCAGGCTCAGTGCAATCCTGCGAAAGTCTGCTGCGGTCATCGGGTCACTCTGTAGATTACGGGAGTATCTGACCATCATCGGACGGCATATGTCTACTGCTTCGGGCGGAATCATGGGCAAACCTTCCGTTAAGGTTTGAGGAAGAGGCTTTCGGGAACAGTTGCCGACCAACCGCCCACAATTCTCGACAGCAGCGCGTAACCGCAAGGGTCGGGCGTTATGCGGCCAAGTGGCCCATCTATTGAACGGCCGACTTTTCGGGCATCGATAGCACCGGGCATCTTGATGCCACAATCGCTGGGTGAACACGTATTATGAAGAGCACCACTAGCCACGAGGAGGTCTAGATGACCATCGCTTCCGACCTCTTGCAACGACATATCCAGACGCTCGTCGACGACAACACGCAGTGGCAGACGCTGATCGCCGATGATGTTTTGTGGGAACTCGCCTACGCACCGTCCATCGGGCATCCAGCACAGCTGTCCGGACGGGAGGAAGCGGTCCGTCATGCAATTTGGTTCGTCGGGGCTGTGGAGAATTTCCGCTTCTTCGACCTCAAGGTGTATGCGTTCGCCGATCCGGAACGTGCAGTCGGCGAAGTCAAGGGCGAGGGGCTCATCAAGTCTACGGGACGTATGTATCGCCAGGATTATGTGGTATTTCTGCGTGCTGCAGGCGGCAAGATCGCGTTCCTACGAGAATATTTCGATCCTGTGCGTGCGGCTAGGGCACTTGACACGCCGATCCATGGTTTCGAATCCTGAGGACAACCGACATGCCAAAGCTTTCGTCGGTTAAGGGCCTCATCCCACACTGATTGCCACCCGATGAAAGCGATAATCGGCTCAAGCCACGGCGACTCTGCACGACCGCTGACTCCCCAATTATGACCCTGTTTTCGCAGCCTTGCGTAGCCAAGGCAACGGATTTGCCGAAGGTGGCGTTGTCTCTTGGGATTCCACCTGAGATTCCCAAGTGGCGGGCGGATCGCCTGACAAGGGTTCGGCGGGTGATGGCAGTTCCGCTGATTTGGTCCGTGAGGTAGCCCGTAAGCGTGAAAAGCGCAAAGCAACTTGGGTGATACCACCCCGAACTTCGATGACGTAAAAACCAAGCCACAAAATGGCGCACACAAACGCGCTGGCGATTGTCAAGTACCAATGCCGTAGGTCAACAGCAAAATTAGCAAAGTAGGAGAAAAGGGCAATCGCGCCAATGAACGCGCATAAATTTCGGAGAGCACGCAGGGCAAGTTTCCAATTCATTTTTCCCCATGGTGGGCAAGTAATCTTATCACGCGTTTATGAGAAGGACATCATTTTGAGCAAAAATTCCATACAGGCACTGTGATTGCAGCGGTGGTGTGCCTCATCCAAAACCTCACGCACCCGTGGAATGAACGACTTCGGACGCCCAGACGACAACGGGCTGAATTTCTACGGGCACTTTTGGGGGGGAACGATCTTTTGCTGCGGACAATGGCGCGGGATCGGTTCCTTGCCGCCGCATGGAAAAACATCTCCGGCGTCGGAGCGACCGGTGCGTGCACGCTTCAAGACTTCACGGTAGGGTGACTCTTTCATATACACGTAACTATACATCTTGTCGCGAAGCCAGTCCAGATGTCCTTCCCGACCTCCCGACCTGCCTGATTCACGGGATTGGCCTTAAAGTTGGGACTAGTCCCTAAGTTACCGGTAAGGCGACATTACTTAACCAGGCACAACATTTATTTGTGGTAGATTTTCGTACGCTGGGGATCTTCTTTTGTGGAGTCCTTGACTGTCGGATGTCCATCAATGAGCAATTTAAACAAATTGATTAAAGCCATAAAGCTGCGTGATGTGAACCAAGTCAGGACGATTCTGGACGACGACGGCAAACTGGTGCATGCGTACGACGAAACGGGCGCAACCGCTCTTCACTACGCGACGTTTGGTGGGCTCGCGAAATCGTCGAACTGTTGCTCGACAGAGGCGCAGAAATCAACAGCCGAGACAGGCAGTTCGGTGCTACGCCAACCGGTTGGGCAATCGAGTATTTGCGGGAGAAGGGCGGTTACTTTGCTATTGAGATAGCAGACCTTGTTTATGCCATTGAGCTTGGAGATGCTAGGTGGGTAGCCCGATTTCTGGAACGCTTTCCTAAACTTCGCCAAGGCAGAGATCCAAGCGGAAAGCCGTTTCGAGAACTGGTGGAAGAGTCTGGAAACCGAGAAGTTATGGCCCTCTTTCGAGTGCCTGGTGAGGCTGGAAGTTGACCAACGTACTCGTCCATGCGGTTTCAAGTTTTCAAGTTTTCAAGTTTCCGATTACGCTAATCGGGACTTAGCGTCGATTCCCCGCATCACGCGGGCTCCGCTTAGGACTCAAACCTGTGCTTTAATCATCATGCGGGCTTTATGAAGCTAACGCTATTGACTGTACTCTTCGGGCTCGTCATGTGTTCGGTCATTCGTGCCCAAGTGTCGGCGGCCACTCCAAAAATCATCATTGAGCGCGTCGATTTGCAGGGAGCGGTCCACCTGCCTCAAAGCGTCAAAAAGCAGTTGGTAGCCGCTTTAATGCACAGCGAGTACGCAGAAAACTCAGATTTGATAGCCGAGGTAGAAGACAAAGTGGTTCGCGCAGAAATCGCGGGTTGGCCGGACCGGGAAAACCAAGGATATATTGGATTTTCTCTGACAGCGACCTCTAAGACGCTTCGGCAAGAGCCAAGATTGCTCCATGTTCTGGTCACGATTCAAGTGGACGAAGGCCAGCAAAGAAGGCTGAAGGAAATAGGGTTTCGATACGTTGGGACTGAACCAGCCACGGCTCGTCTTGACTCGGTCAATCTTCGGAAGCTGATTCCACTGAACGATGGTGAAGTCTATAACCGCGACAGATTCCAAGCCGGTCTGCACGCTGTGTCACGCGCCTATCACGAACAGGGATTTATCGACCTTGCGTACAATGTTGAAAGGCAGTCTGACGACACGGACCGGAGTGTTGCGATTTTCGTCGAGCTAAACGAAGGCAAGCAATATCGATGGGGGAACATACAAGTGATTGGCCTCGACCCGAAGGTGGAAAGGCTCCTGAAGTCGCAACTGAAAATGGGAACGCCGGTGAATCCGAAACTCATAGAAGATTTTTACCGAGACAATGAATCTCTTCTGCCAGTTGGCGTGTCCCCCCAAAGCGTCAAATGGCAACGTGACGCCGAGCGGGCAACCGTCGATTTGACGTTTAACTTCAGCACGCCTATTTCACCATGAGTCCACGGGCGGGACCGTTCAGTCCCTGGTAAACGCGGTAATCGGAAAAGTGCGCACTAGGAAGGCACATCGAGCAGTCGTATGAGTTCGGCGGCGGCATTCATCGCACTGTCTCGGTAAAACTGCTCAGCTTCTGCAATCTCGTGGTCTTTGCGCTTTAGCGCTTCTGGATTCCAAGCCTCCCGCACTTTACCGACTGGAAGCGCATCGGTTTCAGAGTCGATTCCAGCGAACGTTAAAAGCACCTCCGCAACCTGCGGCTCTGCCTCATGACGTAATGGACTCAATTGCCGCGCTGCTGCTATTACGCCAAGTTGCCCCGCAACCAGTTGCTTTGCAGCATCCAGAATCTGAAATCTGACATTTGCTTCGCGTCCCGAAAGCTGCTTGTTGTCGCGTTCGCTCACACATTTACAATACTGCTTGTTGGAACCCTCATGGAACAGACCTGAATATCGGCGGTCAAGTCTGGTAAACGCGGAAACCGGACAAGTGGATTTGTACGAGATATCCGACGAGCGGACCAAGCGAACAAAACTATTCAGCAGGTCCCGGAGGGCGGTGGTTCGGAAGGTGCAGCTTGAGCTTCCGCTGCCAGTCGTCGGACATTCTTCAACAGATACCACAGGATGAGCAGGGTCAAAATGAGAGTGACCAATCCAAAGGTTGACGGTCCGCCCAAAAGGCTCAGTAGGAAAAAGAACACGGTCCAACCCGCACTCGCATACAGGAGGGTCACGATGCGGCTCGCAGAACCTCTCAACAGCTTTGGCAGAGTGAATCCGACGTACACGAAAGCTAAGCTGAAACCAATACTGATAAGTCCAAGGATTACGCCAATTACACCTGCATCCAGCAGACTGACCCGAAGAGCCGAGGCCGCGAAAAACACGCCCGCTAGTCCGCTGAAAATGAAGTAGGCGCGCAGGCTCCGAACAGTTTCTCGCATTCCCATGTTGTCAACTCCTCTCGTAGGCCTGTGCCCAACTTATGGATTTCAAGTCTCGGGTCGCAGTGAAGTACACTGAAACTCTACGGGGGCATGGACAAAGTCGCGCCACCCTCAGGTGATTCGGCCCTGGACAACCAGGCAAACACAAAAGAATAAATGGAGCTCGCCGCCCACCATCGGGCCACGGCGAGAGCGTAATAGAAGGTCTTCCACCAAGAAGCACGGCTGACCGCCAACGCGGCTTTTGTTGGGGGGCAAAGGAAACCCCACATGGGGACTTCAATGTTGGCAGCTTTCTGGGATCCCTGCCGAGAGTTTCCCTTCGCGGTCTAGCCGGTGTTCCTTGCGGTGGGCTGCCCAGGCTTTTTCCAGCGCTCGGGTTTGCTCCTTCGACGCGATTTCGAATCGGGCAAGCGCCAGGATCAAGGCGCGCACGCTGACGTGGGGCTCCGCGGCAGGTCCCGTGAACCCGCACCTGCGGCAAGTGATGATTGGCGTCTTGATGTCGTGTCCAGCTCGAATCCGGCGAAGCATTCCCTCCAGGTCGTCCCGCAGACTGATGAGCGCCGGCATCGACATTTCCGCTTGCCAGTCCGCTCGCAACCGCACGATCATTTCCGGAAACCAAGTTCTCTGCGGGTCGCCCGATGACATGTCGGTGGTCTCCACTTCAGCCGTCCGTTTTTGGTTTCGGCCGTTGTCATTGTAGTCGTAGACGCGTTTCAGCGAAATGGTCTCTATCGACACGTGGCGTATGACGTCCGAGCTCCGATTGTGGCCAGGAACGGGCACTTTTCCGATTACGCGTGCGGGCACTTCCTCCTCCCTTCGAGAAACGTGGAACTGCACGGCGGGGGGTACGAAATTTTAGAGCTATCGGAGAGAGTTAGATTAGACTATACTGGTATTCACTTCATCGTTACTTCATTCGATGGGGACGGTCTTCCTCGGGAAGGAACGGTCCCATGCGCACTGCCAGCCGATTCGTTCTCTTACTTTGCACTGCGACAATGCTGTACCCGCAAACTCCAGTGCGCCAGCCCAGATTTGCTTTAGAGATTAGTGAGGCTGAGGATGGATTTCCGCCTCATTTTGTGATCGTCCCGGAAGGGGGAGTCGACTCGACGTTCCGAGGCCACCCTTTTCTTCATCCGCTCCGTGGGCACGACATTAGAGACTCCGAAAAGCCTTCCGCCATCAAACTCGTCTGCAAAGTGGATGGCGATGCGGTGGAAATCACCGCCTCTGTCTTTTTCGGACCCTTGGGCAAAACCGACGATACACCTCTATCGCTGCAAGGCCATCCACAGCAGAAGATCGGTACGTACTCGCCACACCTCAACGAGTCGATCGTCTTACACGAAATGGAACAACTCGGCTTGCAACCGTGGACCATCAAGATTGTCAACGCACAATTGCCAAATCCCGGCACCCTGCCAACCGTGAACGAGGTTCCATCCATACAACCCGAAATCTTAGGCGTGGACCGCAATGGCTACAGGATCGCTCTCCGCAACCTTTCCTCACAGCCAGTGAGCGCCTTTCTCGTCGAAGAGTCGTTCGACCATAACAGCAATTTTCAGGAGGGCAATGATCGCGGCGTTCTGATTGCCCCGCACGCAAGTCATGAGTTTCGTCTTTTCTGTGACACTTCAACCTCCGCGAGCCTGAGCGGCATTGCGCCCAAGCCAGCTCCGTGTGCCTTCATCCTCAAAGCTGCTTTGTTCGCCGATGGTTCTTATGAGGGCGATCCGAGTGCCGCTGCGACCTTGGCAGCTCGTTCCATCGCCGCGCAATTCTCGAGCAGGCGCGTGCACGAATTGATCGACAACATCCTCTCGGACGCTGCCCTGGACGATGCTTCAAAACTCACCCGCCTTCGCTCGGAGTTGCCAAGACTGTCCGAAGAACCAGACCCAGCGATTCTTGAGCAGATTCAGCGCCGGTTTCCCGGTCTTCCAGCCGCCGGATTGGGTTCTGTCAAAGCATCCATAAATAGCGCCTTAGCCCCCGAGAAACAAAGAGCGTTGCTTGCACTGGAAGAATTTGAGAAGTTGCCCAAACAAGGTTCGTCCAACATATCGCTGGCCCAGTGGTGGCGTGCCTGGGAAAGGAACGAATGAAGACGGCGCCGTCCGGGCATCCGGCGAAAAAAGCATGTTAACTGCCCCTAGAGGACACTTTTCCGCTCGAACCAAGACGAATACAGACAGAAACCTCAAACCGATAGGTCCTGGTAAACCGATAGGTCCTGGTAAATGCGGTTACCGGAAAAGTCGCTACTGGGACGCGCCAGATGGTATCCGACCGTTACTTCACTTTGCGGAAAGGAAGCGGAGAATCTCGCGCATAACGCGCTCGCCCTGATCCGTTTGGAGGAGGTACTGCGCATGGGCAGAGCCGTCAAGGATGATCAGCTGTTTCGGTTCGGGGGCTTTTTCATAATCCGCACGAATCTTTGGGAGCCGTGGTCCGTCGCCGCTGGCGTCATCGCGCGTTACAATGAATAGCGAAGGACACTTGAGCTTCTCGGCCGGACCGTTCGGGTGGCCGCCCAGCAGTACGACGCGCTCGACCTCACCGGGCTGCGAAGAGATGCATGCGTCAGCGGCGGCTCCTCCTCCCATGCTGCCGCCTACTACAGAAACGCTCTTCGCGCCATTCTTTCGGAGATAGCGCACTGCCGCCAGCACATCCAAGTGGAGCGGCGCATCCATCGGCTCAGAATCGCCTGGACCACGCGACTTGCCGTAGCCTCGGAAGTCCAGCGCCAGCACTTGAAATCCTGCCGCCACTAGTCTTTCAGCCTGCCTCGTCCAACCCTCTTTGTTGAAACGGCCTCCGTGCGCAAGCACGACCGCTCTGTCACTCGTTCCGTAGATATCGGCGAAAACGACGCCGCCATCCTTGGTAGGAAAGGAAATCGTATTTTGCGCTGTCGCGACCTGCGCAAGGAACAAGGCTGGAAGGACAGCAATGAGGGCACGCACCGCATAAACTGTACCATTGCTCTGGCCAATTGTGAGCAAGGTCCTGGTAAACGCGGAAACCGGAGTGTGGGTCCCGGTGCCCAAGTGGCCGGTAACGCGACTAATCGGGCACAGGACAATCTGTTCAAGCAAATTCACAGTCAACTACTGCAACTTGGCGTACTCTATCTTCGCTTCCTCCTACCTGTTTCTTGCTTTAGCCTTTCTCTTTTCCATTCCCACCATCATCCCCGATGGTGGGTCCTTCCTATTCAGCTTCGCCGCCTCTGCAATCAATTTCTTCACTCCCGGCCTCTTCACTTCGGCAACGCTCTGCAGTTTTACGTGTCGCACGCCCTTCCCTGTTCCCTCCAGCAGCTTCTCCGGGTCCGGCAGTGCCGCCCCGCGCATGAACGCAAACGTCACATGCTCTTTACCCACCATGAAGCAGCACAGCGGTCCGTTCGAATCAAACGACGGAATCTTCCACGGATTCACGTACTCCTCGCCCCCCTTTACTGTCTTTTTCACCAGTGCCCGTACCGCCTTCGTCACACCCTCAAGCGTCCCCGCCTTCTTCACATAAGCATCAATCCAAACCCGTGCTTGTTTCCCCTCAATCGTCGGCATTGATTCCTCCTACTCCTTCTGCGCCATTCTACCTCCCAAGTCCGTACTAGACCGAACCTTGCCGATAACGCGACTAATCGGGACTTGGTTCGACTCCTGAAAAAATTTGACTCCTGCGACCGCCATTGCCATCAACTAGCTGGGCTTGACGGCGAGAATCCCTTGTGCGGTAGCTGCCTTGTGAGCAGTCTGGATGATGCGGTTGAGGTCCGCCTGAGTAATTGCGGGTGAGGGTCCAGTCTTGTTTTGTTCGAGATTGATTTCAAATTCCACGTCGTCAGCATACAACTGCAAACACATTTTCACCGGACGGCGTCGCGGGTTTGTATCGCCTTGCTCAGCGACTATTCCGCCGCCCGTGGAGTGAGCTATGTTCTGGTCTTTCCTAGGCGGATTCCTCGGATGCTTGGTCTCGAACGAGCATCATGTAACGCATAACGAGAGTCTCCAGTCGGTTATCTCCAACAACCGGCGGACTTCGACCATTTCGTTATCCGAGTCAAACGGCTCAGTGGCACCCATTGTCGTCGCAAGGTAAAGTGTCAAGTC
>Ga0066654_10000138_pt1 | contig 15651 bp, 12 predicted proteins | sample GraSoiAngelo_103_FD_66715 | JGI IMG/M metagenome (GOLD analysis project Ga0066654, IMG submission 66715) | Grasslands soil microbial communities from the Angelo Coastal Reserve, California, USA - 14_0903_05_20cm | ecosystem: Environmental > Terrestrial > Soil > Grasslands | place: USA... | reverse complement strand
AGCACAGGGTATGTATTTCTTACGCTTGATCCTATAAGGAAGCGCACTAGAAGTACCCCTTTCCCATTCTTATGGGATGATCGTGCTACACTCGGCGACGCAACAAGAAAAGTACCTGACGAGAGGAAGTCCACATTAATCACTATTGAGCTTACCCAGCATGCACCACCGCCGGAACAGTCTTCTCACTCAATGGCAGAGCTACCACAACGACACCATTCCCGTAGGTAATAGTGCCGTGCTCGGCATCGACGAAGTTTGGCAACAATAACTCACGATGATAACTGCCAACACTCCACTCATCAATGAGCAGCTCTTTAATATCTTTCAGTATCCCGCGCAGGTCTCCATGAATCACGATCTGATTATCGCCAGTCACCTTGACTGAGATATCTTCTAGTTGCAAGCCAGGCATAGGAACTGCAACCATCAGCCGATCAACGGAACGATAGACCTTCACCGGAATAGATTGTACCATCGCTTTCTCACGCATAATCTTTCACCTTTCCTCAATGATCAGCACATAATAATAGCTTGGTGGTCCAGGGGCTTCGCTCCCTGGCGGGGTTTGGGGTGTCCCCAAATTTTCCCATTCCCCAAAGGGTTTTGGGATTATGCACTACTGCTGATCAGAACCACGCTGCACATGCATATCATGTGTCTGCATTGAGTGAGGATAGTTCCCTTCATAGCTTCCTTCGTGCAAGCCATGCTCACTACTTTCCTCATGACTAGGCCCTCCATGGTGCGGATGAGTCAGTGGGCCAGTGCTCTGTAGATACCGTTTTACGGCAACCGAAACGTTCATCAGTACTCTGGCACGTGTCATCTCCGCTGCATGGGCAGCCTGATCAATATCGCGCAACGTAATGTTTCGCTTATCACCATGATCGTTCTCATGGTCGCCGCATCCACAACTTAAACACATATTTCGTCCCTCCATTCACTTTTGTACTAATTATAAATTGTAGATACACTTACTCTAAAATATTGCCAAATCTATCAATCTCACGTCTTTAACGGGCAATAAGTTTCAACAGGGTTGCGATATCCATACGAAGATCGCATAGCTATAGCCAGTTTATCCTCTCTACAGGCTGATTGGGTATATTTTCGTTTCCGCTTTGGCTATACTTGGAAAGAATTCATAGACAGACGAATACATAACATCTTTCTGGGGGGTACATCGTGGGGACACATATCACTACCGATCAAGTATTGGCAATGGCTCCCGATGCCAGCTCTGTTAAGGCTGGTCAGAAACTCGGCCTTGTCAAACATTGGCAGAACCTGGGACAGAGTGCTGAAGCGCTGTGGGGAGAATGCCAGGGGAGCGCACTCTACCAAGTCCGCGTCGATCTCTCAACACTTAGCATTCAATGCAGTTGTCCAAGCCGCAAACAACCCTGTAAACATGGTCTTGGACTACTGCTCTTAACAGCAAATACACCAGAAGCCGTTCCCGTTAGCGATCCACCAGAGTGGATCATCTCATGGCTAGCGAAACGCGCCGCCGTTAGCAAACGCAAAGAAACACTCAAAGCGAAGACCAATGCAGAACCATCTGTCTCACAGACAAAAACGGCTGAGAAACGGCAAGCACAGGTTGCCGCAGGCATTGCACGTCTGGACCTCTGGCTCAACGACCTAGTACGTAATGGCCTGGGCAATCTGGCATCTCAACCAGCCACTTTTTGGGAGCAGCAGGCCAAACAGATGGTCGATGCGCAGGCATCTGGTCTGGCTGCACGTATTCGGCGTATGGCCGCCATTCCCAACGCCTCACCCGATTGGCCAGAAAGACTCCTCTCCCACTGCGGAGAACTGGCGCTTCTCACGCACTCATACCAGCATATCGATCAACTCGCACCAGCCTTGCAAGAGGATGTGCGCCAACTGGTCGGCTGGACACGCAAAGAAGATGAGGTCCTGGCAACTGGTGAGCAGGTCAAAGATACCTGGATCTTTCTGGGGCAAGCAACGGAACCTATCGAGCGCGGCAATGCTCAACGTACCTGGCTGCTAGGCACACAAAGCAAGCGTCCTGCTTTACTGCTACAATTTTCCATTGCGGGTAGTAGCTATCCAGACCACTATCCCCTGGGCGCACGTCAGCAGCTAGAGCTTGCCTACTGGCCAGGATCGGCACCACAACGTGCGTTGATTGCCACAAGACATGGTAGCACGACACCCCAACAAACACGCTTGCCCGGTGTGTCTACCTTCCATGCGTTTCTGCGCGATGTCACCGCCATCCTTGCGCGCCAACCATGGCAAGAACGCTTTCTTTGCACATTGTGTGATGCCATTCCACAGTATGATGCAGCTAGCAATCAGTGGTGGTTACGTGATAGTGAGGGACTAGCGCTTCCGCTCACACAGGGCGAGCACTGGCTCTTGCTCTCGCTCTCCGGTGGTCATCCTATCGATTTCGCAGGAGAATGGAACGGCGAGACGCTACTTCCCTTGGGAGTATTAGCCGATGGTGCATACCACGTGTTGTTGAAGGAGGAAGAGGCTTAATGGAACGTATCGTCACGACGGCCATCGTTGGTACCGGGCAGATACAGTTGCAAGAGGCAAGTACAGGTACGCCTGTCGATGCTCTCGCCGCACAACTCGTAGGTGAGCAGGAACGCAAATTACTGCTCACTGCTGGTGCCTGGTCGATCTATCGCCGCGCTGGTTATTGCGCGAGGGCTAATATAGATGGTTTCAATCCCGTTCAAGCCCTATCAGGAAAGGACATTGGCTCCCGCTCCCACCCTGGCGAGAAAGTACACACACCAAATCCTAACGAGTCAAGTGAAGATGCACTAGCGCCATGCTCACCACGTGCTACGCATCTGCTCTCCATGCTGCTCTTGCAACACCAGTACAAGCCACTGCTGCCAGAAGCGCTAGCACGCATGCAACAGGCGCAATTACGCATTCCACACGCGCTACTGCCGCTAGTGCTTACCCACAGTACACAAGACAAAAATGCACGCGCCCCTCTGCTCCCAGTCCTCGGCAAACGAGGCCAATGGCTCAGTCGCTTTAACCCAGCCTGGTTCTGGGTGACAGACTCCCTAAAGGATGCCGAAGACTTGCAGTTGGATACCGCCAAGATCATCTGGCAAGAAGGCACGTCTGAGCAGCGCCGCGCACTCTTCCAACGTTTACGCGCCGCCGAGCCAGCCAGAGCACGCGCATGGCTGATGGATGTATGGCCACAAGAGAAAGCCACGAACAAGGGTAATTTCCTGGCTACTCTCAACATCAACCTCTCAGCGGAAGACGAACCCTTCCTCGAACAGGCATTGGGTGATCGTAGTAGTTCAGTGCGCGGCACAGCAGCAGAGCTACTGGCAAACATTACCACATCAGCTCTCTCACAGAGAATGAGAGCACGCGCAGAAACTCTGCTCAATTACACGCACGGAACACTCACCGTCACACCTCCACACACACTTGAACTGGCGTGGCAAAAAGATGGTATTGTCGTCGAACCGCCGAAGCACGTAGGAGAGCGCGCATTCTGGTTGGGACAGGTACTCGCCAAGGTGCCCCCACAACATTGGGCACAACTCTTCGGTGTTTCACCCGCCCAACTCATCGCAGCGGCTAAAGAGAACGAGTGGGAAGCCACTCTCATTGCTGGCTGGCTGCATGCCACAACGCTCTATAAACAGCAAGAATGGGCACAAGCACTCTGGGAACGATGGTTGCAGCAGTCAAGCGATACACCACCACCCTTCGACACTAGTCTAGCAACCCAATTATTATCCATGTTGCCACAACAAGATATCGAAAATGCTATTCTGCAACTCACACCTAATGCAGCGGGATGGAGTCCGGCGCTGACTGCCTTACCTTGTGCCTGGAGTCACCAGTTTGGAGAGCGCTACTTACAGCTGCTCAGAGAATATATACGTTCATCCCAGGCTCATTCTAATCAATATTATCATTGGGTACAATCTGTGAATTTAGCTGCTATAGCGCTATCGCCCTCCAACTTCGATCTGGCCCTCATACCCTGGGAGTTGCCAGCTTCTCCCGCTTGGTATGGCAAGCTCTGTAAGGAAGCCATCACGACACTAACTACACTCATCGAAATGAGAAAACGTATTATAGAGGAGATTAACTAAATGACTAAGAATGGCATACAACAGAATGAAGCAACTGCAAAAGTTGAAACCACAGAAATCCAAGCCGTACTGCGCCAGCACGCAGAACAACAATATGGCGAAGAACTTGCCGAACTTGCCAAAGCAGACAAACGCCAGCGTCCACCCAACTGGCAACTCTCACCCTGGGGCGTACGCACCTTTCTCACAGGTGATACCCTGCCCAATGGCTTCGTGATTAGCCCCAAATATATCGGCAATGCTCGTCTCATTGAGATTGCGGTAGCCACGCTGGCAACTGATCGTGCCCTGCTCCTCTATGGCTTACCAGGTACCGCCAAGTCATTTGTAAGTGAACTGCTGGCCTCCGCTATCACCGGCAACTCAACCCTGCTCATCCAGGGTACAGCCGGTACCGACGAGAACGCCATCCGCTATGGCTGGAACTACGCCCGTCTGCTAGTCGAAGGTCCCTCACCCGCAGCACTGGTAGTGAGTCCGATGATGAATGCAATGGAGACGGGCAAAATAGCACGCATCGAAGAACTCACACGCATGCCCAGCGAAGTACAGGACACACTGATTACCATCCTGTCCGAGAAAACCTTGCCTATTCCCGAACTTAATACGGAAGTGCAAGCGCGTAAAGGCTTTAACGTCATTGCCACCGCCAATAACCGCGATAAGGGCGTCAACGAATTGTCCAGTGCTTTGATGCGCCGCTTCAATACCGTCGTCCTGCCGTTGCCAAGCACGCTGGAAGAAGAAGTCGAGATCGTTGATCGCCGCGTTGCTAGCCTTGGACAAGCGCTCGAATTGCCCGCTGAGAAACCAGCCCTAGAAGAAATTCGTCGCGTTGTCACCGTCTTCCGCGAGTTGCGCTCAGGCATTACCGTTGATGGCAAGACAAAAGTAAAGTCGCCCAGCGGCACGCTCTCAACTGCTGAGGCTATCTCGGTGATTAATAGTGGTCTGGCCATGGCTGGCTACTATGGCGATGGGGCATTGCGTGCCGACGATCTGGCGGCGGGATTGGTTGGAGCGATTGTTAAAGATCCTGTACAGGATCGGGTTGTCTGGCTGGAATACTTGCAAACGGTGGTGAGGGAACGCGATGGGTGGAAAGATCTCTATCGTGCTTGTCATGAGGTGCTCTAACCATGAGTATTCACGTCTTTGGCATCCGCCATCACGGACCGGGCTGTGCTCGCTGTTTGCGTACGGCGCTGACAGCATTGCAACCAGACATTATGCTGGTAGAGGGTCCTCCAGATGCGCAAGAGGTGCTCTCCCTCGCTGGCGACCAGGAGATGCAACCGCCGATTGCACTCCTCATCTATCCACCGGACGCACCCCAACAAGCCGTATACTATCCCTTCACGCACTTCTCGCCGGAATGGCAAGCGCTACAATATGCCTTGCAAGAGAAGCTGCCTTTCCGCTTTATGGACCTGCCACAATCCATACAAATGGCACTAGTTTCAATCCCCTCAACCGGGTCGAGAAAGGACATTGGCTCCCCCTGCCTCCCCAAAGGGGAAGTAGACACACCAAATCCTCATGCATCAAGTGGAAATACACCAGCCACACCTGCACCAGCGGAGACAACACCGACCGATAGCCAGCACACCGCGCCAGGTAATACAAGGGTCAGCATGGTTTGGGGGGCATCCCCCCTCCCCCCCCCAGGGCACCCACAAGGGATGCCCCTACAATGGTACGAACGCGCCTCCCAGGATGATCCGTCATCCATTGTAGGGGCATCCCTTGTGGGTGCCCTGGGGGGACAGGGGGGATGCCCCCCAAACCATGCTGACCCCAATACAGCCCATGCCGTCCCAGAGAGCACACAAGCAGAGCCAACCGACGATCCGCTAGCACTCTTAGCACAAGCGGCGGGCTATACCAACCACGAACAATGGTGGGAACAACACATCGAGCAGCGCCGCGATATGCATAACCTCTTTGAAGGTATTCTGGAAGCAATGACCGCGTTGCGCGCCGATGCCACACCGAAAAGCGCATCCGAGGCATTGCGTGAAGCCTATATGCGCCAGACTATCCGGGCAGCGCAGAAAGAAGGTTATCAGCGCATTGCAGTTGTGTGTGGTGCTTGGCACGCCCCTGTGCTGGTCAATCCAGGCCCAGCCAAAGCAGACGCAGCATTGCTCGCTGGCTTAAAAAAAGTCAAGGTCGAAGCGACGTGGATTCCCTGGACCAACTCGCGCCTCTCCTATCGTAGCGGTTACGGCGCTGGCGTCAGCTCGCCCGGCTGGTATGAACATCTCTGGACCGTCCCGGATCGCATCACAATTCACTGGCTTACTCGTGCCGCCCATCTTCTGCGCGAACAAGGACTTGATACCTCCTCTGCCAACGTCATCGAGGCCGTGAGGTTGAGTGAGACGCTGGCGGCTTTGCGCGACCTCCCTATGCCAGGATTAACTGAACTGCACGAGGCTATCGAGACAGTGCTCTGTAACGGTAATGCAACACCGATGAGCCTTATCCGTGACAAGCTGGAGATCGGTGAAAAACTGGGACAAGTGCCTTCCGCAACGCCCGCCGTCCCATTACAGCGCGACTTAGAGGCCAAACAACGCCGCCTGCGTCTCAAGGCATCCACCGAGATTATCACACTCGATCTAGACCTGCGCAAAGAAACCGATCGAGCACGTAGCCAGCTCCTGCATCAATTGTCCATACTCAACATCCATTGGGGAGTACCACAATACGCGGGTAACAAGAGTGGTACCTTCCATGAAGTCTGGCAGGTGCAATGGCGTGTGGAGTTTGTGATTGCGTTGATCGAGGCCAATGTATGGGGTAACACCATCGAGCTGGCAACTACCGCATTTGTACGCCATAAAGCCGATACCACGCAGGAGCTACCGCCAATTACCGCATTACTAGATAAGGTCATCCTTGCCGAGCTACCCGCAGCCGTGGATCATCTCTTGCAAGAGATCCAAAAGCGTGCCGCCGTTTCCGCCGATGTCCGACATCTGATGGACTCGCTACCACCGCTTGCTCGCGTCGCACGTTATGGCAATGTACGTCAGACAAAGGCCGAACGTATCATGCCCGTCATTGATGGGCTATTCGAGCGCATCATCATTGGCTTGGCCGGAGCCTGTGCCTCCCTTGATGACGATGCGGCTCAGCAGATGGTAGAGAGCATCGATAAGGTGCAAGAAAGTGTAAGCGTGCTCAATCGAGACGATCAGCGTGCACAGTGGCAACAAACACTGTTCCTGCTCATGGACAAAGAGAGTATCCATGGTCTGCTGCGAGGTCGTTGCTGTCGCCTGCTGCTGGAACAGAATGTGCTGGATGAGGAAGAATTACAGCGGCGTACACGGCTTGCACTCTCTCCTGCCATACCTGCTACGCAAGCCGCAGCTTGGATCGCGGGTGTCTTACGGGGCAATGGTCTGGTTGTCCTGCACCAGGATAGTCTCTGGCGTGCACTAGATCGCTGGCTAAGCGATCTGTCCGGCGAAACCTTTGACGTGCTACTCCCCCTCTTACGACGCGCCTTCTCTCACTTCCAGGCACCCGAACGTCGTGTCATGGGCGACAAGGTCAAACAACTGCATACCTTTACAGCACATAAGACGCTTGATACAGCAGGAGTAGCAAGCGACAAGCAAGATGCTATCGACCACGAACGAGCGGCGCTGGTCCTGCCAGTATTAGCACAGATTATGGGGGTAACGCTCAATGGTCATTGATGAAAAAGAACGGTTACGCCGCTGGCGTCTTGTCCTGGGCAAATCGGCAGAGGCCGGTATGTGCGGAAGCAGTAGTGATGACGGCAATGGCTCAACAGGGGGCATCGCGCTCAGCGGACGTGATCAAGGCATCGATAACGTCCTGGAGGCTCTCTACGATTCTGATCGCTCAGCAGGGTTAGGCAGTTCTGCCCCCAATGTTGCGCGCTGGCTAGGCGATATCCGCACGTACTTTCCCTCATCGACCGTGCGTGTCATGCAACAGGACGCCCTACAACGTCTCAGACTCACCGAGATGCTCTTACAGCCAGAGATACTGGAAACAGTCGATGCTGATGTACATCTCGTCGCCACACTGCTCTCGCTGAGTAAAGTCATCCCCGAAAAAACGAAAGACACAGCTCGTCAGGTCGTACGTAAAGTAGTAGACGAACTGGAACGCAAACTCGCCAATCCATTGATTCAGGCGATACGCGGCAGTTTGAACCGTGCAACGCACACACGCCGTCCACGCGCCAACGAGATCGACTGGGACCGTACCATCCGCGCTAACCTGAAAAACTACCTGCCGGAGCAGGGCACCATTATTGTAGAGCAACTGATCGGACACGGACACAAACGTTCATCCCTGCGCGACATCGTGCTCTGTGTAGATCAGAGCGGCTCAATGGCATCTTCAGTCGTCTACTCAGGCATCTTCGGAGCCGTGCTCGCCTCCATAAAGGCCGTAAGTACTCGTATGATCGTCTTCGATACAGCGGTCGTTGACCTGAGCGAAGACTTGCAAGATCCGGTTGATCTGCTCTTCGGCACCCAGCTCGGCGGCGGCACGGATATCAACCGCGCCCTCGCTTACTGTCAACAGATGATTACGCGTCCAACGCAAACCATCCTCGTGCTGATTACCGATCTTTACGAAGGTGGCAATGAGCCGGAGATGCTACGCCGTGCCGCCGAGCTGGCCAGTAACGGTGTACAGGTCGTCTGCTTACTTGCTCTGAGCGATAAGGGTGCCCCCAGCTTCGATCAGCGCAATGCGGCGGCCCTTGCTAGCATGGGTATTCCTTCGTTTGCTTGTACGCCGGATCTTTTTCCTGATCTGATGGCGGCGGCGATTCAAAAGCAAGATTTGGGGATTTGGGCGGCGAAGAATGATATTGTGACGGTTCGCGCGGAGGAGTAATGTGAAAGCTGTGTGGAGAGGAATAAAGGGCGCGGACAGCCTACGGCAGCCGTTGCCTTTGACTCCTCTTCAAACGGCTCCCATAGTGATTCAGGGACATGAGAGCCAATAGGGATTGGGGTCCAGGGGGCGAAGCCGCCCTGGCGGGGCTTGCGGTGTCCCCAAATTTTCCCATTCCTCAAAACGTTTTGGGATTCTGCACTAGGCGGGGGGGGCGATGCTTATCTCACTGGTCTTGTCCCTTGATGAGAAGAAAAAAAGGATCTCACTACATTAAAAGTATTTAGTACTTATTTCTCATACAATACTTATTTACTTCCTCTAAGCCGCTATTATCAGCTAAAATAGTTATAGAAGCTTTACCTCTTTAATATGCTCATTAAAAATGATGAGACATCTATTCACTTGAACAGAAAGATAAACATCATGCCGAAAGGAAGCATCAACGATAGCTCATTGCCTATTGGCATGGTCATTACGAGAGGTCGCACTGCGAGAAACTGAGGTCAATGGACCTGAGCCATAAAGGGAGACTGAAAGCCCTGACTTCGACTCAGGTAGAAGAGGAGATCCCTACGATGATGAAAGAATCATTTTTTCAGCAGAGAGTAACTATTACACCCACTTGCCGAGCGTGTGGCAGTACCATGACTAATCAGACATCGTTTTGCGGGTACTGCGGGCACCCAAAGGAGAACTCAGTTGCCACAACCCAAATATCTATCAGGAACAAGCCAAGCACCCTCCCTCCTAGCATCCCTATGACAAGAGAGAAGACCTCTCATTTCAAAAACACCTACGCCATCATTGTCTTGATTATAGCAACCATTATTCTTGCTGTGAGTATTCTTCTGATTATCAATGTGCTTCACTGATCTGCATCTAGCTCAAAGTCGGTCTTCTTTAGCAATCTTGAAGACGAAGCAAGTCGATACACAGTCACAACCGTATTACACAGCATCTCAGGGAAGCCAATCAATGTACAAGCTCCCAGTATTGACGGTAACACTTTAAAGATCGTCTCTACACAGACCTATTTTCGTCGCGCTCTTGATAGCCCGCTTCCATTATCAGCTCTCCCTGCACAGCATGGCGATAAGCCTGCACCATCGCCTGTTGCTGAGCGGGAGACCATTGCTGCTCTACCGCCATCATGGCAGCAACCTCATCAACAATTCCTAGTCCTCGCTGCCAATCTTCAAGCACAATAGATGTGCGGCGTGCTAAAACGTCATAGGGCGTCATTGCCATCTCGTAGCGACAAGCATACACTACCTCAGCCCACACATACGGCAGATCAGCAATAAGCAGTTCGCCTAGCGATGCATCTTTCTCGATGAAATCCAGCAATTTATTGGCCTCGGTGCCATAACTTCGTCCCAGGTGCTCGATACTACGCTCAGAGAGTCCCAAGATGCTTCCTCTCTCCTGTAGAGCCTTTTTGGCAACCACCCAGCCCGCGCTGCCCTGTAGTGGCATTAGTTGCGTGGGATGAGTGACAGCTGCTTCATCACGTCTGCTCAGGACATCAACGGTATCCTGTGCCATGCGGCGATAGGTCGTCAACTTACCCCCCACGATGGAGACTAGGCCGGATGGATGCTGTAAGACTGCATGGGTACGCGAAAGTTGTGCGGTCGATTTGTGAGCACTACGCGATTTTAGCAGGGGGCGATAGCCCGCATAGACGCTGATAATATCATCTTCTGTCAGTTGCACCGCCAGGTAACGGTTGAGATATTGCAATAGATAAGCGATATCCTGCTGATCCGCTATAGGATGATCAAGATCACCCGCACCCGTATCTGTGGTACCCAAGATAGCACGCGCTTGCCACGGCGCAATAAAAAGGATACGCTTATCCTCGGTCTCCGGCAATACAATAACTTCATCCCCCAACTTGAGCTTCTCACGCGGCAAGACCAGATGTACGCCCTTACTTGGCTCTATCTGTACCTGTGCTTCTATACCAGTTAACGTCTCCACCTGCTCAGCAAATACTCCCGTGGCATTCACGATATGTCGAGCATGAATCAGAATCTGCTGACCATTGAGCGTATCACGCACATACGCAGCTCTGACTTTCCCACTGTCCATCAAGAAAGAGCTGACCTCAGTATAGTTAGTGACTGTGGCTCCATGCTGTGCCGCTGTACGCAGCAGGGTGATGGTCAGACGCGCATCATTGGTCTGCCCGTCATAATACATGAAGCCTTCTCTTAGCCCCTCGGTTTTCAAAGCGGGAGCCAGTTTCATTACCTGAGCGCGGCTTAGACGGCGGTGATGATAGCCATTCTGTGTTCCAGCCATCACATCGTAGGTCCAGAGTCCGGCATCCAGTAGCAGGCCTATCCCTACGCCGCCAGGTGTTGTGAACGGTAGTCCTACGGGATGACGATCGCCTCGGTAGATCGGCAGGACAAATCCGACTTGATGTACGAGAAACGGCGCATTGCGCAAGAGGATGCCACGCTCAACCAGACCTTCCTGTACAAGCGCAAAATCGAAACTCGGCAAATAGCGAATACCACCATGCACGAGCTTCGTTGACTTGCTACTGGTGCCACTGGCAAAGTCTGCCTTCTCGACCAGCGCAACTTTATAACCACGCGCGACGGCATCCAGCGCAACGCCCGCGCCCGTCACCCCACCACCAATCACTAACACATCAAAATGATGACTACCGAGATCACTCAGGTTCTGCATACGTACAACTGACGATAGTGGTTGCATACTGGCTCCCTAACACTGCCTGACTTATAGTTGTTCCCAATGTAACGAGCGCCCGACAGCTCGTTTCCAGCTAGCATAGAGAGCATCTCTACGCTCTACACTCATCTGTGGCTCAAACGTACGATCAACAGCCCAATGTTCAGCTACCTCTTGCGGACTACTCCAGAAGCCCACAGCCAAGCCAGCCAAATACGCAGCACCTAAAGCAGTGGTCTCCGCAACTTTTGGACGTTGCACAGGTACGCCAAGAATATCCGCCTGCAATTGCATTAGCAGGTTATTGACCACCGCTCCTCCATCAACGCGTAGAGCCTTCACATGTACTCCACTATCGCTCATCATCGCCTCCAATACATCACGCGTCTGGTAACACATGGATTCCAGAGTAGCACGAGCAATATGGGCGATCGTGGAACCGCGAGTCAGACCGACGATCGTACCACGAGCATATGGGTCCCAATAAGGAGCACCCAGACCGACAAATGCAGGCACGAGGAAGACCCCCCCATTATCAGGCACACTACTCGCTAACGCCTCCACGTCAGCACTGGCATGAATGGCCTTTAGATCATCGCGTAGCCATTGTACAGCGGCACCAGTGACAAAAATGCTTCCTTCCAACGCGTAAGTGAGTGTTGTTTTAGCAGGATTACCTAGCCCCCACGCCAACGTGGTGAGCAAACCATTCTGAGATGGCACCCCTTTACCGCCGGTATTCATGAGCATGAAGCAACCAGTACCATAGGTATTTTTCGCCATCCCAACCTCAAAGCAGGCCTGGCCAAAGGTCGCAGCTTGCTGATCACCTGCGTCACCCGCCATCTTGATGGGACCGCCGAAGAACCCAGGATCAGTCTCACCATAGACGGCACTCGATGGCATAACAGTGGGCAACATCGCACGAGGAATGCCCAGCTCATGCAAAATGACATCATCCCATTGCCCGCTATAGATATTGAAGAGCAACGTACGCGAGGCATTAGAATAGTCAGTGACATGCACACGCCCTTTAGAGAGACGCCACATCAAGAAGGTATCGACATTGCCAAAAAGCAGTTCCCCTCGTCCGGCCTTCGCACGCGCGTCAGGCACATGATCGAGAATCCACTTCACCTTTGTACCTGAAAAATAAGCATCCGTCACCAGACCAGTCCGCTCACGAATCTCCTTGTCGAACCCCTTCTCCTTCAACGCATCACAGATAGGAACAGTTAAACGGCTCTGCCAGACGATAGCATTACATACGGGTCTCCCACTGGTCTTATCCCACACAATCGTTGTCTCACGCTGATTGGTAATACCAAGCGCAGCAACGTCAGTCGCTTCAGCCCCCGCCTTATACAGAGCCTCCTGAGCTACGGCAAGCTGACTGGACCAGATCGCCTCTGGGTCATGTTCAACCAGGCCAGGAGACGGATAGATTTGCGGAAATTCCTGTTGTGCCACACTCACGATTGCACCATCATGATCAAAAACAATTGCGCGCGAACTACTCGTGCCTTGATCCAACGATAGGATATAACGTGTCATTATAAAACCCCTCTTCGTTGCTGTCTCCGTAATATCCAGTTTTGTTTGCAGTGAGATTATAGCATTTTCATCGGTAGATCAGAAGACCCCTTAATGCTCGCGGACCTCATTCCACTAAAAAAGAGAGCACGTAATAAGCTTTATCAGCAATTGCTGACAACAGCATTACGAACTCTCTTTAGACAAAAAAATAGCCTTAGAAGATTTATTGCCTTACTTTTACCACAAAATGTTCCCCCACACGCGCCCATGTATATTGTAACTCTAAATAGGTAGCAATGGGCTTATAAAGATCCCACAAAGCATCCGTGTCATCTCGTGATAAACCCAATATCGTCCTCACATCATCAGAAACCCAATCAGAAAGAGCGGCCTCCGCCTGAGCAGCATTGCCAGACAGAGCCAGCACTTGACCGCCAGCAGCCGCAAGATTGACACTCACCTCATGCAACATCTCAAATGCTCCCAAACCTCGAATAGGCTCCCAGCATGGTATCGCCTTTTCCCCAACAAACTCCACAAAATCAGTAGCAGATCCCCCCCGCGCTTTCGCATAGAGCAGTCCCGCTAGAGACATTGCCAGTAAATTCTGCTGAGCATGCACATACAAGTGTTCAGGTGCTAAATCTAGTTGTAACATGTCATGTCCCTTTTTCATGTTATATTCAGCATTATCAATCTAACAACGACAAAATATATGAACTTATCGGATCGGAGACCATCATACAATAAAATAGACCGCTTGCCTATTAACTATGCATAAAAAAACCGACTTGACAGAGAGAAACAGCCTCTTTGTGCATTGCAAATGCGCTTCTCATGCAGAAATATCTTGTTAATGAAAGACATAGATCGCTAATAGTTCAGTATGCAAATAACTTTCCTCATACGTGCTCATAGATATAGCACACTGCTGCAATACAGCAGTGGTTATTATCGAATTTTAACTGGCATGACGCTTTACCAATCATGCCACAAGTGAAAGGGAAAATTGTGTATGAGCCAAGAGAAAGAAAAAGAGCAATATCAACCATACAAGCCAGAAGAGCCAGTCGATCCAGCGACGCGGCAGAAGCAACAGCAGGAAATTCGTGATGCCTCCAAGCGCGCAGCTCAGCAGATGGCTGCTGAAGATCTCGGAGATGATAAACCCATCAGCCGCGAGCAAGCCGAACAAGAAATGCATGAGGCAGCACGCAAAGTACAGCCTGAAAAAAAGAAAAACAAGTAGCTCTATACAGAACAGTTCAGGCATATGCTGTTTGAACTGTTCTTATGCTATAATAAGGTCATAGTTGCTATCTCCACACACACAAAACTCCTACTAGGCAGCACAAGCTATTGCAAGAACAGCTTATTCTTCATTATACTAGCGAGAAACACGAATTACATATTTATCACAAGATGACAGGTTTCTTGCTCAGGAGCATGGACGTATTCTACTGATATACCTTTCAGACCTACTAAAATTTGCTTGTAGCTGCTATATCAGTAGCTTCTCCATTTACCTATATATTTTTGTGCATACTGCATAAATTATTGCCATAGAAATTAGTCACATTGAACAAAAACCCCTTTACTTTTGGCCATGATCACGTGTATAATAGTAATGCGATAGAAAAACTAAGCTGTTTATCTCTTTGTAGAGAATCGTGAGTTAGTGATTAGAAGATTCAAGGAGGAAAGTACATGAATAAGATTGACCATGCGAAGATTGGGCGCTACCAGTCTTGGATCGAAAATGGAACACTTAAATTGTATTGTCATCAATTTGGTGCTCCTAGTGGTTTCAGTTGCAGTATGAGTGCTGAAGAGGCCAAAGGCTTACTAGACCTACTCTCACGGCACCGTGAAGATATTGACCGTGCACTTACTGTCAACGAGCAAGAACACCGTGCCCCTAGCTATGCAAGCCATTACTAGTTAAGCAGAAACAAAAACGCTACGTGCTAGCGAGATCGATGGGAGTTCCAATCCGATCTGCGCTAGCCCGCAGCGTTTTGCTTGTTCTATTACTCTATCATAGAGAGGCGCGCCTGGCAGGACTTGAACCCGCAACATCTTGATCCGAAGTCAAGTGCTCTATCCATTGAGCTACAGACGCAACACGGCTATTCTCCCACACCGAGCAACATTTGTCAATAGCCATATCACTGCATCACCGCTAGAGTGCACATCATTTTTTGCATGGTTGCGCCAGAGATTGGTTCCTACGCAACTTTGCTGATTGAGCAGAGTGACTCTTGAGTGCGAACGAGAATGACTAGCCATGACGCGCCAATTCTTGCCGTTGCTCAAGACTCGTCATTTCAAGAATCAGCAAAGCTGCGTAGGAACCAGAGATTTTTGCAAAAATCTCTGG
>Ga0066654_10000137_pt1 | contig 15695 bp, 14 predicted proteins | sample GraSoiAngelo_103_FD_66715 | JGI IMG/M metagenome (GOLD analysis project Ga0066654, IMG submission 66715) | Grasslands soil microbial communities from the Angelo Coastal Reserve, California, USA - 14_0903_05_20cm | ecosystem: Environmental > Terrestrial > Soil > Grasslands | place: USA... | reverse complement strand
CGGCAACTGCGACCACATGCTTGAGCCCGACGGCTCACCCAATACCGCCCACTCACTCAACCCGGTGCCGCTGATCATCACCGCCGAGGGGATGGTTCTGCGCGAGCACGGCATCCTCGCCGACGTCGCCCCGACCGCGCTGGAGCTGCTCGGCATCCCCCAGCCAGCGCCGATGACCGGTCACTCGCTGATCGCGTGAGAAGCGAGCCCGCCCGCCTTCGCTTCGAGATTGGGGCGCGGGACGGCGCCGCGCGGACCGGAGTACTGCAGACGCGGCACGGGCCGGTGAAGACGCCGGCCTTCATCCCGCTGGCGACCAAGGGCACCGTGCGCGGGCTCGAATCGCACGAGGTGGCGGCGCTCGGCTACGAGATGGTGCTGGGCAACACGTACCACCTCTTCGTCTCGCCGGGCCCGGAGCGGATTGCCAAGGCTGGCGGTCTGCATGGCTTCATGGGCTGGGAGCGGGCGTTGATCACCGACTCCGGCGGCTTCCAGGTCTTCTCGCTGGCCCACGGCGGCGTCGCCAATGAGGTCAAGGGCAGCGGCCGCCAGGGTGGTGATCAGGGCTCGGTGGTCTCGATCGAGGAGGAGGGGGTGCACTTCCGCTCCTACCGCGACGGCGCCGAGCTTTTCATCTCACCCGAGGTCTCGATGCAGGTTCAGGCGGCGCTCGGCTCCGACATCGCCTTGGTTTTCGATGAGTGCACGCCCTTCCACGCCGACCGTGACTACACTGCCCGCTCGACCGGGCGCACCCACCGTTGGCTCGAGCGCTGCCTCGAGTGGCACGAGCGCGAGGGGCCGGTGCGCCAGGCGATCTTCGGCATCGTCCAGGGCGGCATCTACGAGGATCTGCGGCGCGAATCGGCCGAGGCAGTCTCCTCCGCCGCCGTTGACGGGCTGGCGATCGGCGGCACCCTCGGTCGCGACAAGGCCGAGATGCGCGAGGTGCTCAGCATGACTGCCCCACTGTTGCCCGAGGCGGCGCCCAAGCACTTGCTCGGCATCGGCGAGGTCGACGACCTGCTTGCCGGCATCGCCCTCGGCCTCGATGTCTTCGACTGCGCCGTGCCGACTCGCCTCGCCCGCCATGGGGTCGCGCTCGTCCCCGATCCCGACAATCGCTTCCGCCTCGACCTGCGCAAGTCAGGCCACACCGGCGATCGCGATCCGATCGCCGCGGACTGTCCCTGTCCCGCTTGCCAGAACCATGACCGCGACTACCTCAGCTACCTCTCCCGCGCCGAGGAGCTGACCGCGGTCCGCCTGCTCTGCATCCACAACCTCACCTACCTGCAGGAGCTGATGGTGCACGCCCGCGCCGCGATCGAGGCGGAGAGGTTCAATGCGTACTCGAGAGCGGTCCTCTCCGGGGAATCGCCCTGGACCGCCTGAAGCGGTGGGTTCCCTCCCGGGGAGGCTTGGGAGCGGTGACCTGACGCATCTCGACCACTGCAAGACGGACGGTCTCCCCGGGAGGGGACCCACCGCTTATCGCCGCCAGGCTATTCCTGGTTCTTCTTGACCAGTTCCTTGAATTCTTCGACGACCTTGTCGACCGTGTTGCCGGCGACTTCGGTCGCCTTGATCCCGGTCGCCTTGTCGGTCGTGTAGATCACGGCCGCCGCGACGACGGCGGCGATCAGCACCAGGGCGACCAAGGCCATGAGGAAGCGGGCGAAGCGCGAGAAAGCGCCGCGCTTGCGCGCTGCCTGCGTGGCGGGACGAGCCGGCGGCGGTGGCGCCGCCTGTTGCGGCGCGCGAGCCACGGGGCGCCGGGTCGGCGAGGGTTGCGCCGGGCGGTACTCGGTCTGGGCGGTCTGATCGAGGTGGCGGGTCGCCGTCTCGCCGCCGCTGAGTACGTTGGTCGCGGCGGTTCCCTCTTCCAGTGGCAGGGTCACGTCCTCACCCTGCATGCCGAGCGCCAGGCCGCCGGCGAACTCGCTGGCGCTGGCGTAGCGGCGGTTGGGATCGCCCTCCAGCGCGCGCAGCACGGCGGCGCCGAGCATCCCTGGCACCTCGTCGTTGTAGGTGCTGGGCGGCAGCGGCTTCTCGTTTTGCTGGCGCACCGCCAGCTCTGCAAGGGTCGAGCCCTCGTATGGGAGGCGGCCGGTGAGGAACTGGTAGAGGACGACGCCGAGCGCGTAGACGTCGGTGGCGGGCGTCGCCTCCTCGCCGCGCACCTGCTCGGGTGAGAGGTAGGCGGCGGTGCCGACGACCGAGCCGACCTGGGTAATGCGGGTCTGTTCGACCGCGCGGGCGATGCCGAAGTCGGTCAGCTTCATCGTCATCTCGCCGCCGCCGACCGGGCCGCCGACGATCATCAGGTTGCCGGGCTTGACGTCGCGGTGGATGATCCCGCGCCGGTGGGCGTAATCGAGGCCGGCGCAGGCCTGGGCGCCGATCTCGGCTGCGGTCTCGCCGTCGAGCGGGCCGTGGCGCTGCAGGATCTGCGCACCGGAGCGCCCCTGCACGTACTCCATGACGATGTAGTGGCGGCCCTCGTCGATACCGGTGTCGTAGACCTGGACGATGTTGGGGTGGATCAGCTTCGCCACCGCCAGCGCCTCGCGGCGGAAGCGGGCAACGAAGCGCTCGTCGTCGGAGAGGTGCTCGGCGAGGATCTTGACCGCGACCGTACGCTCGAGGATCAGGTCGGTCGCCTGGTGCACGCTCGACATCCCACCCGAGCCGAGCCGCTCGCCGATCTCATAGCGGCCGGAGAGGATTCCCGAGGCCACTATTCGCCCCCCTGTTCCGGTGTGACCGGGGTGCTTGGACTGACTCCGCCCGGAGCGCCGGTGCCGCCCCCTTCGGACGGGGGCGGGGTCGGAGTCACCGGTTTTTCGGGGGGCGTTTTTTCAGCCGGTGGTTCTTCGTCTTTTTCCGCCTTCTCTTCTTCTTTTTCGAAAGCCTTTTCTTCCTTTTCCCGTTCTTTTTCTTCCTTCTTTTCCTGTCCTGGCGGTGTCTTTTCGGTTTCTTCGGTAGTTGTCGCTTCGTCTTCGGGGGGCACCGTTCCGGTGTCTTCTTCCTGGCAGCTGGCGATCACTTCGCTCAGCCGGTCGGCACCCCGTTCCAGCGCTTCGACCAGCTTTGGGTCGACCCCGCTCAACCCTTCCACCTGTGTGTTGACTTCCGCGACTGCGTCTTCGGCGCCGACGCATTCGCCTTCTTCGGCGTACTGCTTGACCCGATCGAGGTTTTCGGTGATTTCAGCCGCGGTGGTGCCGGGCAGCAGCTTTGCGTCTTCGCCCCCGCCACAGGAGGCCAGCCCTAGCGCCGCCGCGGTACCGAGGGCGAGGGCAAGGGTGGATATGGCCAGCTGACGCACCGTTGCGAGTCTAGACAACGACCTCTGGGTCATATTTTCCCTGCATTTGTGCGTCACTGGCCGGTGTAGAGGCGGTCGGCGAGGCGGCTCGGCAAGCCTGCGGCGGCGATTGGCGCGGCAGCGCGCTCGATTTCGTAAGCGAGCCGGTGAAAGCGCGCTGTCGCCGCCTCGGTGTCCAGCTCCAGCCAGGCCGCTCGCGGGTCGCCGTCACGCGGCTGGCCGACGCTGCCGGGATTGATTAGCCAGGCGCCGCTGCCGAGCTCGAGCAGGGCCCCGTCGCTTGCCTGGGCGCCTCGGGTGTCATCCCTGGAGCCACCGTTGGGGCGGCCGAAGAAGAGCGCCACGTGCGAGTGGCCGATCAGGCCGATGCGGCGCGGGTTGGCCTCGATGCCGGCGTCGGCCTGCTCGCTGGAGAGCACGTACTCCCAGACCGGATCGCGCGGCGAAGCGTGGAAGAGGCCGACCCCCTCACGCTCGCCCTCCGGCTCGAGTTCGCGCAGGAACTCCAGCGTCTCCTCGCCGACGTTTGCCCGCGTCCACTCGACCGCCAGGGCCGCCGCCTCGGAGAAGGAGTCAATGTCGAGCGCGCCCAGCACCGCGAGGTCGTGGTTACCGACCAGCGAGACCGCGCAGCGCTCGCGCACGAGGGCAGCGCAGGCGTCGGGCTCGACCCCGTAACCGAGCACATCGCCGAGGCACCAGATCTCCTCAGCGCCGGACTCCTCGATCGCCTCGAGCACGGCCTCGAGCGCCGGTAGATTGGCGTGGATGTCGGTAATTGCGGCGATCCGCACGCCGGCCAGCGTACTCATCGGCCTCAGCGACGAGGACAGAGCGCAGCCGTTGGCGCCTCTCCATACGATGGGCGCGACGATGGCAGCAGCCGATCCGATCGCCGCCCTGCGCAGCGCCGTAGACGCTGCCTGTCGTGCTTTGCGCGAGGGCGAGCCCAGCGGTCCCGAACCCACTTTGGAGCGGCCGCCGAAAGCCGAGCTGGGCGACTACAGCTCCAACGCGGCGATGCTGCTGGCTGCGCCCCTGGGGGAAAACCCACGCGACGTCGCGGCCCGGCTGGCCGAGCGGTTGCGCTCCGAGCTGGGCGAGGAGACGGTCGAACGAATCGAGGTAGCCGGCCCCGGTTTCCTCAACTTCTTCCTCGCCGACGATTGGTACCGGCAGGCGATGCTCAGTCTCGCTGGCGTCGGCGAGCGGCTCGGGCCCTCGACGATCGACTCGCCGGAGCGAATCCTGGTCGAGTTCGTCTCGGCCAACCCAACCGGGCCGCTGCATGTCGGTGGCGGCCGCCACGCCGCCTACGGCGATTCCCTCGTGCGCCTGCTCGAGGCGGCCGGGCACGAGGTCCAGCGCGAGTTCTACGTCAACGACGCCGGCGGTCAGATCGAGCGCTTCGCCGCTTCGATTGCGGCACGAATCAAGGGCGAGGAGCCGCCCGAGGACGGCTACGCCGGTGACTACGTGATCGCCCTCGGCCAGCAGATCGCGAGCGAGGGGATCGGGGTCGACGACCTCGAGGCGATCGGCACCCGGGGCGTCGAGCTGATCTTGGAGCAGGTGCGCGCCACGCTCGATCGCTTCGGCGTGCGCTTCGACAACTGGTTTTCCGAGCGCGACCTCTACCGCCGCGGCGAGGTCGATGTCGCCCTGGCGCAACTCGACGAAGCGGGGCACACCTACCGCCACGAGGACGCGCTCTGGCTGCGCACGACCAGCTTCGGCGACGATAAGGACCGGGTGCTGATTCGCGCCAACGGCGAACCGACCTATCTCGCCGCCGACGTCGCCTACCACTGGGACAAGCTGGAGCGTGGTTTCGGTCGCTTGATCAATATCCTCGGCGCCGACCACCATGGCTACGTCGCCCGCCTGCGCGCCGCGATCGAGGGCCTCGGCGCCGACCCGGAGCGCTTCGAGGCTCTGATCATGCGGCTCGTTCACATCGTCGAAAGCGGCGAGCGGGCGCAGATGTCCAAGCGCAGCGGAGATTTTGTCTCGCTCGATGAGCTGCTCGACGACATCGGCGTCGACGCGACGCGTTGGTTCATGCTCTGGCGCAGTCACGACACCACGGTCGACCTCGACCTCGAGCTCGCCCGCCGTCAGTCCAACGACAACCCGGTCTATTACGTCCAGTACGCGCACGCTCGGATCGCCAGCATCCTCCGCAAAGCCGGGCAACAGCCCGAGGAGGTCGCTGGCGGTGCCGGGGTGGCGACGCCGGACACGGCGCTCGAGCCGGCGGAGCGCGAGCTGATCAAGCGCCTGCTCGAGTTCCCCGACGAGGTCCGCGAGGCCGCCCAGCGGCGAGCGCCGCACCGGATCTGCACCTACGCGACCGCCGTCGCCGCCGATTTCCACGGCTTCTACCGCGACTGCCAGGTCGTCGGCGCTGACGGGGAGGGGGTCGAGCGCTCGCGCCTGGCACTCTCCCTGCTCACGATGCGCACCATCGCCGGCTCTCTCGACCTTCTCGGAATCTCCGCGCCGGAGCGGATGTGATGCTTGGTCGCCGCGACAAGCAACCCGTTCTGGCCGAGGTGGAACGCCCCGACAGCTCGTCGGGCCGGCCGGGGGCGCTGGGGCGCGCCGAGCTGCAGGCCTACGCAGAGCTGGCGACGAAGCTGACCAAAACCGGTTCCGTGTTCCTGACCGGGCCGGCAAAGGGCAACGTGGCGCTGGGCCTGGCCGCTGCCGCAACCGCGGAAGGTCGCCGGGTCACCTTGCTCGAGTGCGATCTCGCCGAGCCGGCCTTGGCCGAGAGGCTCGGACTCGCCGTCAGCCCCGGGTTGCACGATTACCTGCTCGATCAGGCAGACGCCGGCGAGATCCTGCAGCCGCTGGTTCTTGCCGGCCCCGCCGCCGGCCGGGCAACCGAGCCGCTCACCTGCATCGTCGCCGGCGAGCCCGAGCCGAAGCCGGTGGCGCTGCTCGACTCCGAGCGCTGCGATCACGCGATCGAGCGGCTAAAGCGCGCCTATGACCTGCTGCTGATCGATGGACCGCCGCTGAGCGAAGACGCCGATGCGCTGCGTGCCCTCACCGAACACACGGCCGTGACGATCGCTTGCGGCAAGAAGGGACAGCTGCCAAAGCGGATGCCGGTGCCGGTAACCGGCCTGGTCCTCTTCGGCTGAACCGTCAGAGGTCGTAGCGCGAGAGGTCTGCCTCGAGTCGTTCGGCGTCCTCGCCCTGTGGCGCATCGGCCGCGACCTCTGCCGCTGACGGCTGGCTCTCTCGCCCACTGCGGCGCCAGCCCAGAACGCTGAAGGCAAGCACCACCATCGCGATCGCGATTGCCAGGATCGGCACCAGGTAGGCGGAGAGATCGAAGCCCGATGCCTTGGGCAGGGCGAGAACCGAGGGGCCGTACTGGGCGATCAGGGCGTCCTTGACTTCGGCCTTGCCCTTGCCTGCGGCGACGAGCTTGGCGACGAAGACCTTCTCGCGGCGCGCCTGCGGTGATTCGGCCAGCTCGAGCAGGGTGCCGCAGATCGGGCACATCACTTCGGCTTCGATCGCGTTAACCGTTGTCTGCGGCGCCGGATGCGGAGCGGTCGCCGCGGCCGGCGCGGGCACGGTCAGCGCCGCAGCCGCAACCAGGGCACACAGCACGTTCCGGTGCGCTTTATCTGGCAATAGCCCGGAAAAGGCGCGCCGGAAGCTCATGAGCCGCTCTTGATCAGCGGCGTGACGCGTTCGCGCAGGAACTGCTCGTCGACCGGACCGCGCCAGATCAGCGCCAGATCGCCGTTGGGTTCGACTAGGAAGTTCTCCGGCACGCCGGTGGAGCCAAATGCGGCGCTGCGTTCGTCCCCGACCGAGCGCAGCTGCGGGTAGCCGCTCGGGTGTTCTCGCAGAAAAGTGCGGGCGTCGTCCTCGTTGTCCTGCACGTTGATCCCCAGCACCGTGGTGTCGTCGGCCCGGTTGCGCTCATAGAAGCGCTGCAGCACCGGCGCCTCCTGGCGACAGGGGACGCACCACGAAGCCCATAGGTTGACCAAGATCCACTTGCCGCGATACTTGGCGATCGAGCCTCGTCCCGGTCCCGGTAGCGCTGGCAGGACCTTGTCGGGCACCGGGTCGCCAATCGCGATCTTGGTCGCGCCCTTGTTGAGCAGGCCGAAGGCGAGCAGGGCGACGACGGCCAGCACGGCGAGAAAGGCGAGGAGGGAGCGGGCGCTCACGGACGGCAACTCTAGATCCCGCTCGCCCCCGACAACCCCGCGGTCGCCCTAGAATCAGCAGCACGCGGACGTAGCTCAGTTGGTAGAGCGCGAGCTTCCCAAGCTCGAGGTCGCCGGTTCGAGACCGGTCGTCCGCTTAATCCTCGTTGACCTGAGCATCAACCCACCGTTGCCGCCTTCCTCTTCGCGATGCGGCCATTGGTGGAGCGACCGTTGCCATTGGAGTTGATCTTCGTCTCACGGTAGAAGTGCTCGGTGGCCCCGCGCACGGGCCGTTCTCCGGTCAGCTCGACCAAGCCGGTCCGCCGCAGCTCCGTGACGTGGTAGTTGATGTTGCTGAGCGGCATGCGCAGCTCATAGCTGAGGTCGCTGGGGGAGAGGGTGCGACCTCCGTCCATCCCCAGCACTTCCAAGATTGAGATTCGCAGCGGATGGGTATTGGCCCGAGCCAGGAGCTGCCAATTCATGGACTACCTCCGATTCAATTGGTTTACCAACTTCTCGGTATATAGATACCAAAAAATGATGATCTAAATCATCAGAATCGGGTAGAGTCGTCATATGTCGCAGGGGAAGGAGATTTAGATGAGTCGGAGAGCGGGGGTCTATGGAGTGATTGCGACCGTCATGCTGACCCTCGCGATGTACACGTCGGCGGCGGCGAGCACAGGGGACGTCATCGCGCCCAGTGATCCGAACAACCCGCAAGCCAATAGCGGTTGGCAGGCGGGAACCTGCAAGGCCGACCCGCCTCCGCCCGGACAGTGTTCGGTCGATACCGCCCCCCTCTTTTTCGAACAGGCTGCCGGTCACCCACCGGTTGGCTTCACCCAGTTCATCGTCAAACACACGACGGAAGCCCTACTCGAAAAACCGCAGGTGGAACTGAAGATGGTCCGGGTCGATCTGCCGGTGGGGCTCAGCGTCAACCCTGGGGCGGTCAAACAGTGCCCATTGGCGACATTCGAATCGAGCCCGGCGCTTTGTGCGGGCTCGGAGGTCGGCGAAAGCAAAGTCACGGCGGCGCCGCTCGGGGTTCCGGTCGAAGCGCCTCCGGTTACGGTTTACAACCTCGTTCCGAAAGCGGGAGAACCGGCGTTGTTCGGCTTTGAACTGCTTGGCAATGATGTCTACCTCCGCTCCGATGTCGCCTGGGCCAGTGACTACCACGAGGGCTTCACCATCGACGTCCCACCCGCGCCAAGCCTCGGCCCCCCGCTCAATCAAGGCCTGATCCTCAAGAACCGTTTGGTCTTCAACGGTCGTTCCGGCGATGGCACTTTCATCACCACGCCGAGTACCTGCCTCGGCCCCGCGGTCCCTCCCTTCCAGAGCGTTTACTCGACCTGGCTGCTCGCCAGTTCTGTGGAAGAAGAGAAAGCTCCCGGATACCAGTTCCCGGCAGGCGCCCAGCCGCCACTGGAGTCGAGGATTCCGCCTGGCACCTCTCCAAAGGAATGCGACACGATCCCCTTTGCACCGGCGATCGCGGTCGATCCGAAAACCGCAGCGACCGACTCGCCGTCGGGGGCTCAGGTGGAGGTCGATCTTCCCCACCAGACCAAAAGCGCTGGACTCACGCAGGAAACATCGCATCTGAGGACCGCGAGCGTGACCCTGCCTGCTGGCATGGGCCTCAATCCCTCGGCCGCCAACGGCCTGCAGTCCTGTGGCGACGAGCAGTTCGGCAAGGGCATCAGCAACGCAACGAACTCCTGTCCGGCGGCCTCCAAGGTTGGAACCGTCTCAATAGAAACGCCACCGCTGCCAGAGGGGCCGCTGACCGGTGCCGTATACGTCGGCCGTCAACTCAGTCGCGACCCCGCGTCTGGTAACGAGTACCGGATCTTCGTCGAAGCCAAGTCGGATCGCTATGGCGTCGTGGTGCGGCTGATTGGCAACGTCAGCGCCAACCCCCAGACCGGACAGTTGACGACGACCATCGCCGAAAATCCACAGGTGCCGTTCAGCTCCTTCCGGCTCGCCTTCAACGGCGGGGCACTGGCTCCGCTCACCAGCCCTCCCACCTGCGGGCCCAATGGAACGACGAGCGCGATTACCCCTTGGTCAACCGCCAAAGGCTCGATCCCGGTCGGACAGAAAGGTGGCCCGTCCGGCGCCCCCCCGGCTGCGCCGAGCAGCAATTTCACGCTCAGCGTCAGTCCCGGCGGCGGCGGGTGCGCGAAAACTCTAGGCGCTCGACCCTTCGCCCCGAGCTTCGGCACCAATGACAGCAACCCCAAGGGGGGAGCCTTCGCCCAGTTCGCGATGAACGTCGGCCGCAACGACGGCAACCAGGAGCTGAAGGGCGTCGACGTGACGCTGCCCCCGGGACTGACCGCCAAGCTGGCTGGCGTCCGCTACTGCCCAGGCTCAGCGCTTGCCGCCGCGGCGGCGAACAGTGGCGCGGCCGAGGCAGCCCACTCGAGCTGCCCGGACTCGAGCCTGATCGGCAGCGCCTCGGTCACTGCCGGCAGCGGTTCCAATCCGTACCACACCACCGGCAAGGTCTTTCTCACCGGGCCCTATCGCGGGGCTCCCCTCTCCTTGGCAGTGATCACCCCCGCCACGGCCGGGCCTTTCGATCTCGGCTCGGTCGTGGTGAGGGTGGCGCTGTTCGTCGATCCCGAAACGGCCAGGGTGCACGCGGTCTCCGACCCGATCCCGCACGTGTTCGGCGGTGCCCTGCTTGACGTGCGCTCGATCAACGTCAAGCTCGATCGGCCGAAGTTCTCACTCAACCCGACCAACTGCTCGGCCTTCGCGACCAGTGGAGCGCTGCGCGGCGGCGGCTCCAATCCGCTCGATCCCGCGGCCTTCAGCTCGTTCGCGGTCTCCTCGCCGTTCAAGGTCAACGGCTGCGAGAACCTTGAATTCAAGCCGAAACTGTTCATGCGGATCTTCGGCGGCACCCGGCGGGCGAAGAGCCCGAAGCTGCGCGCCGTCCTCGTCGCCCGCGAAGGCGACGCCAACATCGGCCGCGCCGCGGTCAAGCTGCCGAAGCCACTGATCCTCGAACAGGCCAGCCTGGCCAACGTCTGCACCCGCGTGCAGTTTGCCGCCCATGACTGCCCGAAAGACTCGGTCTACGGCTTCGCCGAAGCGACGACGCCACTGCTCGACGGTCCGCTCAAAGGCCCGGTCTACCTGCGTTCGTCGAGCCACGAACTGCCCGACATGGTCGCCGCCCTCAACGGCCAGGTCGACGTCGTCCTCGACGGGCGGATCGACAGCGTCAAAGGTCGCCTGCGCACGACCTTCGACACCGTGCCAGACGTGCCGGTCTCGAAGTTCGTGGTCACCATCAAAGGCGGCAAGAAGCGTGGCCTGCTGGTCAACTCAAGCAACCTCTGCGCGAAGAAGTACAAGGTCATCGCTCGCTTCACCGGTCAGAACGGCAAGAAGCGCAACATGAAGCCGAAGTTGCGGACGCCCTGCAAGAAGCACAAGAAGCACCACAAGAGTAAGAAGAAAGGCGCCAAGCACTAGCGCGCTCCTCGGTGCGTCAGGCGGGCTGGTTAGCCCGCCTGACTGGTGGGGCGGATGAGAATCTCGTTGACGTCGACCCCGCGGCGCTGGTCCAAGGCGTAGATGACGGCTTTGGCGATGTCATCGTCTTGGAGGGCGCGGTCGCCGGGGCGGTTGTCGAAGAAGGGGGTGTCGACCATGCCGGGCTCGATCAGGGTGACGCGGATGTCGTGGTTGTCGTGTATCTGGCGCAGCTCGGCCCGCAGCGACTCGCCGATCGCGGTCGCCGCCCACTTGGTCGCCGAGTAGAGCGAGCCGGGCAGGGCGCGACGCCCGGCAACCGAGCTGGTGACGATGAAGTGCCCGTCGCCGCGCTCGAGCAGGTGGGGCAGCGTCGCCCGAATTGTCAGCGCCACCCCATAGACATTGGTCAGCACCATCGAGCGCCACTGCTCCGGCGACTCCTCGAGAAACCCCCGCGTGGCACCGAATCCAGCATTCGCAAAGACCACATCGATCCGCCCGAAGTGCTCCAGCGCCGCCGTAGCCATCGCCTCGACCTGATCCCACTCGGTCACGTCACAGCGCACCGCCAGAGCCCGCTCAGCACCCCCAAGCTCCTCGACCAACTCCTCCAACGCTTCGAGTTTCCGAGCCGCCAGCACAAGCCGGTACTTAGCTGCGGCTGCTCGCGCTGTGGCCGCCCCAATACCGCTCGAAGCTCCGGTGATCAGCAGCACCGGATCGTTTGCGCTGGCCTCCATCTGGAGATTCTCTCAATTCGCTTGAAGCCAGGCGAGTGCGCCGGGGTCAGCGGACACTCAAGCGCGAAGCGCGTCCGCTGACCCCGGCGCACTCGCCCCTTCGACTGGCTTGCGATAATCACCCCGTGGATCCCCAGCGCAAGCGGAAGGTCCGACTCGTTGTCGCCCTGAGCGTTGCCGTCCTCCTGGCGGTGGCGCTCGTCTACACCTCGTTCAGCGCTGCCTCGGAAGCGAAGGAGCCCTCGCAGCTGGTCGGGCTTGCCACCAGCTCGAGCATCGATATGACCGGCAAGGTCGTGCCGGGGTCGATCCGCCACCACGGCGAGCAGCTGGACTTCCGCGTCGTCGATCGGGAAGGTGGAGGGCCGGCGCTCCCGGTCACCTACAGCGGCACGGTGCCGGACCCCTTCCGCGGCGGCCGCGAGATCGTCCTCACCGGAGAGGTCAACGACGGCACCTTCGTCGGCGAACCCGACACCCTGGTGACCAAGTGCCCGTCGAAGTTCACGACGAATGCAAGCTAGCTTCGGCAGCGCCGCCCTGGCGCTGGCTTTTCTCACCCTGGTCTTTGCCGTCGTCGCCGCTCTGATCGGCCGCAGGGGGGACGAGCGCTGGGCACTGGTCTCTCGCCGGGCCGTCTACGGCGCCTGTGCGCTCTTGACGCTCTGCGTCGTCCTGATCGAGGTTGCCTTCGCCCGCGACGACTTCTCCTTCAAAATCGTCCAGGAACACTCCTCGATCGAGACGCCGAGCTTCTACAAGATGGCGGCGATGTGGTCGAGCCAGGAAGGTTCGCTGCTGCTCTGGGCCTGGGTGCTCTCGATCGCCTCCTCGCTGGCGCTCTACGCGACCCGCAACAAGCTGCGTGAGATCGTCCCCTACGCGACCGCGGTGATGGCCGGGGTGGCGAGCTTCTTCACCGGCCTGATGCTCTTCGCCGGCGGCGTCAACCCCTTCGCCACGCTGAGCCCGGCGCCGCCCGACGGGATCGGCCTCAACCCGCTGCTGCAGCACCCGAGCATGATGATCCACCCGCCGATGCTCTACTCGGGGTACGTCGCCTTCACGATCCCCTTTGCCTTCGCCGTCGGCGCTTTGATCACGCGCAAGCTCGACGCCTCCTGGATCCGCGCCACCCGCCGCTTCGCCCTGATCGCCTGGGCTCTCCTCGGCTTCGGCCTGTTGCTCGGCGCCCGTTGGTCCTACACCGAGCTCGGCTGGGGCGGTTACTGGGCCTGGGATCCGGTCGAGAACGCGGCGCTGATGCCCTGGCTGATCGGTACCGCCTTCCTGCACTCGGTGATGGTTCAGGAGAAGCGCGGCATGCTCAAGGTCTGGAACGCCTGCCTGATCGTCGCCACCTTCTCGCTCGCCCTGCTCGGCACCTTCCTTGTCCGCTCCGGCGTACTGCAGTCGATCCACGCCTTCGGCGACAGCACCGTCGGGCCCTACATCCTCGGCTTGATCGGGGTGGTACTGATCGGCTCGACGGCGCTGATCATCTCCCGGCTCGACGACCTGCGCTCGGAGAAGCGGATCGACTCGCTGGTCTCGCGCGAGTCGGTCTTCGTGATCAACAACCTGCTGCTGGTGGCGCTTACGGCAGCGATCTTCTGGGGCACGTTCTTCCCGCTGATCTCCGAATTCTTCACCGGCACCAAGTCCTCGCTGGCGGCGCCCTGGTTCGACCGCTACACGACCCCGCTGGCGATCCTGCTCGTCCTCTTCACCGGCATCGGCCCGCTGCTGGCCTGGCGCCGGGTCAGCTGGGCGACGGCCAAACGGGTCTTCCTCGTGCCCAGCGTGGCGGCGGCGATCTCCGGCCTCGTCCTTGTCCTCGTCAGCGACGCCGGCTCGAAGCCCTGGGCGCTGGCACTCTTCGTCTTCGCCACCTTTGCCCTGGTTGGTCTCAGCCAGGAGTTCTGGCGTGGGGCCAAGGCGCGGCGCTCGCTCAAGGGCGGCTCGATGGCCTCGGCGCTGGTCGGCGTGGTCAGCCGCAATCGCCGTCGTTACGGCGGCTACATCGTCCACATCGGCATCGCCGTGCTGCTGATCGGCATCGCCGCCTCCTCCAGCTTCCAGACCAAGCGCGACGTCAACCTGAGCCCGGGCCAGAGCGCCGTCGTCGACGGGCGCAAGATCACCTACGTGAGGCCGACGGCGAAGGTCGACAAGCTGGCATTCAGCGCCGGCGCGGTGCTGCGGGTGCAAAAGGGCGGCGAATCGTTCACCGTGCGCCCGACTCGCCACTACTACCGGCCGACCGGTGTGACCGGGGGCGGGGGGATCAGCGGCTATTTCGACGGCGAAGCCGACAGCGACATCGGGCTGAGGGCGGGACTCTTCACCGACTTCTGGACCGCGAACAATCCCAACATCACCGGCGTTCAGCGCCACGCTCGCGCTGCTGACGAAGGCTTCAAAAAGTGTGTTCGGGGTGGCCCCGGGGTGCCGCCCAACTGCCGCGCCTTCGGGGCCGTGATGCGGGCCGCGTTCGCTAACCCCCGGCTGCGCCCGCAGGCGCTGGCGAGGATCGAACAGTTGCAGCTGAAGACGGCGAAGCAGATCGCGGCGAGGTACCTCACCGAAGACGCGCCCGTGACCTTCCGGGTAATCGTCAATCCGCTGGTCACCTGGATGTGGATCGGCGGCTTGATCGCCCTGGCGGGGGCGATCATCGGTCTCTGGCCGGCCCGCGGCGGCCGTCGCTCACCTGTCGCCGACACAGAGCTGGAGGCGCTGAAGGAGGCCAAGTATCGCGAGATCCGCGACGCTGAGCTCGACCACGCCGCCGGCAAGCTCTCCGACGAGGACTTCGCCCTGCTCGACGCCGAGCTGCGCAAAGAGGCGATCGAGATTCTCGACAGCAGCGAACCAGCGAAGCTGTGAGCGTCCATCCCGACAGGGGTTCCACTTAACTTTTCGGTGGAGAGTCGCGGGCTAGCGCCTCAAGCTCACGACGAAAAAGTGCAAGACGTTCCACCCCTGTCGGGATGGACGCTCAGATCTTCAGTAGGACCAGCGTGTTGAGGACGAACAGCACGGCGAAGAAGATCGTTGCGCGGTCGAGGTTGCGCTCCACCATCGAGCCACCGCCGAAGGAGCTGCCGCCACCGCCGATGCCGAAGGCGCCGGAGAGGCCGGTGTCTTTACCGGAGTGCAGCAGGATCAGGAAGATCAGCACTCCGCTGATGATCACCTGCAGGAAGCCCAAGAGCGTGTACACGGGGAGGATGGTAGCGAGGAATCCGCCCTAGGGCGGTGCAACGTTTTGCGGTCCTCTCAGGCCCGTAAGGCGTTGCGCCTGCTCGATAACTTGCGACAGCCAGCGCTTTCTTGTTGCGGCGGTTTACAAATATTGCTATCTTGTAAACTAAGAAGACTCACCCTGCGAATTTGACAAGGAGGATGGCCGATGGAGGCAGCGGCGCACAGCCACGACCACGGACCGGAGATCGAACTCAATCCGGCTACCTGGCGCGATGCCAAGCGCTACGCCTGGCTGCTGGGCCTGATCGTTCCCTTCGCCCCCTTCCTCGCCTGGGCCAGCGTCGAGGTCAGCGGCTTCGAGGGCTTCTGGTTCTTCGGACCGCTGCTCGTCTTCGGCGTCTTTCCGCTGCTCGATATCGCGATCGGGGTGGATCCGAGCAACCCCCCCGACAGCGTGCTCAAGTGGCTCGAGCAGGATCGCTACTACCGCTGGTGCACCTACCTCTTCATCCCGGTCCAGTACGCGGGGCTGGTCTTCGCCTGCTGGCTCTGGTCCAGCGGCGACCTCTCGGTGCTGGAGAGCATCGGCCTGGCGCTGACGATGGGGGTCGTTGGCGGGATCGCGATCAACACCGCCCACGAGCTCGGCCACAAGCGCGACAACATGGAGAAGTGGCTGAGTCGCGTCGCCCTCGCCCAGACCGGCTACGGCCACTT
>Ga0066654_10000135_pt1 | contig 15761 bp, 16 predicted proteins | sample GraSoiAngelo_103_FD_66715 | JGI IMG/M metagenome (GOLD analysis project Ga0066654, IMG submission 66715) | Grasslands soil microbial communities from the Angelo Coastal Reserve, California, USA - 14_0903_05_20cm | ecosystem: Environmental > Terrestrial > Soil > Grasslands | place: USA... | reverse complement strand
CTCGCTTGAGTGTTCTGAGGACCCCACCGCGGCCCCCTTTCACGCTGGCGGTGTCCCGTCATGAACATCGAGTGGTACATCGTTTTGTCGAGCCTGCTGTTCGCGGTGGGAGCCATGGGCATCCTGATCCGCAGGAGTCCCGTGGTCATCCTGCTCTGCCTCGAGCTGATGCTGAACGCCGGCAACCTGGCGCTCGTCGCCTTCAGCAGGATGGTCGGGAACCAGCAAGGGCAGATCTTTGCGATCGTCGTGATGGTTGTCGCAGCGTGTGAGGTGGTTGTCGGCCTGGGGCTGATCGTGGCGATCTTTAGGCGCAAGCTTCCGCTGGATGTAGACGCGCTGAGGGAGCTGCGCGGGTGAGCGCTACCGGGTGGGCTTGGCTGGTCTTGCTCTTCCCCTTGCTGGGGTCGATCGCGATCGCGCTTGGCTTCAAGGTGCTGCCAACGAAGGCCGCCGGGGCGATCGGCACGGCCGCCATCGGCCTCGCGTTCCTCTGCGGAATCGCCGCGCTGATCAGCCTGCTCGGCGAATCGGCCGAGGCGCGTCACCACGCCTCATCGCTCTGGGACTACGCCAGCGTCGCCGGGCTCGACATCAAGCTCGGCATCTTCGTCGACCCGCTCTCCGTCTTCATGGTCCTCGTCGTCACCGGCGTCTCGACCCTGATCCACCTCTACTCGTTCGGCTACATGCGCTCCGACGAGGGCTATCACCGCTTCTTCAGCTACCTCAACTTCTTCGTCTTCTCGATGCTGCTGCTCGTCCTCGCCGGCAACTTCGTCTTGCTGATCGTCGGCTGGGCCTTCGTCGGCTTCGCCTCCTACGCGCTGATCAGCTTCTGGTACCGGCGCCAGACCGCGACCAAGGCCGGGATGAAGGCCTTCGTGATCAACGTGGTCGGTGACATCGGCTTGGTCCTCGCCGCCTTCCTGATCTTCCGCGAACTGGGCACCTTCGAATACAGCGAGGTCTTCGCCAAGGCGCCCCATGTCTTCCACACCAACGAGTGGACGGTGACGGCGATCTGCCTGCTGCTGCTCGTCGGCGCCTTCGCCAAGTCGGCGCAGTTGCCCTTCCACACCTGGCTGCCCGACGCGATGGAGGGACCGACCCCGGTCTCCTCGCTGATCCACGCGGCGACGATGGTCACCGCCGGCGTTTACCTGATTGCCCGCACCCACGCCCTCTTCGTCCTCGCCCCCACCGCCGCTGACATCGCCGCCTTCGTCGGCCTGGCGACGCTGCTGGTGGCGGCGACGATCGCGCTGGTGATGACCGACCTGAAGCGGGCGATCGCCTACTCGACGATGAGTCAGATCGGCTACATGATCGTCGGTGTCTCGATCGGCGCCTACGGCGCCGGCATGTTCCACCTGATGACCCACGCCTTCTTCAAGGCGCTGCTCTTCATGGCGGCCGGCTCGATCATCGCCGCGATGGCTAACGAGCAGAACATCGACAAGATGAGCGGCTTCGCCAAGGCAATGCGCTTCACCTCGATCACGATGGTCTGCGGCGGTCTCGCTCTGGCCGCCTTTCCGCTCACCTCGGGCTTCTTCTCCAAGGACGAGATCCTCGCCTATGCCGGCGCCCGCGGCGGCATGTACCTGATCTTCACCGTGCTCGGCTACTTCGGCGCCTTCCTCACCGCGATCTACACCTTCCGCCTGATCTTCCGCGTGCTGCCGGGCAAGCCGTGCCCCGAGGCGCAGGAGCTGATCGACAGCGGCCATGTTGCCCATGAGTCGCCGCGCAATCCGGCGACCGGCGAAGAGGAGGACACCGGCGTTGGCTTCCCCGGCGCCGAGCACCACATCGCCGAGCAGTCGCCGCCAATGCGAATCGCGATGGCGGTGCTCGCCTTCCTCGCCCTTTTCGCCGGCTTTGTCCAGGTCCCCGGCGTCGACAACGCGATCGCCAACTTCCTCGACCCCGTCTTCGCCGACTCGCCGCTGGCGGCGATCCATCCATCGACAAGCTGGAGCTGGATCGGCCTGGGGATCGGCGCGGTGATCTCACTGGCCGGGATCGGCGTCGCCTACTGGCTCTACGTAGTACGCCCGGAGATGCCGGCCAAGTTGCAGAAACGCTTCGCCGCCCTGCACACCTTCCTCTACAACAAGTGGTACTTCGACGAGGCGATCGACTTCCTGATCGTGGGCCCCGCCCTGGCGGTCGGCCGCTTCGCCAACCGGGTCTTCGAGCGCCTCGTCGTCAACGGCCTCGTCAGCGGCACCGAGGACGTCGTCGGCGGCAGCGGCCGCGTCGTCCGCGTCGTCCAGAGCGGCTTCGTGCGCAGTTATGCGCTGCTTTTGCTGATCGGCTTCGCCGGTCTCGCCCTCTACTTCCTGCTGAGCAGCTCATGATCAACGCGCTGCTCTGGACACCGCTCGCCTTCGGCCTCATCGGCCTCTTCCTGCCCAGGCGGCTGGCCGGCTGGTGGGCGACGCTGGGCGCGGCAGCAACTCTGGGCATCGCGATCTCGTTGGTCGCCGGCTTCGACTCGGGCGCCTCGGGGCTGCAGGACACCGTCGACGTCAACTGGATCCCCGGGCTCGGCGTCGACTACAGCCTCGGGATCGACGGCCTCAACGTCTTCCTGATCCTGCTGACGGCGGTGCTGTGGACGGCGGGCACGGCCTTCGCCGCCTTCCGCGAGCAGGATCGCCCCCACCTCTTCTTCCTGATGATGCTGGTCGGCGAGACGGCGACGCTTGGCTCGTTCCTGGCCCAGGACCTGCTGCTCTTCGTCCTCTTCTTCGACCTGATGCTGGTGCCGTTTTACTTCCTCTTCGGCGCCTGGGGCAAGGACCGCGTGAGCGGGCCGAGCGCTTCGGCGGCGACGCTGAAGATGATCGTCTACACGCTGATCGGCTCTCTACTGATGCTGGTTGGGGCGATCGCCACGGCGATCATCTCCGCCGACGGCGGTCACATCACCTTCTCGATCGCCGAACTAGCCAAGCACCCGATCGGCGAAGGCAGTCAGCGCTGGATCTTCTGGTTCTTCGCCGCTGCCTTCCTGGTCAAGATGCCCGCCTTCCTCCTGCACGGCTGGATGCCCGACGCCTACCGGGCGGCGCCGCTGCCGGCGCTGGCCGTCTTCTCTGGCGTCCTGGCCAAGGTCGGCGCCTATGGCTTCCTGCGGGTCGTGCTGCCGCTCTTCCCGGCGGCAACGATCGAATTCCAGGAGGTGATCCTGGTCATCGCACTGGCCTCGATCCTCTACGGCTCGGTGATGGCCTTTACCCAGACCAACATCCGGCTGATCGCCGGCTACTCCTCGGTCGCGCAGCTCGGCTTCATCACCGCCGGCATCTTTGCCCTCTCCGCCGATGGCTCCGACGGCGCAATCCTCCAGATGGTCAACCACGGCCTCGTCGTCGCGCCGCTCTTCGTCATCGTCGCGATCCTCATCGAGCGCTCCGGCACCGAAGACCTGCGCGAGATGGGCGGCATGGCGATGAAGGCCCCGGTGCTCGCGGCGCTCTTCCTGATCGTCACCCTGGCGACGCTGGCGATGCCCGGCTCGGCCAACTTCGTCGGCGAGTTCTACATCCTCAACGGCCTCTTCGACTCAAAGATCGTCTTCGCCTTCGTCGCGATCTCCGGTGTGGCGATGTCGGCCTACTACGCGCTGAGGCTCTACCAGCGGACCATGCACAACCGCAAGCCGGCGGAGTTGATCTCGCGTGAGATCGGCTGGCGCGACGGCGCCGTGCTCGTTCCCCTGGTGCTCTGCATCCTTGGCCTGGCGCTCTACCCGCAGCTAATCCTTCAGCGCACCAACACCTCGGCGACCCTCTCCGTCATGTCAACGTGCCGCGCTAAGAACCTTCCAGACACCTCCGAAACTCGAGCGCAAAAAGCCCTCATCGTTCCCCCGAATTGCGTCACCAAGGAAATCGCGGAACGCCTTGTAACCCCAGCGGCCGCGGTCACCCATCCATGAACTTCCACGCCCCCCACATCGACTACGCCGCGCTTTCGCCGGTCCTGGCCCTGACCATTGGCCTCTGCGTCGTCCTGCTCGCCGGTGTCTTCGAGCCGTTCAAGCGCAGCGTCCCGGCGCTCACGCTGATCACCCTCGCGACCACGGGCGGGCTGCTGATCTGGCGCTGGGACAACCCGCAGGACCTCGTCTCCGGAGCTCTGCGGATCGACGACCTGGCGATCTCGATCTCGCTGATCGCGCTCCTCACCGCCGCCTTCGCCGTGCTCTTCTCGATCCGCGAGCCCGCCGCCGAGCAGGCGGGCAAGGGTGAGTACCACGCGCTGCTGCTCGGCTCGGTGCTGGGCATGGTCCTGCTCGCCCAAGCGCAGAACCTGGTCACCTTCTTCGTCGCCCTGGAGACCCTCTCGATCCCGCTCTACATCCTCTGCGCCACCAACATGCGGCGCGAGAAGTCGCTCGAGTCGGGGCTCAAGTACCTGATCGTCGGCTCGCTTGGCTCGGCGACGCTGCTCTATGGGATGGCCTTCCTCTACGGCGGCACCGGTTCCACCGACTTCTCCGGGATCGCCCACGGGATCGCCCAGAAGGGCGTGCTCAGCGATCCGCTGATCCTGATCGGGATCGGGATGGCCGCGGTCGGCCTCGCCTTCAAGACCTCGATCGCGCCCTTCCACCAGTGGACGCCCGACGTGTACGAGGGCGCGCCGTCGCCAATCACCAGCTTCATGGCGGTGGCGACCAAGGCCGCCGCCTTCGCCGTCTTCATCCGCTTCTTCGACGTCGCCCTAGCGCCGCAGGCAAGCGAGTGGCAGCCGGCGCTGGCGGCGCTGGCGGCGATCTCGATTGTGATTGGCAACGTCGGCGCGCTTGGCCAGAACTCGCTCAAGCGCCTGCTCGGCTACTCCGGCATCGCCCAGGCCGGCTACATCCTCGGCGGCCTCGTCGTCGCCAGCGCGGCAGGGATCAACGCGATCGTCTTCTACCTCGCCGCCTACGCCTTCATGAACCTCGCCGCCTTTGCCGTCGTCATCGCTCGCGAGCGCGAGACCGCCTACGGCGATGACATCGCCGCGGTGCGCGGCCTCGGCGCGAAGCGGCCGCAGCTGGCCTGGCCGCTGACGATCTCGATGCTGGGACTCGCAGGGCTGCCGGCGACGGCGGGCTTTATCGGCAAGCTCTACTTGATCGAGGCTTTGGTCGAAGGGGACTACACCTGGCTCGCTGTGTTCATCGCGGTCGGGACGATGATTTCTCTGGCTTATTACCTGCGCGTCGTCGCCGCGATGTGGATGCGGCCCGACAGCGAGACCGTCGCCACTCCGGCAATCGCCGGGGCCTCTCCCGAGGCGGATCCGATCGACCTCGAGGCGGGACGACGTCCCTACCTTGTAGTCCCAGCACTGCTCGCTGCCGCCGCGGTTGTGTTCTTCGGGGTTATCCCGGAGCCGCTGGTGAAGTTTGCTGAACACGCCGGGTCGTCTCTCTTCTGAAACCAGACGTCTCGGCGCGGCGGGTCCTGTCGCCGCAGGAACCCCCACCCCTTCCCGGTAGCTAAAGCTTCCTCAGGGCGGGTCCCCCTACGGCGCCACCCCCCACGAGAGGCGTTGTATGTTCAGCGGATGGGAGAGCGGCCGAGGGCACTTCAAGCGGAGACGATGTGCGAAGCGTTTCAACTGACTGCTGAGGAGTGGGCGGATAGCCCGGCACTGCGGCTGAAGGACAGTGACTACGAAGCGAGTTGGGCGGACTACGCGGAGGCAGTGCGGAAGCGAGCGGCTGGGCTGGCAAAGCTTGGGGTTAAGCGGGGCGACACGGTTGGGTTCATGCTGGTGAATCGGCCCGCACTGCACCTGACCGACACGGCGGCAATGCACCTGGGGGCCACTTGTTTCTCTGTCTACAACACGTCGTCGCCAGAGCAAGTCGAGTACGTGGTGCGGGACGCAGAGAACCGGGTGATCGTTACGGAGCAGGCGTTCCTCGAGACCGTGCTGGCGGCGCGGGAGCTGGTCGACACACTGGAGCACGTCGTCGTTATCGACGGTGAGACGCCGGAGGGGACGATCGCGATCGGGGAGCTCGAACAGATGGGCGAGCCGGACTTCGACTTCGAGGCTGCCTGGCGGGCGGTTGAGCCGGAGGATGTGCTCTGTTTGATCTACACCTCGGGCACAACCGGGCCGCCCAAGGGCGTGCAGCTGACCCACCACAACATGGTCAGCGTCTGGCGTGCCTGTGACGAGGTTCAGCAGACCACCCCCGGTGGGCGGATGATCTCCTACCTCCCAAGCGCCCACATCGCCGACCGCTGGGCCGGGATCTACGCACAGATGATCCACGGCAGCTGCGTTTACTGCTGCCCCGACCCGCGCCAGATGGTCGCCTACTCGATCGAGGTCAAACCGACGGTCTGGGGCGGCGTACCGCGGATCTGGGAAAAGCTGAAGACGGCGATCGAGATCGGCATCACCGCCGAGTCCGACGAGGCGAAACGCGATGCGACGGTAGCGGCGATCGAGCTTGGGCGCCGCCGTGCTCGGGCGATGATGGAGGGCGGCACGCCCGCCGAACTCGAGGCCGAATGGCAGCGGGCCGACGAGCAGGTGCTCTCGACGATCCGCGCGATGCTTGGACTCGACCAGGTCGAGTCGTTCGTGGTCGGGGCCGCACCCACCCCTCCGGAGGTGCTCGAGTTCTTCCTCGCCCTCGGGATCGAGATCCGCGAGACCTGGGGAATGTCGGAGACGACCGCGATCACGACCCTGAACCCCCCGGGCGGCGTGCGGGTCGGCACCGTTGGCCCGCCGATCCCCGACACCGAGGTGAAGCTGGCCGATGACGGCGAGGTGATGGTGCGCGGCCCGCAGGTGATGGCCGGCTACCGCAACCTGCCGGAGAAGACCGCGGAAGCGTTTACCGACGATGGCTGGCTGCTGACCGGCGACATCGGCGAATTCGACGAGGCGGGCTACCTGCGGATCGTCGATCGCAAGAAGGAGCTGATCATCAACGCGGCGGGCAAGAACATGTCGCCGGCCAACATCGAGGCGAAGCTGAAGGCGGCGACGCCGCTGATCGCCCAAGCGGTGGCGATCGGCGACAACCGCCCATATAACGTCGCCCTGCTCGCCCTCGACCCCGAAACGCTCGCCGCCCGCGGCCTCACCGCCGAGGACCCGGCCGTCGCGGCGGAGATCTCCGGCGCGGTCGAGGCCGCCAACGAGCGCCTCTCCCGGGTCGAGCAGATAAAGCGCTTCAAGCTGCTCAGCGGCGAGTGGCTGGCCGGCGGCGAGGAGCTGACGCCGACGATGAAGCTGAAGCGCCGCCCGATCGAGCGCAAGTACGAAGCCGAGATCGAAGCGCTCTACGCGTAGTCGGTGCCTTGAAGCTCGCTGCGCGGTGACCTGAAAGGGTCCGCGAATCGGCGTTCTACTCACAACCGCGGCGATTGTGATCTCGGTCGGGATCGGCGTCGCCTCCGAGCAGCGCTGGCCGGCGGGGGCGGCGATGGCCTCGCGGCGAGCGCTGACGCTGCTGCTCTACGTCTTCCTGCCACCGGTGATCTTCTTCAACATCGCCAAGGCCAACATCGACCTCAGCCACGGGGTCGGCCTGATCCTCGGCATCGTCGCCTCCTCGCTCGGCGCCCTACTCGCCTTCCTCGTCGCCGACCGCGGGCTGAAGCTGCCGCGCTTTCAGACCGGGGCCGTCGTCTGCGCGGTGCTCAGCGTCAACACCGGCTACCTCGGCTATCCGATGGCGGTTGCGCTGCTCGGCCGCAGTCAGCTCTCGACCGCGGTCCTCTACGACGTCCTCGTCACCGGCCCCTGCCTGCTGCTCGGCGCCTTCGCAATCGGGGCCGCCTTCGGTACCAAGGCAGGCGAAACGCCGCGCCAGCGGGTGCGCGCCTTCTTCACCCGCAACCCGGCGCTCTACGCGGCGATCCTCGGCATCCTCGCCCCCAAGGAGCTGGCCCCGACCGTGCTGGTCGACGCCTCGCAGGTGTTGATCGTCGCGATCTTGCCGATCGGCTTCTTCGCCGTCGGCGCGACCCTGGCCGAGAATGCCGAACACGGGGCGCTGCCGATGCCGCCACCGATCACCCGCCCGGTGGTGCTCACAGTCCTCACCCGCCTTGCCGTCGTGCCCGGTCTGCTGATGCTGCTCGCCGCGCCGCTGATCGACCTGCCCGCCGCCTACCGTCTGCTCTCGGCTATGCCGACGGGCCTCAACTCACTCGTCGTCGCCCACGCCTACGGCCTCGACATGGAGATCACCGCCGAGGCGGTCACCTGGTCGACGATCATCGTCGTCAGCACGGCCCTGCTGTCACTCTTGTTCTGATGCTGCACCACGTCGGTATCGAGGTCACGCCCGCGGAGATCGAGCGCACGATCGAGCTCTTGCAGCTACTCGGTTTCGAGCTGGTCGAGCCGCCGGAGACACTGCGTGAGTTCACCTGGCTCGAACACGAGGGCACCCAGGTCCACCTGATGCCGAGCGATTCGCCGACCGTCCCCTCGCCGGGGCACACCGTCGTCGTAACTCCCGACTTCGAGGCAACGGTCGCCGCGCTGCGGACAGGCGGCTTCGAGGTGGAAGCACGCCGCGAGCACTGGGGCGCCACGCGGGCCCTCACCTTCACCCCCGACGGACACCGGGTCGAGCTGATGGCCCACCCGCCTCCCAAGGCATAGAGCGGCTACCCGCGAACGCGAAACCGTCTCGGACCGGCAAATAGCGCGGCTGAGGACGGTTTCGCCGGTCTGACCATGCCCGCCGAGGCCGCGGCTACGATGCCCCGGTGCGTTACCCAGTCGAGCAATTCAGCGCTGAGGAGCGAGCCCTGCTCGCCCCTCATTTCACCAACCTCGACCGGCCCGTCTTCGCCCTCGTCAACCTGCCGGAGACGGTCAAGGGGGCGCTTTTTGCCCGCTATTCACGTTATTCCGGGACTGTGCGCAGGCTCTACCTCGAGGAGTTCGCCGTCGACGCCGCGGCCGGCGAGCGGCCCTTCGACGGCGCCGAGGGCGAGCGCGCGGCCGGCCTCTACGAACGCGTCTTCCTCGGCTACGGCGATGACTCGATCGCCCAGGTCGGTGGCGCCCACGTCGCCTGCGAGTGGGTCTCCAACGTGCTCACTAAGGTGCTCCAACGGGGCCGGCTCGCCGCTTACCTGGAGCAGTCGACCCGCTACATCCCCTATGACAAGCCGATGTCCGACGGCGGCGGCTACCGCTACTACCGCGGCGAGGACCTCGGCCCTGAGTTCGGCACCGCGATGGACGAGATCTTCTCGATCTACTCGCGCTCGCTGCGGCAGGTCGAGCGCTGGGCGGCGGAGCGCTGGCCACGCGGCGAGGGCGAACCGGAGGGACCGTGGCAGCGCTCGATTCGGGCCAAGGCGCTTGACCTGCTGCGCGGGCTGCTGCCAGCGGCGACCCTGAGCCATGTCGGCATCTACGCCTCCGGCCAGGCCTACGAGCAGATGCTGCTGCGGCTGATGGCCTCGCCACTGCCGGAGGCGCGCGAGTACGGCGGCATGATCCTGGCCGAGCTGAAGCAGATGATGCCGAGCTTCGTCTCGCGGGTCGAGCGACCCGATCGCGGCGGCGAGTGGGTCGCCTACCTGCAGCAGCGCCGCGAGCAGACCGAGCAGTGGGTCTCACGCCTCGGCCTCGGCCGGCGCGGGGACGGAGGGGCGAGCCCCTCGGTCGAGCTGGTCCACGTCGACGGCAGCGAAGAGAGCCTGCTCGCCGCCTGCCTGCTCGAGTCTGCCTCGGTGCCCGAGACTGACGTGCTTGCCCGCCTCGACGTGCTCGACCGCGACGAGCGGGCCGAGCTGCTCGCGGCGATGGTCGGCGAGCGGGCCAACCGGCGTCATCGCCCGGGCCGTGGCTTCGAGGCGCTGCGCTACCGCTTTGAGATTGTCTCCGATTACGGCGCCTTCCGCGACCTGCAGCGCCACCGCATGCTGACCGTCCAGTGGCAGCGCCTCGGGCCGGACCTAGGCGCCGGAATTCCCGAGGAGGTCCGCGAAGCCGGCGCCGGCGAGGAGTTCGAGCGCGCCCTCGAGATCTCCCGCGCAGAGTACGAGCGCCTGGTCGAGGCCGGCCTCCGTGAGCAGGCCTCCTATGCCCTCAGCCTCGCCTACCGGATCCGCTACACCCTTGACCTCAACGCCCGCGAGGCGATGCACCTGATCGAGCTGCGCTCAGGCCGTGAGGGCCATCCCACCTACCGCGCCGTTGCCCAGGCCATGCACGAGCGCATTGCGACAATCCACCCGGGCGTCGCCGCCACGATGAACTTCGTCGACACCTCCCGAGAGCCCCGCCTGGAGCGCATCATGAGCGAGATTCGGACCCATCGGAAGCGGGCTGGTGCCGAGCAGTCTCGGTAGGGGTTCCGCTTAACTTTTTCGATGTAGGGGACACTGCTGGCGCCGCAAGGTTGGCGCCGAAAAAGTGCAAGACGCTCCACCCCTACCGAGACTGCTCCTCGCCGGCAGCTTCCTCGGGATCCTCTAGCTGAGGAGGGTCTTCGGGTTCCTCTTCGGGCTCGAGGCTCTCGGCGGCTTTTTGGCCTGGCGATGGCCAAGGGATCGCTTCGCCGGCGGCCCAGGCCGGGGGGCGGCCGCCGGGCACCCAGCCGCCGATCAGAAGACCGACGTAGATCAGCCAGAACAACAGGAAGAGGACCACGCCAAGCAGGACGGTTACGCCGAGCGCCATCCCCAGCGCCGCCCAGAAGCGACTGAGCACGCCCGTCCGCATCGCCCACAGCGAGGTGTAGAAGAGGCCGGCGATCAGGCTGAGGCCACCGGCTATGCCGAAGAAGGTGGCGAGCCCGGCGGGCGCGGCTTCGGAGACGGCGTTGGAGGCTTCGTCGTCTTCGATTTCGCGCCGTTCACAGACGGCACGCGCCGTCTCATTTCCCTGCGGCGGATATTCGCCGGCGAAGGACTTGGCGCCCTTGTCCTTCAGGGTGGCGGCGCATTCCTTGCTCGCTTCCCTGCTCGAGAGTGTCGATTTGGCTTCACCGGCAGTGAACGCGTTGGCGGCTTCGTGCTTGGCGACGACGCCGACGCCGGTCGAGACGGCCAGGAACAGGGGGGCCGCCACGACGAGCGCGATCATCCCGCTGCGCATGCCCTCGCCGCGCGCCTCCACCACTCGGAAGAGGTAGCCCAGCGGCAGGGCGAGCAGGATGAAGGCGAGCGCATCGACGGCCCCGGAGAGCGACACGCTCGAGCTGTGTTCGTGCGCCGAGCGCAGCAGGGCCGCCTGACCTTCCCCGTTGATGTCGCTGCTGAGCGCGCCCGATACGACGAAACCGACCACGGCAAGCAGGGCGGCGATCGCCACCGGCGTGGCCCAACGCCGCTCCCAGGCCAGGGCCTGCTGACGCTGGCTCACGCGATGCGGACGGCGTCGTCAAGCTCGATCGGCTGCACGGCGCGTACGCTACCTGCGATGAGGTCGACACGAGCCGGCGAGCGCACACCTGTCGTTCCGCTCGAGGCAGGAGCGGGGCCGGATAACCCCCCCTGCCCGGCCTGTGGTGAGCCGCTCTTCGGCTGGCTCGACGCCAGGCCTGGCCTGCACGGCCCGGTGAAGCGCTGCGAGAGCTGCGGCCTGGGCGTGATCGGGGACACGGACGGGAGCGCCGACGCGCTCGCCGCCCTCAATCGGCTCGATCGCGACGCGGCGGTCCGGATTGTCAATCGGGCGAGCTTCGCCGCCTGGCTCGGCAGCGCCGGCTGGGCCGGCCTCGAGCCGGAAAGCCACTACCTGTTCACGCCGGAGGCGGTGCGGCGGCTCGTCGCCAACCGCGATCAGGTCGTCGCCAGCGCCCGCTGGATGCCTGGCGCCGGCGTCGCCTCGATGTGGCAGACCCTGCTCAACGGACTCACCTTCGGCCGCAACGTCGCGCTAGGGGCCTTCAGGCGCGCCGCCGCTGTACCGGCCCGCCAGCCCTGGCAGCGCCGCCTCGACCTGCTGATCAGCCTCCTCGCGGCGATCCCCGCCATCCTGGTCGCCGTACCGCTGGAGCTGATCGCCGCCATCTTCCGCCGCGGCGCCGTAATCAAGCTGCGCTTCAAACTTCTCTGAGGTCGTCGGGGCGAGCAGTTCAAGGACGCAGGGAGCGGCGCGTGCTCTGCACGCAAGCGACCGAGGACGCCGAAATGCGCCGGCCCGACAACCTCAGGAGAGGCCTTCGCGGGCCTCGCGGACGAGCGTGACCGCCTCGGGGAAGAGAACGCGGATCGCGTCTCGCACCTGCATCGCCTGCTGATCGGGATCGCCGGTCAGGTCGAGCTGGCCGATTGAGGCGACGGTCATCTCAACCGCGAGCTTGATCGCGTTGTCGGCCCAGGCGACGCGCTGGGAGGACTGCATCTGCTCCGAGAGCTCCTCCATGCGGGCGCGGAACTCATCGGCGTCACCGAAAAGGTTGAAGGGGCTGCCCTCCATCTCGCACATGAATAGCAGAAGGGCGTTGCGGGGCAAAGTCGTGACACCCTGCGCGCCACCCGCGCGTCCGTCCCGCTTAGCGTCGCCGCCATGCATAACGAGCGAGCTTCCGAGCGTGGATCGGCGAGCGTCGAGCAGGCCGGTCTGGTCGCCCTCGTTGCCCTGCTGCTGCTCGCCGCGATCGCGGCCGTCGCCGCCGGCGGCAAAATCGATGCCGGCCGCAGCCTCGCTGGCGCGATCTCCAAACGCATCGCCTGCGCGCCGCGCCTTCCCGATGCCTGCCACCACCATCCACTCGTGCCGGCTTACGGCTGGCCACTCGCTCGCCTTGCCCGCGCCCTCGCGCCGTCGCCTTTGGCGAAGCCGGGGCCCAGCGGGCTGCCCCTGGTCCCGGTCGACTTCCGCTACTGCCGCCGCGAAAGCTGCGCGGTAGCCGCCGGTCCGCACCTGACCGCCTCGCGTCGGCGCACCACCACCTTCACCGAGATCGACGACCAGCGGCGCTCGCGCGGCTGGGTCGAGTTGACCTATTGGCTTTACCGTCCGGGACTCGGTTGGGAACAGAAGTCGCGCCGTGCCACCGAGGCCGACGTCGAAGCGGCCAGGAACGTCCCGGTGCTGCTCCAAGACGACCCGGCCCTGGTCCCGCTCGAGACCCTCCCCGGCCGCAATCACTACGACTTCCCCGCCTCCGAACGACCGCCCTGGCAGTGGAACATCGCGGGTCGCTATCCGGGCTGGTCGAGCTAGAGCATCATGACAGCAAGGAGTGTGATGCAATGATGTTTCTTATGCGAACGACCGTCACCCTGGATCCCGACGTAGCCGCCAAGCTGAAAGAGGAGATGCGCAGGAAGGACATCTCCTTCAAGGAGGCGCTCAACTCGAGCATTCGCAGGGGGCTGGACACTGGCAAGGAAACGCGCGCCAAGCCCTTCAAAGTGCGCACGGCCAAGATGGGCGCACGGCCTGGTGTGAATCTCGACAAGGCCCTGCAGCTGGCCGGTGAACTCGAAGACGAAGAGATCCTGCGAAAGATGGCCCTGCGCAAGTGAAGCTGCCCGACGTCAACCTGCTTCTCTATGCCATTGACGAGGAATCGCCGTCCCACGGTCCGGCGCGCGAATGGTTGGAGGCGGTTCTCTCAGGCACGGAGGCGGTCGCGTTTGCCTGGGTCGTCCTGCTCGGCTTTCTGCGCATCTCTACTAAGCCGGCCGCGATCGAACAACCGCTCCAGCCCGAGGACGCCCTCGAGCACATCGAGGAATGGCTCGCGCAGCCGGTCGCCACAATCGTCGAACCCGCCAGCACGCATGCGGCAACCTTGCGGCAACTGCTGCAGCCGCTTAGCACAGCCGGCAACCTGACCACCGACGCCCACCTCGCCGCCTTGGCGATCGAACACGGTGCCGAGCTCTGTTCCAGCGACAACGACTTCTCTCGCTTTGAGGGCGTGCGGTGGAGCAATCCGCTTACTCCTTGAGCGGCTAAGCCCAACCCTCGCCCGCCTGAGTTCGCTCCCAGCCGACCCAGAGCGCGTTCATCGCCGTGGCGATGACCCGCTCGCGGGGGACCTGCGGGTGCTCGTACCACCACATCGCCAGGCCCTGGAGCACACCGCGCATCACTATCCAGGCCATTTCCAAACCCTCCTCGGCCTCCGGGCCGATCAACTTCTCGACCTCGGGCTGGTCGGCGAAGAGGCCCATGATCGCGGCGCGGCTGCTCGCCGCCACCTCTTGGTGCATCGCTTCGATCTTGGGATCGCCGGTGGTGTCGCGGAAGAGCATCTTGCCGGCGAACGGGTGGCTCTCGATGTAGGCGAACCAGGCGTCGAAGGAGCGAGCGACGCGCTGGGCAGGTGGATCCTCGCCGACGAAGTTCTCGCGCCAGACCCCCCGCAGCTCGGCGAAATGGCGCTCGAGAAGACGGCGGTAGAGATCGTCCTTGGAAGCGAAGTGGTCATAGAGGACCGGCGGGGTAACCCCCGAGCGCCGGGCGATCTCGTCGATCGAGGCGCCCTGGTACCCGCGCTCGGCAAAGAGAGCGGTGGCCGCGTCTTCGATCGTCTCGCGCCGCCGGGCGGCGCTGAGGCGCTTCCGCGGGGTCTGGCTCTTTGCGCTTGACAACCTAGTGGACCCTAAGTACGGTTTCCGACACTTATTAGTGTCTACTAGGTTAATCCCCGCCGCGGAAGGAGCGCAACATGTTCGTCTCCGTGCACATCGTCGATGTCGGCCTGTCGCAGATGCCCACCGCGCTGCGGCGCAAGCCGCGCTCGGCGACCGTCCCGGGACTCCTCTACGCCGAGACGACCGTCACCGCCCGACAGGATGGCGAGGGCCGACTGCCGCTCTTCCTGGGCCGCTTCGGCCTCGTCGCGGCCTGGGAAGACGACAACGCACTCGACGACTTCCTCCGCAGCGACCACCCCCTCGCAAGTCGGCTCGTCGCCGGTTGGCACGCTCGGCTTGAGCCGCTGCGCGTCTCCGGCGCTTGGCCGGCGATCCCCGGCCTGCCCGAGCGTCAGCTGGCGGTCGCCGACGAGGAGCCGGTGGCGGTGCTGACCCTCGGCCGGCCGCGGCTGACCCGGCTGCGTCCATTCCTGCGCAGCGCCGGCCCAGCCGAAGCGGAGGTCATCGAGGCACCCGGTCTGCTGGCCTCGATCGGCCTCGCCCGCCCACCCCGCCTCGTCTCCACCTTCTCGCTCTGGGACAGCGCGGCGGCGATGCGCGAGTACTCCTACCGCAAGGACGGCACCCACATGGCCGCCGTCAAAGCCGATCGCGAACAACCCTTCCATCACGAATCCGCCTTCATTCGCTTCCGCCCCTACGCCTCGGCGGGCAGCTGGGATGGCCGCGACCCGCTCGCCACCGTCTAAGGCCGCGCGGCCGAAGGCGCCGCTTCCTCCCGCTCGGCGTCGTCTTGAGCTTGGCGGATCAGTCCTTTCCAATCCGTCGTCCTGAAGACGAGCAGGATCGCGGTGAAGCCGAGCACGACCGACCAAGCCGCCATCGCGATTTGGGTGCCGACCGAGAAGGAGAGCACTGCGGTGCGCGAGGGACCTTTCAGGGTCGCCACCAGCAGCGCCTGCTGTGCTCCGGCACCGCCGGGTGTGAAGGGGACGATCGTGGCGATCGCCTGCACGCTCATCACCAACAGCACGTTGCCGACCGAGCCGCCGATGCCGAAGGCCTCGAGAAAAAACCAGAAGGCGAGGAAGCGGCAGATCCACCCCACCCCCTGCCAAGCAGCGACCTGGCGCAGGTAGCGGCGCGGCTGGCCGAGAATCACGACGCCCTGGCGCACGCGCGCCCAGAACGCTC
>Ga0066654_10000131_pt1 | contig 15879 bp, 14 predicted proteins | sample GraSoiAngelo_103_FD_66715 | JGI IMG/M metagenome (GOLD analysis project Ga0066654, IMG submission 66715) | Grasslands soil microbial communities from the Angelo Coastal Reserve, California, USA - 14_0903_05_20cm | ecosystem: Environmental > Terrestrial > Soil > Grasslands | place: USA... | reverse complement strand
CGACCGACTGCGCAAAGAGCACCCAGTAGCGATGCGGCAGGCCGCTCTGATCGAGGAAGCGCAGCCGGAACGCCAGGTAGTAGGCAAGCGCCACGAGGGCGCCGTCGGCACAGACCTGGAGGACCCGGTTGCGATAGACGGGATGGTTCAACCGGCGCATAGGGAGCCGAGTGAGTTTAGTTGTTGGGGGGCCGGATGATGCATATAAGAGGGTGTTTGAACCCCTCTACCCGGCTCTACCCCTACGATGTGCGCGCCGATGCCGCACCCGCTCCTCTTCGCCGACCTGACCGGCCCGATCGTCGATTTCTGCGTCAACGTGATCGAAAGCACCGGGCTCGGCGGGATCTTCCTGCTGATGGCAGCGGGCAGTGCCTGCATCCCGATCCCGAGCGAGGCGGTGATGCTGTTCGCCGGCTTCAGCGTCTCCAATGGCGACCAGACGCTGCTCGGGGTGGCGCTTGCCGGACTGGCCGGGAACATGGTCGGGTCGTGGCTGACCTACGCGATCGGCTACTACGGTCGCATCGACCTGCTTGAGCGCAACAAGCTGATCCACATCAGCCCGGCGCGGCTTGCCTGGGTCGACGGCTGGTTCAAACGCCACGGTGACGCGACCGTCTTCCTCGCCCGCCTGCTGCCGCTCGTGCGCGCCTTTATCTCGCTGCCGGCCGGCCTCGCCAAGATGCCCTTCTGGCGCTTCACCTGGCTGACCGCGCTCGGCTCGCTGCCCTGGGTGATCGGCTTCGCCCTGGTCGGCCGCGCCGTCGGCGACAACTGGGAACAGTGGCGTAATCACCTTCAGGTGCTGGACTACCTCGTCGTCGTCGCGATCATCGGCCTGATCGGCTACGCGATCGTCAAGCGGCGGCGCGGCGGTAATACGCCGAAGGACGGGGATCCCGCTCCCCAGCCGGCTCGCTCACCGGGCGCTTGAGCACCGCAGCGGACGGGTGGATTCCAGCCAGGCGCGCGATCGCGCTCGGCCTCGTGCAAGGGCCTGCGGAGCTGCTGCCGGTCTCCAGCTCCGCCCACATCGTCCTCGTTCCCTGGCTGGCCGGCTGGGACTGGGAGGCGATCGATCCCGAGGTGCGCAAGAGCTTCGAGGTTGCCCTGCACGCCGGGGCGGCGGCGGCACTGCTGATCGGGCAGCGGCGCCTGATCGCCGAGGAGCTGCGCGCCTTTGACCTGCGCGGCGCCGTCGTGCTGGCGCTCTCATTCCTGCCCGCCGCGGTGGTGGGCTACAAGTTCGAGCGCCCGATCGAGCGACATCTCGGCGGCCCGCGGGCGACCGCCTATGGCCTGCTTGCCGGGGCGGCGGCGATGTTGGTGGCCGATACCCGCTCGCAGTTGCGCGGCCGCGGCGAGGCGGGCGCCATCGATGGCCTCGCTCTCGGTGTCGCTCAGGCGGCAGCCCTTGCTCCCGGCGTCTCGCGCAACGGCATCATCCTGGCGGCCGCGCGCTGGCGGCGCTTCTCCCGCGACCAGGCGAACCTGCTCTCGCGCACGATCGCGCTGCCGATCATCGTCGGTGCGACCGCGCTCAAGGGCACGCGGCTCGCGCGGCGCGGCGCGGCGCCAGAGCTGCGGCGCTCGCTGGTGATCGGCGTCACTGCCTCCTTCGCCTCGACCCTCGCTTCACAGCGGCTGATCAAGCTGGTCGAGCGGGACCGGGCACTCTGGCCCTACGCCGCTTACCGAGCTGGCCTTGCGGCCGCGGTGCTTGCGAGACTGCACATGTGCGCGCGACGATCGACACGGTGATTTCCGGTTATTCGAATCCGGGGCGATCGTTGCGCGAACGTCGGGGGGCTGGATGAGCGACGCGTACGCGAAGGCAGGAGTCGACCAGGGAGCCGCCGATTCGGCGGTTGCCGGCTTGGTTAAGGCACTTGGCGCGATTCAGCTCGGACGTCCCTCGCGGCAGGTGGCGCTGCCGGGCCACTACGCCAGCGTGATCAAGCTCGACGAGCGCACTGGAATCGCGCTCTCCACTGACGGCGTCGGCACCAAGCTGATGGTCGCCGAGGAGCTTGGGCGCTTTGATTCGATCGGGATCGACTGCGTGGCGATGAACGTCAATGACGTGATCTGCGTCGGCGCCGAGCCGCTGGCGATGCTCGACTACATCGCGATCGATCGCGCCGACCCGGCGGTCTGCGCCGAAGTCGGCGTCGGGCTCGCGCGCGGCGCCGAACTGGCCGGGGTCGAGATCCCCGGTGGAGAGCTCGCCCAGCTCGGCGAGATGGTGCGCGGCGTCGACGTCTCAGGCGCCTGCTTCGGCACCGTCACCCTTGAGGAGATCGTCGACGGCTCGATGGTGCAACCAGGCGACGTGATCATCGGCCTCCCCTCCTCCGGTCTGCACTCCAATGGCTACACACTCGCTCGCTCGGCGCTGGAGGGCCTCGCGCTCAGTGAAGACCCCGAGGGGCGGCTCGGGCGCGCGCTCGGCGAGGAGCTGCTCGAGCCAACCGAGATTTACGTCAAGCCGGTGCTCGATCTGCTGCGCTCCGGGGTCGACGTGCGCGGCCTCGCCCATATCACCTCCGGCGGGCTCGGCAACCTGACCCGGCTCGCCGCAGAGGTCGCCTACGAGATCGACGAGCCGCTGCCGGCGCTGCCGATCTTCGAGCTGATCCAGGAGCGCTCCGGCACCTCAGACGCGGAGATGCACGAGGTCTTCAACATGGGCTGCGGCTTCTGCTGCATAGTCGCTGCCGTCGATGAGCGGCGCGCGGTCGATCTCCTCCGCCCCCACTACCCTGGGGCGAAGCGGATTGGCTCGGCGGTTGACGGGCCGCGCGAGATCCGCCGCCACTGAATGGAAGCCCGCCCCAGCAGCGCGATGATCGGAACAGTGCTTTCCGGCCGGTACCGGTTGGAGGCGAAGCTCGGCAGCGGTGGGATGTCGACGGTCTACCTCGCCCGCGATCAGACGCTCGACCGGCAGGTGGCGGTGAAGGTGATGCACCGCGAGATGTCCGAGCAGGCCGACCAGCTCGAGCGCTTCCGCCAGGAGGCGCGCTCGGTCGCCAAGCTCTCCCACCCCAACGTCGTCTCGGTGATCGACGCCGGCGAGGACGGCGGCCACCCTTACATCGTCTTCGAGTACGTCGAGGGGGAAACGCTGAAGCAGCGGATCAACCGCGACGGGGCGCTGGTGCCGCAGGAGGCGATCGCCTACGCGATCGAGATCGCCCGCGGCCTCTCAATGGCGCACGCGGGCAACATGGTCCACCGCGACATCAAGCCGCAGAACATCCTGATCGACGCCGAGGGGCGGGCGAAACTGACCGACTTCGGCATCTCACGCCAGCTCGAGCAGGACGGCATGACCGCGACCGGGCGGGTGCTCGGCACTACCGACTACGTCGCTCCCGAGCAAGCAATGGGCCGCAAGGTGGACCCCCGCACCGACATCTACTCGCTCGGCGTCGTCCTCTACGAGATGCTGGTCGGCCAGGTCCCCTTCTCGGCTGACAGCCAGGTCGGCGTGGCGATGAAGCACGTCAACGAGGAGCTTCCCGACGTGCAGCGGCGCCGGCCGGAGGTCTCGGCCGCGGTGGCGCTGGTGGTCGAGCGCTCCACCGCCAAGGACCCGAACGAGCGCTACCAGCAGGTCGGCGAGATGATCGATGACCTCGAGACCGCGCTCGAGGTCGAGGCCGCTCGAGCCGGGTCAACTACCGGCGAGGCGACCAGCATTCTCGACGCGGTGCCGCCGCCCAAGCGCAAGCTCCCCGGTCCGGGACGGCGCAGCTGGGTGGCGATTGCCGTCGTCCTCCTGATCGCGGTGGCGGTGCTGGCGGCGGTGCAGCTGATCTCGAACGGAAATATCGGTGGTGGCGGTGCCAACAAGGGCAAGGGCAGCGCGATCCCGACCAGCTCGGCGACCGACTACGACCCGCAGGGAGACGGCCACGAGGTCGGCAGCAAGGTCGAACTGGCGAGGGACGGTGACCCGACCGGCACCGCCTGGGAAACCGAGCACTACGAATCCGACACCTTCGCCGGCACCAAGACCGGACCCGACCCCGGCGTCGGCATCTACGTCACGACCACCGATGCGGCGAAGCCGACAAAGATGGTGGTGCACACGCCGACCACCGGCTGGGACGCCCAGGTCTTCGCCACCGACTCTGGCCCGCCAGAAGACCTCTCCGGCTGGGGGGAACCGGTCGGCATCGCCGTCAACGCCAGCTCGACCGAGGAAATCGACCTCACCGTCCCCTCCCCCGCTCGCTACTTCCTGCTCTGGTTCAACAAGGCCTCCGAAGCCAACGACCAGTACGGCGGCTACCAAGTCGAGATCAGCGACATCAAGCTATTGCGCTAGCCCCCGGGAGAGGCGGCGGTGCCTGATCTTCAGAACTCGTAAGAGCGGGCGCGCTGGTGGCGCTCGATCGCGAGCGTGATCAGGCGGTCGCAGAGGGCCGGGTAGTCGAGGCCGGAGGCCGCCCAGAGTTTGGCGTAGACGCTGGTCTGGGTAAACCCGGGCATGGTGTTGATCTCGTTGACGAGGACGGTGCCGTCGGGCTCGACGAAGAAGTCGCATCGGGCGAGGCCGGAGCAGCCGCCGAGGCGGAAGGCCTTCACCGCCAGCTCACGCACCTCGCTGATCTGGTCCGTTGAGATCGGCGCCGGCACGACCAGCTCCATGCCGCCTTCGCGATACTTGTTCTCGTAGTCGTACCAATCGCCGTTGGCGACGACCTCGCCGGGCTGGGACGCGTCGACCTCTTCGTTGCCGAGTAGGGAGCACTCGACCTCGCGCCCCGCTGCTGGGGACTCAATGATCACGCGTGGGTCGTGACGGCGCGCCAGCTCGACGGCGGCGTCCAACTCCTCGCCCACCCCAGCGACCTTGCTGATGCCGACGCTCGAGCCGAGCCGCGACGGCTTGACCCAGAGCGGAGAGCCCAATAGCTCGCAGCGCTCGCGCCAGCCCGGCTGCCCCGCGTCGACGAAATCGACCTGGGGTATCCCCGCCTGGGCGTAGAGGCGCTTCAGGGTCAGCTTGTCCATGCAGGCCGCGGAGGCGAGCACGTCGGAGCCGACGTAGGGGACCTGCAGCCACTCGAGCAGGCCCTGCACGCTGCCGTCCTCGCCGAAGGCGCCGTGCAGGGCGGGGAAGACGGCGTCGGAGTCGAGCAGGCCTTCGCCGGGCACCAGCTCCAGGCCCGCGTCCTCGTGCGTCCAGGCACCTTTCCGGGAGATCGTCACCCGCAGCGCTTCGTGACCGGCCGCCTCCAGGCCGCGTGCGACCGCCTCTCCCGAGCGCAGCGAGACATCGTGCTCGGAAGAGCGGCCGCCGCTGAGGACCGCCACCCTCATTCGGTTTCTTCGGCTTCCGTTTCGGCCGTGCCGGCGGCTGCCTTGCCGACGACCAGCGTCACCGAGCTGCCCGGCTTCACTTCCGAGTTGGGCGGCGGGAACTGGTCGGTGACGCGGCCAACCTGCGAGGGGACTTCGGTTTCCTGTTCCTGGACCACGGGCTTGAGGCCCGCCGTGCGCACCGCTTCCACCGCTTCGGCGCGTTCCTTACCGATCACGGTGGGCACGGTCGCCTTTTCTTCGCCCTTGGAGACGGTGATCGAGACGGTCGAGCCCGGTGGCAGCTGCGAGCCGGCGCTCGGTGCCTGGCGGATCACCTGGCCTTCCGGTTGCTTGCTTTCGACTTCTTCGACCGACGGGACAAAGCCACGTCCGCGAATCTGCTGGACGGCCAACGAGCGCTGCGAGCCGACCACGACCGGCACCTTGGCCAGCTTCGGGCCGCTCGAGACCTTGAGCCTCACCGTGCTCCCCTTCGTCGCGGTTTCCCCGCCCGAGGGTTCGGACCTAACCACCAAGCCTTCTTCGACTTCTTTGGAGTGGACCGATTCGGACTTGACCTTGAAGCCGGCCGCTTCGAGTTTTTCTTCGGCGGTCGTACCGGTCAGGCCGACGGTCGACGGCACCTTGGCGCTGCCGGGACCGGAGCTCACCGTCAGCGTCACCTTCGGCTTCGAGCAGAAAAAGGTCAGGAAGCTGCAGTCTTCGGAGGCTTGATCGGCCGGCGGCGCGGCGGCCGGGTCCTGCTCGAGCACTTCGTTGGCCGGCGCTTCACGCTCGACCCGCTTGACGTCGCCAACGCTGAAGCCGTCCTGCTGCAACAACGCGATCGCCACATTGAGCTGGTTGCCGGTGACGTTGGGCACCTCGGTCGTGGTGTCGCGGGTCAGGGCGAAGCCGACCAGGAGGCCGAGCAACACCGCTATCGCGACGAGTACCCAGATGAGCCTGCCGCGCTTGTCCTCCGGATCGACACCCTCGGCGACCTGCTCCTCCGGCACGGCGACAATCGGCGGAAGGGGGGCGAAGGCGGCGGTGTTTTCCGCTCCGCCGCCTGGGTCCCTGAGCGCCGCGTCAAGCGCGGCGATGAAAGCGTCGGCGCTTTGAAAGCGCTGGCCCGGCTCCTTCTCCAAGGCCCGCATGACGACGGCATCGAGCGCCGGTGAGACCTGCGGGTTGATCGAGCTCGGCCGCTGCGGCGCCTGCGAGACCTGTTTCATCGCGATCGCCACGGCGGAATCGGCCTCGAAGGGAACCCGCCTGGTCAGCGCCTCGTAGAGCATCACGCCGACGGAGTAGAGGTCGGAGACGGCGGTGACCTCGAAGCCCTGCGCCTGCTCGGGCGAGAGGTAGTGCGGCGTGCCCAGCACCGAGCCGGCCTGGGTGATCTCCGAGACGCCCGCCTGGGCGATGCCGAAGTCGGTCACGGTCGCCTTGCCCTCGGCGTCGACGATCACGTTCTGCGGCTTCAGGTCACGGTGGACGACGCCGTGGCGGTGAGCGAAGCGCGCCCCCTCGAGCACCTGGCGGATCAGCCCGGCAGCCTGCTCGGGAGTAACGCCGGCGTCGATCACCTGCTTCAGCGTGCGGCCTTCGAGGTACTGCATCGCGATGTAGTAGGTACCTTCGAACTCGCCGCGATCGAAGACGGCGACGATGTTGGGGTGCTGAAGGCCCGCGGCGGCCTCGGCCTCGCGGCGGAAGCGCTCGACGAACTCCTTGTCCTGGGCGAAGCGCGCGTGCAGGACCTTGAGTGCAACCCGCCGCTGCAGGTGACTGTCGTCGGCGAGCCAGACGTCGGCCATGCCACCCGAGCCGATGCGCTCAAGGACCGTGTAGCGGCCATCGACCACGGACCCTTTTGTCACCTCAGCCACGCTTCCCGCCTTTCTCCTTCATTCGTCTATTCGCCATTGAGGATCGTTTCCGCGACGTCGCGGAAGATCGGTGCGGCGACGTCGTTGCCGAATTCTTCGGTGCACTCCACCGTCGCCGCGATCGCGATCTTGGGGTCATTTGCCGGGGCGAAGCCGATGAACCAGGCCTGATTCTCTTCTTCGCCGCCGCCACAGGCTTCGTTGCCGGGGGTTTCCGCTGTACCCGTCTTGCCGGCGACGGGGACTCCTGGGATCGCCGCGTTGGTGCCGGTGCCTTCGCTGACCACGCCTTCCATCGCGGTGGTCAGCTCTTCGGCGGTCTTGGCGCTGATCGGCTGACTGTACTGGGAGGGTTCGAGCCTTTTTGTTACCCGCCCGTCAGGATCGACCACCCGACTCCAGATCTGCGGCTTCATCTCCTTGCCCTTGTTGGCAACCGCCGCCGCGACCTCCGCCATCTGCAGTGGAGTGACCGCCAGTCGCTCCTGGCCGATCGCGACCCGGGCCAAATCGACCGGGTCGTTGGCGTTGAGAAGTTCTTCTTCGCCGAAGACGCCGCTCTTGGAGACTTCGTCGCTGGGAAGGTCGATCGCCGGGGTCGAGTTGAAGCCGAACTTTTCCATGTATTCGAACAGTGTGTCCTCGCCCAGCCGCTGGCCGAGCTGGCCGAACCAGGTGTTGACCGAGTTGGTCAGGGCGGTGTCCAGAGTCGCTCCCGGAAAGCTCTCGCCGAAGTCGTTTTCCAGCGGCGTGCCTTCGACTTCGAGGCTCCCCGGGGCGTCGATCGGCGTCTCCGGGGTGATCGTGCCGCTTTCCAGACCCGCCGCCGCGGTCACCACCTTGAAGGTCGACCCGGGCGGGTACTGCCCCTGCGTGGCGCGGTCGAACAGGGGCGTTTCAATTTCGTTGGTGCTCAGTTTCGAAAATTCATAGGGCACTCGGTTGGGGTCGTAAGGTGGGTTCGAGGCCATCGCCACCACCCGTCCACTCTTTGGTTCGATCGCCACCACGGCGCCGTGGCCAGCGGCTTCGAGGTCGGCGAGGGCGGTTGCCTGGGCCGCCGGGTCGAGGTTGGTGACGATGTCGTTGCCCTGCTGGCTGCGTCCGCGCAGCTGGTCCAGGATCGAGCCGAATTCGGATTCGTTGCCGACCAGTTCGTCGTTGTGGAAGCGCTCGAACTCGCTGTCGGCGAAGCGGACGAAGCTGTAGCCGATCGGGTGGCCGTAGAGGCGGCCCTGTGGGTAGCGGCGCACGTAGCGCTTGCCGGTGCCGTGGCCCTTGGCCACCGAGCGGGCGATCACGCTGCCGTCGGCGGCGAGGATGCGGCCGCGCTGGATCTGCTGCTGCTCGAGCAGGGGACGCTGGTTGGCGTGCTTTTCGCGCAGCGCCTTGGCATCGAAGACCGACCAGTAGGAGGTGAAGCCGATCAGCACGGCAAAGAGGACGACGATGAGGCCGAAGAGCTTGACGATCTGGCGGTTCATGGCACCACCTGCGAGTGGACCGCCGCCTCCCTACGAGCGCGGTCCGAGACAAGTAGGAGCAGCGCCAGGAGGACGAAGTTGGCGACGATCGAGCTGCCGCCGTAGCTGATGAAGGGCAGGGTGACGCCGGTCAGCGGGATCACCCGGGTGACGCCGCCGATGATGACGAAGGCCTGGATCGCAAAGACGGCGGTGAGGCCTGTGGCGAGCAGCTTCGAGAAGCCGTCATCGGCGAGCAGGGCGATCTTGAAGCCGCGGGCCGAGATCAGCAGGTAGGTGAGGATCACCGCGCAGGCGCCGAAGAGGCCGAGCTCGTTGACGATCAAAGAGTAGATCGTGTCGGTCTGCGCCGCCGGCAGCAGCGGCGCCTTGGTGCCGGGGATCGTGATCAGCCCCTGGGCGAAGCCTTTGCCGAAGAGCCCACCGTCGGCCTGGGCGAAAATCGACTGCAGAATCTGGTAGCCGCTCGTCCGCGCGTGTGGGTAGGGATTGAGCCAAACCTCCACCCGATCGTGCACGTGCGGAACCGTCGCGGCGAAGAACCAGGCGCCGATGAGGAACATCGCCATGCCGATGACGACGAAGGAGAAGCGGCCGGTGGCGACGTAGAGCAGGGCAAGGAAGGCGGCGAAGAACATCAGCGAGCTGCCGAGGTCGCGGATGAAGACGAGCATGAACATCGAGGCGCCCCAGACGACCAGCATCGGCCCGAAGTGCTTGAGCGGCGGCAGGGTCACCCCAAGCACGCGGCGGGCGCCGACGATCAGCACCTCGCGGTGCTCGCGCAGGTAGGAGGCGAGAAAGACGACCAGGCAGATCTTCGAGAACTCGGCCGGCTGGAAGGCAAGCGGCCCGATCTTGACCCCGAGGTAGGCGCCGTTGACCTGTTGGCCGATCCCCGGCAGGCGAGGTGCCATCAGCAGCAGCAGCCCGACCACGGCAATTGTGTAGCGGTAGCGCTCGAGCACGTCGTAGTCGCGCAGGAAGTGGATCGTCGTGGCGAAGAGGACGAGGCCGAGCACGAACCAGTTGGCCTGGTCGCGGGCCAGGCTGGCGTCGATCCGGTAGACCATCACCAGGCCAAAGGCCATCAGCAACGCCGCCAGCGGGAACAGGTACGGATCGGCGTTTGGCAGACGGACGCGCAGGTAGAAGTGGGTGGCAAGGCAGACGGCGAAGAAATAGGCGCCGTAGGTGAGGCTGAGGTTGTCGAGCTGTGAGTTCTCCTGGGCGAAGACCGCGGCGAAGCCGGCCGTGAGGAGAAGGGCCACCGGGACGAGAGCCATCAGCTCCCGGTTCCTTGCCGACATCAAAGTGCCGCCCGCGTGCTCTGCTCTCGCACGGACGCGCTCATCGACCCCGGTTGCCTCGCGTCCGTGCTTCCGCGTCCGCCGCGGGCGGGTTTTCGATGGACTGTTCGATGTCTTCGACCAGCGAGACCGCGTCCCCGCCCGAGCGCAGGTCATGGCCAGTGACCGCGTCCTGGCGGCGCGGGGGCAGCGAGGAAGTCTGGATCGGGCTGGCGTAGCGCTCTTCGTAGAGCTCGATGCCGAAGGGCAGTTCGTAGGGCAGGCCGCGGTAGAGGGCAACACGGCCGCTGTCATCGGTGCCGAGGAACCAGACCTGGTGATTGCCATACCAGGCACCGAAGGCGAGGGCGGCGAGCACGACCAGCACCGCGAGCACCTTCAGCGCCCGTCGCAGGCCGCGATGCGGCTTCCTGGCGGTGAGCTGCTCACGTCGCTCCTTCGCCGCGTTCGCGGCGGCGCGGCGGCGCACCTCGGTAGTGGTCAGTCCCGCCTCGGCGGCGGTGCTGCCGATCAGCGTCGCGTCCTCGTGGCTCTGCTGCGGCGCGGCCGCATCTTCGAGGCGGAAGGCGAGAGCGGTGATGTTGTCGCGGCCGCCGGCGCGGTTGGCTTCGTCGACCAGGGCCCGCACGGCGGCGCTCATCGAGCTGGCGCCGGCGAGCAGCTTGGCGATCTGCTCCTCGTTCAGCATCGTCGTCAGTCCGTCGGAGCAGATCAGGAAGACATCGCCCGCGGCGGCGGGCACGGTCTGCAGATCGGGTTCGACCTCGGGCTCCGGACCGAGTGCCCGGGTGATGATCGAGCGCTGCGGGTGGTCCTGCGCCTGGGCGTCCGTGATCTGGCCCTTGCGCCGCATCTCCTCGACCAGCGAGTGGTCACGGGTCAGCTGCTCGAGCTTGCCGGCCCGCAGCCGGTAGGCACGGCTGTCGCCGACGTGGCCGATCGCCACCTCTTCGCCGACCGCGTCAACAATCACCGCGGTTAGGGTCGTGCCCATGCCAGCCCGCGAGGGATCGGCGCGGGCGAGCTCGTGGATCGTGCGGTTGGCGACGAGGATCGTCTCGCGCAGAACCTGCTCGGGCGGGCCCCCGGGCAGGTCGACGTCGAAGGCATCGGCCGCCGCTTTCGAGGCGACCTCGCCTGCCTGCGCGCCGCCCATGCCGTCAGCGACGACGAAGATCGGCGCGCGCACGAAGAAGGAGTCCTCGTTGGCGTTGCGCTGGCGCCCCGTGTCGGTGCGAAAGGCCTGATCGTCGATCCGCAGCACGTCCTACCCGACCCCCCTGGTCTCGCGCGTGCTCCGCGGCGGAAGAGTCAGATATGCACCGCCGCTACGCACGCGCGTCCCCGGCCTCGTACCTGAACTCGGTATCGCCGATGCGCACGACGTCGCCGTCGATCAGCTCCGCCTCCCCGTTCAGGGTCGCGTCGTTGAGCAGGGTGCCGTTGGTCGAGTTCATGTCCTCCACATAGGTGCGCCGGTCGCGAGTGAAGATCCTGGCGTGCACGCCGGAGGCATAGCGGTCGTCGATCCGCACGTCGGCTTCCGCCGAGCGGCCGATCGAGAGGCCGCCGATCAGGTCGAAGCGCTCGCCCGGGTCGAGGCCGCCGCCGCGTTCGGCGATCAGCCAGGCGTCGCCGGCCGCGGCCTGCGGGGAAAGGCCGGGGACCTGGTGGAAGCCGGTCGCGTCCGGCGCCGGCGAGGTTGTTCGGCGCAGGTCCTTGAGCGCGCTGCGGGCGATCCAGAGCAGGAAGAGGTAGAGGACGGCGAGAAAGCCGAACTTGAGGAAGACGGAGATCGGGGCGTAGTCCACTAGGCCGCGGCGCTCGAGTCAGTGTTTCGTTCGGACTCGCTCACTGCTCGATCTCAAACAGGAAGGTCGTGGTGCCGACCGTCACCTGGTCCCCGGGGCTGAGCCGCGAGGAGGAGACGCGCCGGCCGTTCACCTTGATGCCGTTGGTCGAGCCGAGGTCGGCGATCGTCCAGTCGCCGGTCGGCGAGCGCCGCAGCTCGGCGTGGCGGCGCGAGACGTTGGGATCGGCGAGCACGCACTCGACCCCCTTGGAGCGGCCGATCGTGGCACGCGGACCCTCGAGCACGTAGCGACGATCATCGAGCGAGATGACCGCGCGGGTCGTGACCATCGCTTCGGCGCGCTGCTCCGGGCCGGTCGGCTTTGGGGGTCGCTCCTTAACTGCCGAGTAGACCATTGTGTGTCCCTCCTCCCCCTGCCGCGGCGCCTCCCCCTCGTGCGCCGGCGGCTTGACCAGGCGAGTCTGGATGCCGAACTCACCAAGGCGCAGGCGCTCGTCGGTCTTGAACTCGACCGCGGGGCGAGTGAGCAGATCGTAGTCGCGACGGCGGGCGTGCTCGAGCAAGTAGCCGGAGAGCTCCTGCTCGAGCGAGCGCTCGTAGCCTTCGAGCTTGACCCGGTCCTTGCTGGAGAGGTAGACGATGTACTCGTTGGGCACGTAGACGCGGGCCACCCCGGCAGTCTTGTGGGCGTCCATCTCCTTGGCCAGCTTGCGAGCCAGCTCGACCGGCTGCACCTCGGAGCTGAAGGCGCGACTGAAGACCCCCTCGACGAGGCCTTCGATCCGACTCTCGAGGTTGCGTAGAACGCTGATAGTGGGCTCCTTCTCGCGGCTTGGCGGCCTTGGCGGCCGACGAAGCCGGCTCGAATCCTACGGGAGCAGGACGCCGTGACCGACGGCGAGCCAGGCCCCCAGGACGGCGGCCAGGCCGACCGCACCGAGGCGCAGGGACAGAGCGCGCTCGTTGCGCGGCGGCTGGTCCGCGAGGCGGTCGAGCGAGCTCTCGATCGCGCCGCCCAGCTCCTCCAACGACGGGCGCCGCCCGGGACGGATCTGCAGACAGGCATCGACGGTTTCGCAGAGCTCGCGCGGCAGGTCGGGGCGCAACCGGCGCAGGGGTCTCATGCGGGAGCCGATCGCCCGCGCGGTCGCGGCGGGTGTCGAACGCCGGGTTGGGTGGTCGCCGCTCCAGCTCTCGTACAGCATCAGGCCCAGGGCATAGACATCGGCCTCCGGGCCGGCAGTGCGGCCCTCGGCCTGCTCGGGGGCCATGTAGGCGAGGGTGCCGACGACATCGCCGGGAGCGGTAAGCGCGGCGGCGTCTGTGAGGCGGGCAACGCCGAAGTCCATCAGCTTGGCGTGTGGCTCCCCTTCCTCGGTGACCAAGACGTTTTGCGGCTTGATGTCGCGGTGGACCACGGCGCGTGCGTGGGCGTGGTCGAGCGCCTCGCAGAGGTCGGCGCCGATCTCTCCGACCTCACGGTCGCTGAGGGTGCCGACGCGGTTGAGATCGGCCAGGGTCGAGCCGTCGACCAGCTCGGTGACGAGCAGCGCATTGCCATCCTCCTCGCCCATCTCGTAGAGAGTCACGATTCCCGGGTGGTTGAGGCGGGCAGCTGCCTGAGCCTCGCGTAGAACGCGATCCGATCCCGGCGCCCCGGCCGATTCGATCGCCTTGACCGCCACCGGCCGCTCCAGCCGCCCGTCCCAGGCCTCATAGACCGTGCCGAAGCCGCCGCTGCCGATGCGGCGCTCGATCAAGAAGCGGTTAAGTACGAGCGAACCAACCAATGCACTCTGCGGCTTCGCCGCGAATCCGCTTCCTCCTGCGACATACTCCCTGCTTCTTGGAGGATTCCGCCTCATCCCGGCCGGGTCGACGCCCGCGGCCTCGCCGTCGCCCTGAACGGCAGCAGATCCTGCTGCGCCGTGGGCTTGCCCTCGGCGGCGGACTCTTGCTGCTGATCCTGATCGTGCTCGGGGTCAAGGGCTGCCTCGACGCGCGCAAGAACCGCGAGCTCAGCGACTACGCCCGCAACGTCACCCAGATCGTCGAAGAGACCGACACGACCAGCAAGTCCTTCTTCGAAAAGCTCGACGAACCGGGTGGCCTCTCGGTGACCGAATTCATCAACCAGGTCAACACCGATCGCAGTGCGATGGACAGTTACGCCAGCCGCGTCGACGGCCTCAGCGCTCCTGGCGACATGAGTCACGCCCAGAACGCGCTCGAGCTGACCTACGAGCTGCGGGCGAACGCAATGGACGAAATCGCCGAAAAGATGAGCACCGCGCTCGGCGACGTCGGCGCTCAGCAGGCAACCAAGAACATCGCGACGCAGATGCGCAAGCTGCTCGGCAGCGACGCCCTTTACGCGGCGGTGGTCCGGCCTGAGATCAACGGCGTCCTCGCCGCCAACGGCATCGAGGGTTCGGACGTGCCGAAAAGCGTCTATCTGCCCGAGGAAACGCGCTGGCTGGATGAAAACGAAGTGAGCGCCGCTCTGGGCTCGGTGAGTGGATCGAGCGGTGGTTCGGCGAGCGGAATCCACGGCCTCGGCCTGATCGGCACTAGCGTCAATGGCACCGCGCTGACCGCCGAATCGACCACCTCGGTCGCCGGCGAAGGCACTCCGGAAGTCGAAGTCGAAGTCGCCAACCAGGGCGAATCGACCGAGAACGGGATCAACGTCTCGGTCAGCGTCAGCGGCGGCACGACCCTCTCAGGCACGATCGACAGCATCGGCGTCGGCGAATCGGAAACGGTCGCGATCCCGCTGACCCCGGCGCCGAGCGGCGAAGTGACGCTGGAAGTGAAAGTCGACACCGTGCCGGGCGAGAAGGTCGCCTCGAATAACGAAGCCAGCTACACCGTCGCCTTCGAATAGGCAGAGTGCAGCACGTGCGGAACGGCCGTGCATATTTGATTCTTCGGCCGTGGAGCACGTGCGGAACGGGTGTGTAGGTCGTGAAGATCGCCTATCTGGGACCGGCGGGCACCTTCACCGAGGACGCCCTGGGTGAGGTGCTCGCGCCGGGCGCCGAGTTCGAGCCGGTGCGCACGGAGACCATACGAGAGGCGATCCTGGCGGTCGAGCGAGGGGAGGCCGAGCGCGCCCTGATTCCCCTCGAGAACTCGATCGAGGGCTCGGTGCGGACCAGTCTCGACACGCTGGCGTTCGACGCCGGCAACGTCGCGATCGTCGGCGAGCACGATTTTGCCGTGCGGCCAATGCTGATCACGCGCGAGCCGCTCCCCTTGGAGCAGGTCGAGGTGGTCTTCTCTCATCCACAGCCCTTGGCCCAGTGCGCGCGCTTCTTGCGCGAAAACCTGCCAGGCGCCGAGTTGCGCAGCGCCGCCAGCACCGCCGCGGCGGTAGAGATAGTCAGCGAGTCCCGGGAAAAATGGGCGGCGATCGGCGCCCGGGCCGCGGCCGAGCTCTACGGCTGCGCCGTTTTGTGCGAGGGCATCGAGGATGAGCCGAACAACGTGACGCGCTTCGTCTGGATCGCGCCGGCCGAGAGCGAGCCGGAGGCGGGCGAAGAGTGGAAGACCTCACTGGTCTTCTCCGAGCTGGGGGAAGACCACCCCGGTGCCCTGGTCGAGGCGCTGAAAGAGTTCTCTGACCGCTCGATCAACCTGAGCCGGATCGAGTCGCGCCCGCTGCGCAGCGAATTGGGCCGCTACATGTTCTTCTGCGACATTGAAGGGGCGCTCTCCGAGGCCCCGGTCGCGGAAGCGGTCGAGGCGCTGGGCAGGAAGGCCGAATCGGTCCGGATTCTCGGTTCGTACCCGACGCGGTAGGTCGCCTGCGTAGAATTCCCGGGCAACATGGCACGTGTGCTCGTACTCAACGCAACGTATGAGCCGATCAACGTCTGCACGTTGAGACGCGCCGCCGTGCTCTTGCTGAAGGAAAAGGCGGAGCTGCTGGAGCGCCGCGAGGGCGCGATCCACTCCGAGCACATGACGATGGAGCGCCCCGACGTGATCCGCCTGACCAACTACGTGCGGATCCCGCGCGAAGCCCACCGCCGCAAGATCACCCGCCGCGCCGT
>Ga0066654_10000130_pt1 | contig 15888 bp, 10 predicted proteins | sample GraSoiAngelo_103_FD_66715 | JGI IMG/M metagenome (GOLD analysis project Ga0066654, IMG submission 66715) | Grasslands soil microbial communities from the Angelo Coastal Reserve, California, USA - 14_0903_05_20cm | ecosystem: Environmental > Terrestrial > Soil > Grasslands | place: USA... | reverse complement strand
TGGCTGTGAAGTAGTGACACCACCACAACAGGGCTGCTGTGGTGCACTCCATGTTCACGGTGGCGAGGCCGAAAAGGGACGAGCATTAGCCAGGCACAACATAGACGTATTCGATGCCTATGGCTGTGATTTTATCATTATTAATTCAGCCGGTTGTGGCTCGACGCTGAAAGAATACGATCACCTGCTAGCAGACGACCCGGCTTATGCGGACCGAGCCAGTGCCTTCAGTCAAAAGGTGAGAGATATCAGCGAATTTCTCGCCAGCATCCCGCTCAATCGTACAATGGGTGAAGTGCCATATACCGTTGCCTACCATGACGCCTGCCACCTTGCTCACGGCCAGAAAATCAAGCTACAACCGCGTCAGTTGTTACATATGATTCCTGGCCTTACGCTGATTGACCTCAAAGAATCTGACTGGTGCTGCGGTAGTGCCGGAGTCTACAACATTACCAATCAGGAGATGGCACAGCAACTATTAGAGCGCAAAATAGAGCATATTGCGGCCACGGGCGCAAGTATTGTCGCCACCGGAAATCCCGGCTGTATGATGCAAATTGCCATGGGAGCACGACAACGCGGTCTGGAGATGTCCGTAGTTCATCCGATACAGCTCCTTGACCAAGCGTATCTAGCCGCTGAACTCTATAGTCCGCCCGCACAGGATGTCTCCGTACAGCAAAAGCGACAGCGAGCACTGCTCATTAGTATTGTTCTTGCTCTGCTCGTAGGCACGCTACTGCTAGGTCGCCAACGTCGTGGGCGCACGAAGTCATTGGCGTTGAAACGCAAAAAGTGAGAGGTCGATGGTGGCAAGCATGCCCCCAGGGGCCAATACAGCTGAAATATCCCCACCCGCCAGGGCAATCCCTTGTGCTTGCCCTGGCGGGTGGGGATATTATTCTCATTATCGCTAGCCCTAGCGCTTCATGCCCAACCCGTACAAATACAACTCAGGAACCGGGTAGAACCCCGCTCGTAAGCAGGTCAGCCACGAATGCACAATACGCCTCATTATAGCAAAATTGCTCTGACGCGTTCATTGGTTCGTTGTTTGCTTCATGCTCTTTAGAAATATCCTCGATCTAGTACGGTTTCCTCGTCCAGCGGCTCAATACTCAACAACTGACGGATATAACCAATAAACAGCTCAAACACTTCCACTCTGTAAGGATTATTTTGTAAAAATGCAATGTACGAGGCTTTAGCTTCTTGACGCCCTTTATAGGTACTGAAGCTCCCTCTGATATTAGCACTTATCCTCTTCGCCTTCCTTAAAAGTAAGACTTTGTCGATGGCAGTTGTCGCACTGCTTACAGGTTTCATATCCAGCCATTCACAAAGCAAGAAGTACCTAGCACTAGGAATCGCCATTTTAAGATCTCTGGCAGTCGCAGATGCCTCTTGAAACATTGTCTTATCTAGATTGGTCTTACATTCCGCTGCAATGTAGGCAAGTTGCGTTGACTCCTCAACTGAGTTTTCAAAATTTGCATTATGAGAAGCCTTTAAATAAAGAGGTTTACTTATAGCAAAATCTTGATCTTTAGTACGAATTTTCAATCCCCCAGCTGCTTCATGCTTAAGCAAACTTGAATCAAACCACAAAAACGAAAATGCTGAGGCTGGCCCAACGGATACATTCATTTGAGAAATCTCAGGTACCAAGGGAGAGTTTATAAGACGCGGTAGGAACTCTTCAATAATACTGTTATCTAGTTTAATCTGGCCTTTTTGGCGATATAGCCAATCATCAGCACTATCAAAAATAAGATCAATATCCATTCGTATCCTATACTGATTAAGTAAGTCTACTACTCTTCGTAACTTCTCAATTGCATTAATGTGCGAGCTAATAACAGCTTCCATATCAGCAATCCATTGGTAATAATGTGCAATAGCTTTCTCTACTTGAGGCTTATCTCGCGGAGGTAATTTATCACTAACAAGAGTTGCCTTCAATTTTTCCAAATGTGGTGTAGGATAGGTTTTCATAGTCCTTCTCTGCTCTTCTTGAGAAAAATTAATCATTATAGCTCGGTCAGGCATCTGTTTATTGCTTAGCGACGCCTTAAACAATGGTGATTTTTGTATGATGCTTGCACATTCTTTCGCGTTCAATACTTCTCCACGAATTTGTTCCTCATTAGCTGTCATAGACGCTTCAGAAAGAAACCAAGCTGCAACTGATCGGGCAAAGTCATCTCCTAAAACAGGACTCTCTGGGGCATGTAGAAGATGCAATATCTCCTCATAAATAATATCTCCAAACTTATTTTTGAACTTTCTCTCTTGACGTGCTTCGAGACGATAACCTGCTCCACCCAGAGCAAGAACTGCTACCAGTAGTCCATTATTAAAGCTCACGCTTCTAACATTTGATTCCCTTCCAACAACTATTATTGCACGCCCTTTAGGATTTAGCACTCTTCGCATTTCGTGAAGAGTATCTAGCATATCTAGCGAGTACTGTACAACTGTCAAAAATCTATTTTGTCTATTTTTACGATTAGATCCAATCTCAGATTTTGCTATCTCCAGCAGATCCCATCCAACGAGTTCCATTGCTTGACGATTATTCTGATGGTAATTAAACACATTGATATACGGTGGTGAAGTTATTATTAGATCCACGCTTTTATCAGATAAAGGGATACATCGTGCATCATTATGGAATACTTCACAATGCTTTCTGCTATAAGGAAGCTTCTCCATAATTCTAAAGTGTTCTTCCAGAACAAGGAGGAAGTCCGTTGCAATTAGTGGAGGTTTAAGATTCATAAAACGAATAATACCGTTAACAAGAATATTGTGTACTAAGGGCTTACCTTCTGATCTCTGAAGCATTGCCCTAAATATACTCTCAAAACAATTATTAAATTCTTGAGGAGAATATCTTTCTGTTTCGGGAGAAGAAAACAAATCCCAGGTGAAAGGACTAACGCATTCCTTAGCAATCTTCAAGGCAGTATGAATAACTTCTTTTCTTTCTCCTATTGGGATATTTGTAAAGTGTGCTGATCTAGCCATTTCAATTGCAGAAGGATTAATTTCTGCACCATAACAAGTAAGTCCTTTGGCCGAAGCCTCGAATAATGTTGTTCCACTGCCAACAAAGGGGTCTAAAACTACAGTAGCTTCTTGGCTATATATATCAAGAAACATCTCAATCAATTCAGGAGAAAACTGCCCACGCCAAGGGAACAGACTTGATCGGGTTTTGTTAGCTAGATCCAGCTTCTCTTGAGGAACAGACTTGACATCATAAGGAATATTGTTTATCTCTTCCAAAACCTTCGCAATCAAAGTATCTAATTCCTTGTTATTACTTTTTGGCATGGTCTGGTTATTAGGGGATAAATCTGAAGATGGTACTGACATTGTTACTCCCATTAAAAATATACCAACTCAATTTACCAGTTAAATAGGCAAAACACAAGTATTCTCAAAAACCGAGACTTATTTCTTTGCTTGCGATCAAGCCATTTGCACGGAGCAACGGTGTAGCAACCCTAAAGAACAAAGACAGACTACGCTAGTTAGCAAAACCCCAACGTTCGCGCACATGACGCTCTAACGGGGCAAAGACCAGAGTATCAATAGCAACACCCATCACCACAATCACAATCATAATGGCGAAAATTTGCGCAGTATCATTAAGCTCGCGTCCACCCTCCAGCAAGGTTCCCAGGCTCAACGTCTGGTAGATCAATTCCGCAGCCATTAACGAGCGCCACGCGAAAGTCCAGCCCTGCTTTAAGCCGGTGATAATTGCTGGTAGCGCTGCGGGCAGAATGACCTGTGTAGAGAGCGCAATACCGCTCGCGCCCATGTTACGGGCCGCTTTCAAGTACACAGGAGGAGTATTCTTTACACCCGCGTCAACGCCCAAGGTGATAGAGAAGAGAGCACCCATCACCACCACAAAGATCATAGCCTGCTCACTCAAACCAAACCAGAGCAGCCCCAACGGAATCCAACAAGCGCTGGGCAGTGCTTGCAGTCCCAGGACTAAACTACCGATCGTCTCCTCGATGTAGCGGTTGCGTCCGATGAAGAGACCCAGCATGAGACCAATAACCAGTGAGATGCCGTAACCGATAGCGAGCCGACGCATGCTAACTACAATAGCCTCGACATAGTGACCATCACCAAGGCCACTAACCAATGTGGTACTTACAGCAGTTGGATCAGAGAAGAGATACGATGGCCAGATGCCACTATTAGCAAGAGTATACCAGATCAGCAGTAGTATAATATAAAATGCAACTTGGCGTAGGATTTTTCCCCATGACCAAGACCATCTTCTCTCAGAATTTTTAGTAATAGTTGTATCAATGACTTGTGCCATGCCCCTCCTCCTTCAGTTCCTGGCGCAACACGCCCAATATCTCAGCTGCCATATCTACCAGACCGTGATCTTCCAGGGATCGTGGACGAGGAAGATCTATATGAAATTCGCGCACAATCCTCCCCGGACGCGGCGCGAAGACGACGACACGATCACCTAGCGCGACCGCTTCTCGTACGTTATGAGTGACAAACAGTACAGTCTTACGTGTGGCTGACCAGATCGCTTCTACTTCGCTGTGCAAATGATCACGCGTCATAGCATCGAGCGCACCAAAGGGTTCATCCATTAACAGCACTGCCGGGTCAATCGCTAAGGCACGGGCAATCGCCGCACGTTGACGCATACCACCGGATAATTGATGGCTATGACTTCGCTCAAATCCCTTCAAATGAACCATTTCGATATACTTGCGTGCAATGATCGCACGCTCCCGTGCGGGCACTCCGGCCTGTCGCAAGCCAAATTCGACGTTACGCTGAACGTCTAGCCACGGAAAGAGCGCCGCTTCCTGAAAAAGAAGTATGCGGTCCGTACCAGGGCCGCGTACCTCCTTGCCATTGGCATAAACAGTACCAGCGGTCGCTTGCTCTAATCCCGCAATAATGCTGAGCAGTGTTGATTTTCCACAACCGCTAGGACCCAGGAAACAGACGAACTCACCAGCAGCAACCTCCAGATCTACAGGTTGCAACGCTTCGACAGTGCTTCCGCGCATGTTAAAAGTTTTGCTTACACCTGCAACCCGCAGTGATATACCACCGGTCGTCCTTTCTTTACGTAACCCTATTGCTGAGCGCTGTGCCATAGCCGTTACTTGCTGCTGGATACTCATGACATCTCCTTATGATAATATGACAGGCTGTAAACCTTTTGCCGCAAGAACCTTATTGAGCGGAGCAAGATCGAACAGCCCTGTATCTGGTTTGCTTTTGACAAAGCCTAGCTCATAAGCGCTAGCGGCTGCTTTTAATACGGATTGAGCAAGTGGATCGTAGGTGATATCGAGATTTTTGAACGACTGATTCAATACATCGTTTGATAAACCCTTGCTTGTAATGCGCTTCTGCTCGTCATTGACGATTTTTTTGGCACTGTCAAGATTATTCTTGATGTACTGGACCGTGTCTACATGTGCCTCAAGAAACTTTGAGACTAGGTCGGGATGTTGATCTTCAAATTTCTTGCTGACTACCACCAGCGTCGTGGCAAACTGATTGTTTGGCCAGAGCGTGCGCTCATCAACGAAAATCTTGCCTTTGTCTTCCAGGATCAGTCGCGATGCCCACGGCTCAGGAACCCATGCACCATCAAGCTGTCCCAATTGGAATTGCGTCAGAATATCAGCATTGTTTTGCACCGGCAGAATCTTGACGGTACCACCTTTATCATCTGTCTTTAGTCCATTTTGTAGTAAATAGTGGCGCAGCGAGACATCCTGTGTGTTACCAAGCCCAGGCGTGGCCAATTTTTTACCGCTTAAATCTTGTACGCTATTGATATTTGCCCCAGGACGCACAATAAAGAGCGCGCCTCCGCTCGATGCACCAGCAATAACGCGTAAGGCCGCTCCCTTGCTCTTAATATAACCGTTTACCGCTGGACTTGGGCCAACGTAACCGATATCGATACTACCAGCAAAGAGCGCCTCAATCAAGGTTGGACCTGAGTTGAATGTTTTACTGGTATCTAGCGTGACATTTGAGCCAAGCGCTTTCTTAAATGTTCCTTGTGCTATGCCTACCAATGCTACTGCATGCGTGATGTTGGGAAAATAACCCAGGTGTATCGTCACTGGCGCGCTCTGACTGCCAGTACTACTCGGTGGGCCAGATGATGCGTTATTGCCACATGCCACAAGAATAAATGCGATGAGTGCTACTAATAAAGGTGTACGTACGTAATGGGCGAGAAACCTTTGCATAAAAATACCTCCTTACAGTGTCCCATTCTTAGCAAACTAGAGATCAGTTTGTACGGATGTCATTTAGTCACACCTCCTTTCCCTTGAGTCGCCTCTCTGATACCCTTGCTTGCCTCGGTCTTAGTCGAACAGTACCATATTTATTTCATTCTTTCAAGTTATTTCTTTCATGATTTTTTGTCATTATATACAATATTGTTATTTCATCCATATCTCTTGGTTATGGCATAGGCATATGGTATCCTAAAGAGGTGAGAAATCTCTCATCCTCATGAGAGAGCAGTACGGGTTCTTGGAGTAGTCTTGCTGCTCAGCAAGAAAAATGATAGACGGCCATGTGATTTTGTACGCTTTTTCTGCTATTATGGAAGAGGAGAATAACACATCCCCATTTCCCGCCAGCGGTCAAGCATAGAAAGGAGAGGCGGCGTTACTCCCTGAGGAACAGGGTACGCCGCATTCCGCATGAATCTGCAAAATTTGCGTGTCTTTCTGAAAGTTGCCGAGCTTGAACACGTGACTCGTGCATCTGAAGAACTCAATCTGAGTCAGCCAGCCGTAACAAAGACCATTCAAAGTTTAGAGAACGAAATAGCCGTCGATCTTGTGGAGCGTCAAGGGAGACGCATTGCCTTGACCCATGCTGGTCGGATACTGCAAAGTTATGCACGCCAAATATTTGCGCTCGAACGTCAGATGGAGGAAGCATTAGCCGCCCTGCGCGATGTTGATGCTGGCGAAGTGACTCTGGCCGCCAATAGGACAGCTGGCGTGTACCTCTTACCACCGATCGTCTCTCATTTTCGTACCAGCTACCCACAGGTGACATTGCATATTGCGATCCTCAACTCTTCTGAAATTGTGCAAGAGATCCTCAACTGGACCTTGGACATCGGCTTAATTGAGGGTGATACCTCCTCGCTACCGCCGGGACTGAAGACCGACGTATTCGCTTATGACAACCTGATACTGGTGGTTGCTCCTTGCCACCATTGGAGCAATCTTACTTCCCTAGAGCCATATGAGCTGGCCAATGGCGAAATAATCTTGCGCGAGCAAGGCAGTGGTATCCGTGAAGTGATCGAACAAGGCTTACTTCAATATGGAGTGCAGATCCAGCCGATGTTTACGCTAACGGACAATGAGGCAGTGAAGCAGATGGTGATCAGTGGCGTTGGTGCTGCCATCGTTTCATCGCTCTCTGTACAGCGTGAACTGAGCAACGACGACCTGCTTCATATACCAATTATAGGCCTGGAGTTGCGGCCACAGTTGTGCCTGGTACAACGTGCAGACAAGCAACTCTCACAAGCCGCCAAAGCTTTTTGTTCGTTCTTACATCCCGCGCTAGAGCACGAGAAGGTACTTCAACCATCCTCGATAGAGAGCGAGTAAGCCTTATATCATCTTCTAGCCAGAAATTGCCAACACAATTGCCAGCAACGGACGCAATATTTTATCGGGCATATATTTGCTCAATTTGCTGCCAATGAACACACCTGGCAGGGAACCGATGAGCGTCATTTGATCAAGGCTTTTCCCTGCAAGAGCTACCTGCTTCATTTTCTCTAATTTTCTACGTTCCAGCCTTGTCATAAGCCAGGGTTTGACGATCAGCAGTAGCGCAACCGTCAGCAAAGTGAAGCCGAGGGTATGCAGGATGAAACCGTTGATAAGCTTGTTGTAATGTTGACGGAGGTACTGGACAAGCGAGACACTCACTATGGTGGCCGGGACGCTACCACAGGCCAGCCACAGCGCAATTTTAAAATTTACGTTTTTTTGCCGAATGTGGACAATTGAGCCAACTGCTTTGGTGACTGTTGAATACGCAATATCAGTTCCAACTGCCCATATAGGGGGGATACGAAATTTGCACACCAGCCTGCGCGAGTTTACTCGAAGAGGGTTGGTGCTATTACAAGTGGGCTGAGCTTCCTCGGTGAGCCATCACGCTGCATGAGATAGGGATTGAGCAGGCCATCTTCATCGGTGGGCTTTAGTCCCGCCTCCTCAATAAAACGAGAGGCAACGGCGTCGCTGTTGCGATAACGCAAAATAGATGATATGCAGAGTAATGTTTGTGCCCGCGTGAAGGCTACATAGGCCAGGCGTCGTTCTTCAGCTAACCCCGACTGTACAATCGGTCCATCTTCGGCGAGTGTGTAGGAACGGCGATGAGGAAAGATGCCCTCAGTGAGTCCTATCACGAAGACAACGGGATTCTCCAGCCCCTTGCTCTTATGGATCGTCATCAGATTGACACAATCGCGTTTATTTTTACTGCTCTCTTCCGCTTGCTCCTTGAGCTGGGCCATAGCACGCAGAAAATGCCGGATCGTCTTGTGACGCCCAGCTATCTCGATCAATTCTTCCAGCTCGTCAAAACGCCCTTCCAGTTTGACTTCTTCGTGGTGTGTTGGCGTCTCAGCATCATCTTCCTGCTCATCTTTATGTTTGCTATCATAGTGATGCAGATGCGTATCATACGCGTATTCACGGATAAGTTTGATCGCCTCTGCCGGGTGGTTGTTACATTTATGGCATATACGCTGGATCAGGCCGACAAGATCTTTCACGCCCAGTTGGTGTTCAGAGGCAATGGTATAAGCTTGCTCTTCACAAAATTGTAGCAAGGGACGACCGCCCGCAAAGGAGGCGAGATTGCCATAAAAGCTTGGTGTGAAGCGGTGCGAGGTCTTTCCCGTGCGTGCGAAGTACTCACGCGAGGGAATATTAGCGATGATGCGGAAGGCTGCATTCTGTTCGCCAGCATGGACGGGTGTGAAGACTTCATCCCATTTTTGTGGCTGGGGTCCGTTGCGTGCGGCGAGAAACTCTTTGTGAATGCGTACGCCATCAACGAGCGTGAGGTAGGCCAGCATATCACGCGTTGTCTTGCGCTTAAAAAACGTAGAACCGCCAGTTGTACGATAGGGAATACGGTGGCGTGCTAATGCAATCTCTATGTGGGAGAGGTGATGGTTTGTACGTGAGAGTACGAAGATGTCTCGATACGAGAGAGCTTCAGCGTGTTCGCGCCATGTTCGCACGAGTTGCTCTATGCGGTTAGCCACCCCCTCAGCTTCGCTTTCCTGGTCCTCGTAGGCAATCACACAGATTGGCGCGCCATCTGGTTGCGTGGGGCGTAATATTTTCTCAAAACCAGGAGTGGTCTCATTATAGCCGATCAGGCGGTTGGCTGCATCCAGAATCTGAGGGGTAGAACGGTAGTTGTGTTCAATGCGATACACCTTGCCTTTAGGATACATCGTACGAAAGGAAAGAATGGATGCTTCAGGGCTAGCGCCACGAAATTGATAAATAGCCTGATCAGGATCGCCAACCACCACAACATTGTTCTTTGGTGCTGCAAGATACTGAATGAGCTGATATTGCGATGGATTAGTATCCTGTGTCTCATCTACTTGCAGATATTGAAAACGGCTTTGCCAGGTCTTACGGAATTTTGGACTGCTTTCAAGCAAGTATAAGGGGACATAGATCAGGTCAGACAGATCGTACAACTTCTCTTTTTGTTTCGTTTGTTCGTAGCGGATAAAAAATTCCTGATAGCGTTCTGCTAGTTCCGACTCGATGCCAATATGTGAAAGGAAAAAAGGAGCCGACTGCTCTGCCCTGATACGAGCTTCTTTGGCGCGGTCAACGGCACTCAATACCTCTGCGATATCAACATCCCAGTTCATACCACGTGTGCGGTCGCTGCGCCAGGGGCGAACAATATCCTCGGCCAGCCATTGTCTGGGATCGCCGCTAATCAGACGCTGATTGAGTTCCTGCGGTGTCCATTGTAACTTTTCCCGTAGCATCTGATGACCCAGGCCGTGGAAGGTAACAACACGCAATGTTTTCAGATCCTTTATCAACATGCCACGAGCTTTGAGCGCTTTTTGGGCACGCTTCTCCATTTCATCAGCTGCCGCACGCGTAAATGTCACACACAAAATGGCTTCTGGCACAATGCCCTCGTCAGCAATCAGGCGCACCAAGCGCTGCACAAGAATAGAAGTTTTACCGGTACCAGCCGCAGCGATGAAGGCAGCTGGCCCACTGGTATGGGCGATAGCTGCTGCTTGCTGAGGATTAGCGGCAAATTCTTTCTGTGCAGGTATCTGAGCTTTTGTCTTGTTTCTGGTTCCCTGTGAAGCCATGCTATCTATTCTCTTCTTCCTATATTTTCTCGTCTCGAAATTGCGTTTTAACCACGGCAACTACTATAGCATGGCCACTATAACGTTGACAACTTTCTGGACTCATTTGGGGGAGAGTGGATGTAGTTTTCTCAACCCGCAACGCCGCATTCAGATAAATCTCAATCGAATCACAACATCTTGTCAACCATGTGTTACTCTGTAGAGGGTATTATATGTATGTGAGTCTTGCAAGTTAAGTTCTGAGAACTTCTCAGGAGTTGACGCCTGTGGACAGAGTTGCAGCCCTGTGCGTGTTCTGGCTATACAACTTGGGTAAAGCAGGAGCAAGGACACAAAATAGGAGATCCTTTACTACGTTCCTAGGGAGCGGTATGTGCTACTAGAGGTATCTTGGGGGAGGTGCCTGCTGGCTTAGCATATGGGTTCCTGTTTTTCTGGGGGCAATACAAGGAGAGCTGGTGATCGGCTCTCCTTTATTGTTGTTTTTGGAGCTTGTCCTTTTGCTAGGCTATTAACGGTCTGCTAGGCAGAGGACGCATTCCCTCCGCCAGCAGAAAACGATATGAATAATGCTCAACCCTGCCGATGCGCCGTCCGCAACAGCTCCGTATCGCGCAACAACTCAATCCAACGATCAACACTCGCCTCGCGCTGAGCTTGCAACAAATCAAGTTGCTGACGTAGCGTATCCGACGTAAGCACGCGCTCAGTCAACAAGCTGTACAAGCGGTTAATCAGATCAGCAAAAGCCCCCGGCACATTGGTTGGTAACGTATCCAGGCGGTCGCTATCGTAGACTTGCCGCGCCTCCAACTTATCCAACTCGTAGCGGAAGAGATGAGCAATACGTCGCTCCGTACTCTCAGCCAGATTGCCACAGATCACATCGAGAATTGGCCCCATTAACTGGCGCGCCTGTTGCAGAATATCTTCAGGCTTGCTAGAAGTCGCGGCAAGCCGGTAAAGCGCACTGACGGCTGGTGCATCCTTTGTCGGCGCGTATTTCTCTTCATTGAGCAATTCACCCGTGCTAACATAAAGACAGACATCACGGGACTTCTCGCGAATGCTACGCTTCAGCTTGTTATACGCTTTCTGAATTTCATCGAGTTCGCCCCCAAACTCACCCAGGGCAATACGATTGATGTCGAGTGTGCCGTCGATCTCTTCCTTGTGCGAGATGGGAATCAAGAAGGCTTCGGCCAGTGTGCGTGCAGGCTCATTGAGTTCGCGTTCCAGTGCTGCGCTAAACTTACAGCGTAGCTCCCTGATCAAGCCCCATCCATCAATATCCACCCAACGATTGCCAATCTCCATGGCGGGCGAATCACCTTGCGTGCGACTACTCACCTTGATGTAGTGGTCAAAGTGCCCTTGCATGATATGCAGCTTGATGCGGCGTAAAGCGCGATCATGAGCCGTCTCTAACGCACGATGGAAGAGGTTATTTTCTGCACCGATCGCATTATCAAATTGGGCTAATGCCTCTGCCCAGGCGCTATGCATCTCGCTGGTACGCTTATAAAGCTGCTCGAAACGTGCTGTGCCACGATTCTGCTTACGAAACTGCATTTCTTGCTGCAACTCTTGCAGATCACGGCCATGAACACCCTGCGTGTTGAGATACTCCCAACAGAGATCTTCCAGGTGTTGTAGCGCAATAGCAAGTTGCGTCTCTGCTTGGCGCAGTTGCACATCGTAACGATTACTAGTCAGAAATGCCTGCAAGTCATGACAAAATTCAGGCAATCCGCTATAGCGTAGCATTGCCTCGTGCTGCTTGGCAGTCACCTTCTGGAACTCCTGTGCATTCGCCGTGGCTGGTAGCGTGGAATCGATCTGTAGCAATTCTGGATAAACACTGAGCACGCGTCCGGCATAGTCTCGACCTTCCTGAGTACGTTCAAGATCGAGCTTCTGCCGCTCTACACCCAGCGTTGCCAGTAATGCATCGAGGCCGCGTATAGGATAAAAAAAGTAGTCGTGGCGGGGGCCATGATGATGGTTCGTACTATAGTTAGAAGGCAATTCACGCAGCAGCGGGCGCAGACTCCCCAGCGCCTTCTCAAGACTCGCAGCGGAGTTGATCTCATCCCAGTGCGTGACGACCAGAAAGACCATACGAGCCGCAATCTCAGGATCACGACCCTGCACTACCTTGCGCCCGACCAGATCAAAAATGCGTTGTGTCCGATCATCGTCACCAAACCGATTATTGCCAATCACCAGGATCACTGCATCGACTTCGTTCAATTCCGCCCGCAGGATCATATCGTGGCGCAACTGACCAGCAGAGCCACCCGGTAGATCAACTAATGTGCTTCCCGGCGGGAGAATCGTATGAGGATTCGTCTGGACTACATATTCAACATAATCGATGAGTCGGATCAGACGTGGCTCCTCACTGTCGCGTGCTGGTTCTTCTATATAACGACTACTCTCCTCTTGCCAGCGTTCGCGTGGGACTACTTCAATATGTGGCTCACTCTTTAAATACTGCTCTGCGAATACTTCACTGGCCTTCAGCAAGATCGTAAGTTCTGCGCTTAGTGCTTCTCGCTGCCGTACATTTGTAGCATTCTGAATCCCTTGTTGTGTCTGGCGTATAGTTTCGTCAAACTTCTCGCGCGTCAAGAAATGAACACGCATCTCTTCCGCTTCTTGCTCACTACAGAGACGGATACGTGTGCGCACGCCTGTCACTGCTCCCCCAGCTAGTCGAGGAAAAATATCTCGACCGATCAATGCAGCTAACAGCGTACTTTTTCCCGCGCCAGCATGGCCAACAATCTTCACGCTGTATTCGCGCGTGAAGTCGAGAGCACGTGCTGCTTCTGCCAAGTGATAGCGCAATTTGAGAATCTGCTGCGTTTCAACCTGCTGGAGTTGTGGTCGCTCAAAGAGTTCGGCGCAAGCATAAGCGCGTTGCAGTTGTTTGCGCCAAGCAGCCAGCTTCTGGGCCTTATCTGGCAGATCCGCCGGGAAGTAGCGTTCCATCTGTGGCGATTGTTCTTGTAACTGTCGCAAATGGTTGAGAATCTCGCCGGGAGCAGATGGGATAACCTGTGGTGTAGGACTGTACTGTACGCTGTTTAACTGCTCTTCCTCATCATCCTCAAAGTCTTCCTCCTCGTCATCCTCTTCAAACTCGTACTCTTCCTCCTCTTCCTCTACCTGGTTGGCGGGTTGAGGCAGTGCGGGCGGCGGTTGAACCGGTTGAGGCGGTAGAGACGCAGGAGTTATGATTGGCTGAGACTTTGTGTTACCTGACTTGAGGCGTTTTCCGCAGATATCACAAACTTCTGCGTCAATACGTACAGTATTATCACACTGTGGGCAGGTGGTTACTTGCTGTCTTTGTCGAATAAATTGCATACGATCGATGTTTCCCCCTTAGACATTTTTGCAGTGAACAGGTCGATAATAGCATAGCTTGCCCCTGAGAAGCAATAGTCTGTTACATATCTTTTGTGCTTATCTTATTCCAACACTGAAATTTTTTATTTGTAGAAGAAGATTGCTGCTAAAACTCTGTCGGAATGAGGCCATGATAAATAGCGAAACGTACCACTTGCGTAATATCCTGCAAACCAAGTTTCTCCATCATATTTGCACGATGCGCTTGTACTGTTTTAATACTAATGATGAGTCGATCCGCGATCTCCTGGTTTGTATGGCCATTAGCCACTAGTTTTAGCACTTCCAGTTCACGCGCTGTCAAGTTAGCGAGGGCATGAGTGAGCGGTGATGCAGCTGAACTGCCGGTGGCTTTGTCGCGTGTCGCGCTCGCTGGGGCCACATACGCACGGATGAGGGCTTTAGCTAAACCTGGATAGAGAAATGCCCCACCTTGCGCAATGGTACGCACAGCTGTACAGAGATCAGCGGGGGCGACTTTCTTGACCAGATATCCTGCTGCACCCATGCGCAGCGATTGCAAGAAATATTCCTCGCTTTCGTGCATGGTCAAGATCAATACCTGGGTTTCGGGTAATTGCTGGCGTATCTGCTGACAGGCTGTCAACCCGTCCATTCCTGCCATACTAATATCCATGACTACGATATGCGGCTTCAGCTCCTTAGCCTGTGCTATTGCATCCCTGCCGTTACGAGCTTCGCCAACAACGTTTATATCCTCCTGCGTTGCGAGTAACAGCTTTAGTCCCTGGCGTAAAATATCGTGATCGTCGGCGAGCAAGACACGAATGGTCGTAGGATGGCTGGACTCCGTTGACATAGCAACTACCTCCCTAAGAGATGCTCTTATCTACTCTTTATTCATTGATGTGCATATCTGGTATGGCAACATTACTTGTACGGTCGTTCCTTTGCCGGGGTGTGATTGGATGGACAGGGTTCCTTTCAAGAGAGTAGCACGTTCGCGCATACCAACAATACCCGATCCGGTATGGCGTTGCTTGGGATCATAGCCACAGCCGTCATCCTGAATGGTCAGGGAGATATATTGCTGATCTAAGGTAAGTGCAATGGTAGCTTTTTGCGCACGTGCGTGACGTGCAATGTTGGTGAGGCTCTCCTGGGCGATACGGAAGAGGGCCGTCTCGTAGGCCATTGGCAATGGATGGGTCATAGCAGAGGCCAGATCCTCTATTAGCAGATCGACGTTCAGGTACAACCGTTGTTGACTATCTTCGACCAGCCAGCGGAAAGCTGCAAGTAGTCCTAGATCGTCGAGCACACTGGGACGCAATTGTTGGGCGAGGATACGAAGCTGCTCTAATGTTTCTTGCGTCAGTTGGCTTAGTTGCTGAAATCCCAGCTCTAGCCGTGCCTTTGTTTGCTCATCTATAGCGCTCATTGGCAGAGCTTGTAGGCTCTGATGCAATATCTCTGTGTGAATCAGCAATGCAGTGAGATTTTGCCCGGTTTCATCGTGCAACTCAAGTGCAATCCGTCGTCTTTCGTCCTCCTGGGCTTGTAGGATCAACATGGTTTGTTCGCGTCTCGCCATCTCCAAACGATCTAGCATGCCGTTGAAAGCCAGCGCTAACTCTCTAATCTCTGCATCTTGCGCACTCACATGAGCGCGCGCATTGGTCTGACCAGTGCTGATGGCGCGAATAGTAGCAAGTAAGCCGAAAAGAGGACGAAAGCTCATGCGTAATAAAAAGATATTTATGGAGAGCGTAAGTAATGCGGCGATGACAATGAAGCTCGTATCAATCAGATAATGGTGAGTTTCTAGATTGTGACTGGTTATCCAGAGACCAGCTATGGCCTCCCCCAACAGCATTACGCTATTGACCACTATGACCTTTTCAAAAAGCGAGAGCTGCCAGCGTTGGAGTAGTGCAGTCCATAAGGCAGGGATTTTTCTCACGATAAAGAGCTTCCCTTTCTATCCCGCTTAATGCTTATCCTATTACTGCCTCTCTTTAATTCTAGGACACTATGTCAATGAGCGACTACCCAAC
>Ga0066654_10000129_pt1 | contig 15889 bp, 10 predicted proteins | sample GraSoiAngelo_103_FD_66715 | JGI IMG/M metagenome (GOLD analysis project Ga0066654, IMG submission 66715) | Grasslands soil microbial communities from the Angelo Coastal Reserve, California, USA - 14_0903_05_20cm | ecosystem: Environmental > Terrestrial > Soil > Grasslands | place: USA... | reverse complement strand
TAGTCGCGCTGCGGTACGAGTAACTCATGGCTCTCGGAGAGCCACAACGAAGGATGAAAATGGACCCAGGCACCTATGCTTTGTTTTCAACGCGATAGGCAGCTATTTTCATAGGAGTAAATAGAAGATCGCGTACACCAGTTCCTGGTAACGAGCTTCCCGGCAACTTGGGTACTCGTCGATACTTGTACGATTTGAAGGCACTCGTGTTCATTTCTCTCCAAGACGCCATACAGTGGGTTCTTGATTTGAGTAGATTGCTGCATGCCTACAAAAATTAAGTCGCAACGAAGGCCTGCCGCGAGATATCTAGCAATCTTAGGCGACACCTCCTAACCACGGGATCAACTCATTCGTCAAAACGGAGACAATTGAGGAACCTGGCGAGGCCCTGCAACGCTCTCGAACAGATTCCAGAAGCGGTTCCAGAAGGCTATTCACAAGGTGGAGAGATGCTGCGAGACGTGCGATTCGGACTTCGGATTCTACTAAAACAACCGAGCTTTAGCCTGATTGCGATGCTAACCCTGGCGCTGGGAATTGGAGCCACCTCGGCGGTCTTGAGCCTGATTCAGGGCGTGCTTCTAACACCGCCGCCCTACCGGCGACCACAGCAGCTGGTGCTCGTCACGACCGCACGAACAGACGGCCAAAAAATGGACAGCCCGCGCGGCTGGCCAGCCCAGCAATGGATGGAATGGCAAAAAGAAGCGAAAGCCTTTCAAGGAATTGCCGCTTACGACTGGACCTTCAATTTTCTGATCCGCAACGATGGCAGCCAATCTATGCAGGGCATGTGGGTCACGAACGACTATTTGCCCGTCATGGGACTGAAAGCAGTTGTGGGGCGAGGCTTCGAGGAGTCAGATTTTGGGCAAGGGCCGGTGAAGGTAGTCCTCTTGGGGTACGAGTTTTGGCAGCGCGCGTTCAACGGCGATCGGCAAATTATCGGCAAGACAGTGCGCATCAGCCGATGGGATATACCGCCTACGGTGATCGGCGTGATGCAGCCGGGAGTGCGCTTTCTGCCTTCGCCGGGGGCGGCCAAGGAGCCGAATTACGACGTCAATGCGACGGTCGATTTTTGGATACCCGCGGCGCCGGACCCGAAGTATCTCAAGGACCCATATTGGAATCTGGTGGCGCGACTACGTGATGGAACGACCGAACGGCAGGGACAGCACGAACTGGCCCTCTTTGCCGCGCGAGAGGCACAGTCGGAGAAGGACTTTGCAGGGTTTACGCCGCAGCTCGCATCCGTGACCGAGGAAATGAATCAAGATGGCCGGAGGATTTTGCTTCCGTTGTTGGGAGCAGCGACACTGGTTTTGTTGATCGGTTGCGGAAACGCGGCAGCGCTGCTGCTGGTGCGTGGACTGCAACGCCAGCAGGAGTACGCGGTGCGCAGCGCGATCGGGATGGGGCGCATCGCTCTTTTGCGACAGGTCTCGACCGAAAGCCTATTGCTGGCCTTGATGGGCGGAGCAGTTGGAGTGGGGCTGGCCTTCGGCGTCGTGAAGTTATTCAAGCTGATTGCCGGACACGCTATTCCGCGGCTGGATGGCGTGACGGCTGGGTGGGCAGTGCTGGGCTGGGGATTGGGCGCTGCGGTGCTGGCTTCGGTTTTTGCAGGAGCTTTTCCAGCATTGCGGGCTTTCCGGTTGGATCCGATGGAGGTGCTGAAGAATGCCGGGCCGAAAGGGACGGCAGGAATCGGCGAGCGGCGGCTGCTGCGCGGAGTCACGATGGTGCAGATGGCACTGACGCTAGCGCTGCTGGTAGGCGCCGGGCTGTTGATTCGCACGATGGTGAATATTGCGAGGGTCCCGTCAGGCTACAACACTGGACACATTTTGACCATGAGCGTCACAGAAGTGCAGAACCGGTCGACTTGGGGTAGCTTTCATCGGCAGGCTTTAGAGCGAGTTGCTGCGCTTCCGGGTGTACAGAACGCGGCGTTTGCTTGGGGAGTCCCGTTGACAGGCAACAATTGGCCGGCGACTTTGGAAATCGAAGGACAGCCTCCGGCGATGAGGGAGAGCGACAAGACGGCTGTGCCCCTGCGCGCCGTCACGCCCGATTATTTCAAATTGATGGGCATGGCGTTGATTGAGGGTCGGGAATTTCGCTCGACGGATGATGATAAATCGCCGAAAGTGGCGATCGTGAACCAGGCGTTCGCGGACCGTTACTTTTCGCATGAGAAAGCGATCGGGCGGAAGCTCTGGATGAACGGTCGGAATAAGCCCGGCATGGAGATTATCGGCGAAATCTCCAACAGCCGCACCGATGACCTCACACAAGAAGCGTCGCCGGAGATTTATCTGCCGCTATGGCAGGCGACCGCGTTTTCCAAGCATCTAGTGGTGCGAACGACGGCGGACCCACGCGCCGTGGTGATTGCGGTGGAACGCGAACTGCACGCCATTGACCCAACGGCCGCTATCGAAAACGTGAAGACCCTGGAGCAGATTCGCGATGATTCGCTGGCGTCCCGCAGCTTTGCGATGCAGCTTCTCATGGGGTTTTCGCTTGTGGGAGGCGCCCTGACGCTCGTGGGGGTTTACGGTGTGCTTTCACTGTCGGTCGCTTCAAGGAGACGGGAGTTGGCCATTCGCAGCGCGCTTGGCGCTAAGCAAAAGGACATTCGCAAACTGATCTTCGGCGAGGGACTTCAATTGATTTCGAGAGGTGTGCTCGCCGGAGTTGCGCTGGCGATTGCTTTGTCGCGCGTGCTTAGGTCCTTCTTGTTCGAGGTGCAACCCAACGATCCTGCCACGTTGATCGTTGTTGGAGTGCTGTTCGTGGTAGTCGCGCTACTCGCCTGTTGGGTACCGGTTCGCCGGGCAGCAAGGGTCGATCCGCTGGAGGCGTTAAGATACGAGTAACCCATGGCTCTCGGAGAGCCACAACGAAGGATGAAAATAGCCGCTCACTGTTGAGCCAATCTTTTCAATGAGATACGCGGCTATTTTCATAGGAGTGAAGTCGTGCCGTTACCCTCCAAATTTCTTTGACGCGCTCCGGGTCCTGGTGGATCAGAGATCAACCAGGGGAACATTCGGGATGAGGGATTGCACCGTGGAGCGCACGACGCCCAGCGCTTTTCCCGGGTCGCTGTTTGTTCGCACGCAAAGAGCGCGCGTCGATCCCATGGTCGCGTTACGTTATGAATCGAGGCTCAAGATGAGAGCCAACCTATTGCAAGGCTTCATTTCCTTAGTAACTCTTCGTAAACGCCGAAACCGGAGAGGTTCGTACTAAGCTTCCTATGTCCGGTTAGCGTCCGAGTCCACGCCGGTTAAAATTGGAAACTAATAACAGGACTTAAGGCAGAGGTTACAGTCGCAACGTGCCGTTCTGTCAGACCTACCCAGTTCTACCAATGGGTACAAGTGGCGCTGACTTCCTGCTTCACTGAGGCAGGTTTTCACGCGAGCCTTGCGGTCCGCGCCAGAGCCTTCGTCTCCGCAGGTGTTAATTCGGGCGCAACTCGCCCTGTCGAGTGCGTACTGACGTAGATTCGTCGCCCCGTTGGTCTCCCGGTCGTGGACGGCATCACACTGGCAGGTGCACTCTCGGGCTGACAGCGGGAGGTCTTCCACCACGCGACCGCACACCGAGCACATCTTGCTCCTCAGGAGCCAGCGACCGGCTATTACGAGCTCCGCGCCGTTCAACTTCGCTTTGTACTCCAACTGCGATCTTCCGGGCCAGCTTCCGGTGTCACGAACAATACGCACGAGTTGGGACGAGTTCAGAACTTAGTCATCGAAACGAAAACTGGACAACACCTTGAATGGAAGGGACGGCGCGCGTCGTTTAAGGCGCGGGGCATGGCCTCTTCGATTGGAAGCCACAAGCTTTACAAGAAACTTACAAGATGCTTGCGCTTCCGCATCGAAACCGATGGAGAGTGCCTGCAACGTAGGGGAAAGGTCGCCGGCCTCCCCGCACGGCGAGCCACGCGAGGAGCAGGCATGAATACTCTCTTTCAGGCAGAGGAATCTTCTTTGAGTAAAAGCAAGAAAGTCGCCATTGCAATTGTCGCTTTGGCGTTCTTAGGCTTCGCCGTGTGGGGGGGCGTTGAGATGGCTTGGCGTCTCGCCTCTGGCCGCTAAGGGGGATGCACTTCCACGCCCGAAGTTGTGCCATTGGCGCCGTTCTCGCTCGCAAATTCGCCTTGTCGCGTGTTTACCCAACAGTTCTCATCTTCGGAGGGGTGCGCTCTGCTCGCGCCAAGCTGCCCAGGGCGATGGTGCTTAGTTTCCGCGATTATGTACGGCTTGCAGCTCTAAAGCCCGAGGCTCTCACGAATCATTGGCGAAGACTCGAAGGCGAAGGGGACGGATGCTCTCACCTCGCAGCAAATGGACGGCACCATTAGCGCTGCGACAAGAACACCAGGCGCAGATAATTTTCGCTTCGACTCGTCGTTGAAACGAGGATGGTGGTGTCGGGGGTGCTTAACCTTCGATCGGTGACGCTAAGGCTTCAACTTCAGAAAAGTCACTCCGTAGCTGCCCAGCGTCACCGATATTTTCTGGCCGGGCGTGATACCAACTGCGGTCGGGCCGCTAGTCGCGTTGGTTTTTGCATCAATTGTTATGGACGTAGCGCTGGAGAATGTTCCCAAGGACGAAACATCGGCAATCACGGTTCGCGGATCTCCAGGCCCGTTATTGTCGGTGGGAGCATGCACCGCGTGATCCACAATCATGAGCACCACGGATCCATCGCTACTCTTTGTCGCAACAATCTCCACGCTCGACGTCTCGGTCGCAGACAATTGCAGGATGTCGGGCCCGGGTGACGTCGGAGTGGAAGGAAACATCTGCGCCAACCAATAATCCACCCAGTAGCTCAGATACGTGCTCCCGGTGTTGAAGTCCACTTCGCCGGACTGCGTATCCGCGGCGTAAAGCCAGTGATACAGCGCCTGATTCCCCGCTTTGCCAAATTCCGAAAACACGTAGGGCCGAAATGCCGCAAAAAACGGGTTCGTCCCTCGCGGGTCGGAAACGAATTTCATCGTTGGATTGCAATTGCTCGTTCCGTCGGGATTGGGATAGTCCGCGTTCACGTTGTTTTCCGTGACCCAGAGCGGCACGCTTGCCAGGTCTGATCGCGTTCGCAGTTGCTGGTAGACGTAGTTGATGTATTGCACCATCTGCGGCACGCGAGAAAACAACGTCGCGTCCACGTCTTGCTGATTGCAGGTGGGATAGAAATGCGTAGCGACGACATTCACCTGCGCGCTCACTCCTCCGTTGGCGGGGGCGGCCACGAACGGCGGCAGGTCCGTTGTCGGGTCCGCCACCGCAAGTTCCAATGCGGAAATCTTTATCGTGTAGTCGACACTGAGCATCGCGGGAACCACCGTGTTGTACAGCTGGATGTACTGGCTCGCCGTCAGGCCGTTGATGTTGTATTCGTTGAAGATGCCCCACCACGTGATCGGGTGTTGCGGGTAGCTCGGCGACACGAGAGTAGTTCCGCCCCAGGTGAAACCACCCTTGTTGTAATACCTCACTAGGTTCGCGCTGTAATCGGCAAAAGCTTGCACATTTGCAGAGTTAAAAATGAAATGCCCCGTCGTGGGATCATTCAAAAACGCCGGCGCCACGGCGATCTGAAACTCCGGGCTGTTATCCGCCGCGCTCAGCACGGGCTGCACAACGGCATCCAAGGTGGCGAAGTTCCAGTCCGTCGCGGCCCCAGTGTTCACCTTCATGGGGACGCCCTGGCTGACCGCCTGGAGCCGAATGTGTTGCGGACCAAGTTTGGTCAACTGCGTCGGCTCAGTCGCCGTGTGATTCTGAAAGAATTGGTAGTTCCCCTCCGACGGCTGGAAGGATGTGGACATAAATTCGTCCAATTTACCGCCAACACCAAGGGTCGTATCGACGGCGTTCGCGACGGAAGCGGCAATCGCAATCACCAGCACCAACGGCTGGCTCGCGGTCCGCGTCCCCTCTGTCACTACGACATTCGCAGAGTATGTTCCAGACGGTGTCGTGCTTGTAGCGACCAAAGAAAGGGTCCCGGTCAATCCACCGGCCGCGGGTACAAATTGCCAAGTGACCCCGCTCGGCAAATTGCTCGCCGTAACAGATAGCGAACTCGCCGAACTTGCCCCGCTGACCGTGGCACCGACAGCCGCCGGGGTGCCGTCTTGAGGCGCAACCACCGTGCTTGTAGAAAGGGATACCGTAAGGGGCCCTGGTGGTATTCCTGGCCCGCCGCCGCAACCTGTGGCAAAGGCCCAGGCCGCCAGCACGGCAACGAGCATCTCCGTCTCGAGAAACCGTTCAGGCTTCATGCCACACCTACTTCGTATTAGGCTTCATCGAGGGCCACGGGCATTTTACCTCGCTCTGTTCCTGGGACAGCTGTCGACAATTCCGTCGCTCAATCCATTCCCATAATAAGATAATTCCAACGTGGCGTAGGGCCACTTCTGTCCGAACGGTGGATGGATCGCGGTGCCTGGGCTGTTCCATCTGCGACTGGCGGCGGGGCCGCCTCTTTACGACTTTGGGCCAACCTCGGGGCAAAAGGGATATCAAGTGTCGTCGGATGGGCGACGTATCTTGGTGAACTCTCGAGCGGACATCGAGGGCCTGGTAACGGGATATCACACTAATGCACAACGGTAATATTCGCGCCCCATCCACGATGGTAGCGCCGGCGGCTTGGCTGGCGATCATTATGACCACTGCAACAGTCCTGCTGCTAGCAAGCCTGCATGTTTTGAGCCCAGAATTTGCGCCTTCTTGGCACATGGTGAGTGAATACGCCTTCGGTCATCATGGTTTGCTGCTGGCGCTGATGTTTCTATCGTGGGGCATTAGCTCCTGGGCACTGGCAGTCGCGATTTGATCGCAAGTCAAAACCGAAGTCGGCAAGGTGGGTTGTGGTCTCTAATCGTTGCTGGCATAGGGGAGGCGATGGCCTCCGTTTTTGATGTCACTCACTACACGGGGCACGCTATCGCAGGGCTGCTGGGAGTTGGCGGTTTTCCCGTCGCTGTGTTGCTTTTGAGTGTAGACCTTGGCCACACCGAGGAGTGGCTTGGCGCTAGAAGGGCGCTGCTCTGGATCGCGAAGCTTAGTTGGATAAGTGTGGTGCTGTTGATTGCGACGTTGGTTCTGATGACCATGCAACACGCCCGGGCAAATGGCGGCCATTTGCCCCAGCATGCGCCGAAATCATTGCCGCCTGGAGTGCTTGGATTAGACGGGTGGGCGAACCGGCTCATTGTGCTTTCAAACTGCTTGTGGTGTTCGTTGCTGCTTGGCATGCGATTAAAGTGGAACAAAATCGTGACCAAGCGGAGGCAACTTAACCTCTGACTCATAGATGCCGGCAAAACACCCTTATCGTCCGCATTGGTACAGATGGGCATGCCGGGAAGCGGAGTTGGCCATTTGCAACTGGCAATACCGATGTAAACTCCTTGCGAGTCTGTTTGAGTGATTCGAAATTCGGGGAGGCAACATCTATGCGCAAAATCACTCCACATTTGTGGTTCGACAAAGAGGCAAAAGAGGCAGCCGAACTTTACACTTCTCAGATTCCAAACTCAAAGATCGCGAATGTAAAAACTCTTCATAACACGCCGTCAGGGGATTGCGACTTGGTGTCGTTCGAGCTTTCGGGCCAGGCGTTTATGGCCATAAGCGCGGGACCACTTTACAAGTTCAATCCGTCGGTTTCTTTTCACGTGAAATGTAAAGCAAGAGACGAAGTCGACTCGATCTTCGAGAGACTTTCCAATGGCGGAAAAGTTCTCATGCCGCTTGGCAGCTATCCGTTCAGCGACCGGTACGGCTGGCTGGAAGACAAGTATGGACTGTCGTGGCAGGTGATTTTGGCAGGCGAGCGCGAGATGAAGCAAAGGATCTCTCCTGTGCTCATGTTTGTGGGCAAGGTCTGCGGCAAGACGGAAGAGGCGATCAATTATTATGCAGAGGTTTTCAAGAATTCACCTGCCGGTGCCACAGCTAGCACCAACGTGAATATACTTGCGCGTTACGGAACGGGCGAGGAACCGGACAGAGAAGGGACAGTAAGGTACGCTTCGTTCACGCTTCTCGGCCAGGAGTTTGGGGCCATGGACTCTGCGCGGGAGCACAAATTCGCTTTCAACGAGGCGATATCGTTCATGGTTCCCTGCGATACGCAGGGAGAAATCGATTATTTTTGGGAAAGGCTTTCCGCCGATCCAAAGGCCGGACAGTGCGGCTGGCTCAAGGACAGGTACGGCCTATCCTGGCAGATCACTCCCACGATCATGAACGAGATGCTCGCCAGCAACGATCAGGAAAGAACGGCACGCGTAACCCAGGCCTTCCTCAAAATGAAAAAGTTCGATATCGATGCGCTGAAGCAAGCATATGGAGGGCAATAGGAAAGATGTGTTTCATGGCTAGGAGCGTATGCCTCGCATGGCTGGTCCGGCTATCGGCACGCATCGCATCGTTGACTCAGTAGATTCGGAAGCTCCCGCTGCAGTGCATCATGCTCATCAAGTAGAGCATGCCGTCGTAGTAGCGCTGTTCCCCTGACGGCACCGGTGTGTTCCACAGCTCCTCCAGAAACGCCTTCGATATCGGCCCCGGGGTGGCTGCAAAGCTGCCTACCGCAGCCGTGGCGACCATACCGGCGGAATGCCGCATCGACAGCGGCTTGCCATCGAGGGTGTAGCGATCGGCAAAGCTGTGAATGTCCTGCCCATAAAGGAACTTCTGAATGCGGTCGCTGAGCGCGGTCTCTCGCACATCTTTCTTCCACCACGAATAGTCGACCGACCAATTGCCGACGCTTCGCCACGAGTCGTATCCGAACGGCGTCGTCGTTCCATCGTAATGCACAACCTGTGTACCGTCGAAGTTGTTGTTATCGGGAGCAAGCCCGGTCTCAGGCCCAGTGACCTTGCTGAACATATCCCGGCTCACATCGGCGGCTTTGGCCCAGAACTCGCTGTCCTCCGACGGTCCCCAGCGCGCCCACAGTTCATAGAACGCCGGCAGATGATAGGAAGCGTCCGTAAAGTTCGCGTCTACGTTCGGCACAAAGCGGATCATGTAATGATCCTCATCCAACATCGGGCCGATGGTTTGCGACCGCGCCGCCATGTCCCGAGGGGCACGAAAGAACGGCAGTGGTTTCCCACTTTTCGCGGCTTCCTCCGCCTGCCGCTTGTTGTTAGGACTGGGCCAGGGATGATCGGGCGGAACAAAGGGCGGATCGTCAGGATGTATGCGGAACGGCCCTGTCGCGGTTAGTACCGGATGGTGCCTCATTCCGCGCAGGATCTTGTCGGCTTCGGCCTGATAGTTGTAAATGCCCCGACCATTTCCCCAGCGGTGCGCCGCGAAGTAAAGCGCCATCGCAAAATACTCTTCCCCGTCGGGTGCGGCGCCGGTCGCGCGCGGCGTGCCGTCGGTGTTCATCGACCACGCGAAGTAACCCACTGACGGATTCTTCTCGTCCGTGATCAACATAGAAGTGTTCGCCCAGTTCCATATAGCGTCGAATTCGCGTTTCTTGTTGAGCTGTACCGCGATCATCATGCCGTAGCTCATGCCCTCGGAACGCGCGTCGTTGTTCGCCCAATCCGTGATGTAAGCCAGCGGCCCGTTGGCATTCGCTCCAGTCTCGAAGTAAATCCGTTCTTCCTGGCCGTCGCCATGGAAAAGTTGCTGAAACGCCTTCTCGATCTTGGCGTGGCTCTCGGCCGACGAGTGACCCAGTTCGGAAAACAGATCGTGATACTCGTGCATCTTGTAGGCGCCGTTCCCGTCACCGGGCATCCGCGGAATGTCTCCAAGCGGGGCGTTGACATGTGGCACGCGAGGGCTGAAGGGCAGCGCCTGCGCCGGCACAGGCGCTGGTGACGTTTGGGCGATAGCGACACCGGAGGATAGTAGTGAAATACCAAAAGCGAAAAGTGCGATAAAACGGCGGATAAGCAAGGCGCAACCTCGCAGGACAAACGGAACATGCTGCGGTACTCGGCATGCATTATACAAGCGCACCTGATTTACCCGTGCGCCCTAGCTCTGCAGTAAATTCTCAGTCCTCTGTTTGTCGTCGGCTTATCGGACACGGCCTCACAGGTCTTTACCCGATGGGCTTTTGCAGCCTCTGCCCGATTGTTTCTCGTGGTTCGACGAACTTATGCAGTAACTTGGTAAAGCCATGGGTCATGGCAGGTGCTCGATGCTATCTATAGCTAGGTCGAGCACCAGAAAGCATGCCACAAAATGTGTCCTGTTTCCGCAGGCCTCTTGTACTGATTCGGCGCAGATCTGCGGTGGCAAGCGCACAGATGATATCGGATCTACAGTTGTACTGTCTTCGAACTCCAAAAGGGGACGCCAGTTACATGCGACGCATCATCTGTGCCGTTCTCCTTAGTTTGCTCGCTGCTGGGGCGGATGCCCAGGCTCCCACGGTCCGAACCGGCACGACGGAGGTTCTTGTCGATGTGGTCGTGCGCGACAAGAAGTCGAAGATTGTGCGCGATCTGAAGCCGGAAGAAATCCAGGTTCTCGAAGACGGCGATCCGCAGACGATCCGCCACTTCGAGCTGTTCGAGGGCCGCGCGCCTGGAGACGATACCGGACCGGCTTCAGCGGCTGCCTCCGCGGCAGCTCTTGCCCACGCGACTCCCGCCGCTCAGGCCCCATTGGTGAGAACCCTTCGCGAAGCCACGGTCGTCTCTGTTGTTGTAGGCAGCCTCAATCCGGAAGGGCGTAAGTCCGCGCGGGATGCCGTGCGGGACTTCATCAAAAACGAGCTGCGCCCCAACACCTTTGTGGGCGTTTTCGCCTGGACGTACACCGGGATGCAAACGCTCCAGGGGTACACCAACGATGGCGCGCGTATTTCTGAAGCCATGGAACGGGTGGTGAAATGGACGGGTTTGCGGAAAATCGATGACGCCGACCTCGTGCCCGATACGGTGGAAAGCGCGACACCACCGGCGAGGACCGCCCCGGGGCCTGCGGCGGAAATCGAGTCGATGCTGGCCACCCATTGGATGGAGGAGTACCTGGACGCCTACGACGCGAGCATGCGGGAACTCCTGGCGATCCGCGGCCTCGCGCAGGCGCAGGCCCAGCTCCCGGGCAGAAAGTTGGTGTTCCTGTTTGCCGGTGGACTGATCGTGCATCCGGATACCGTCGAAGTGCTGAAAAGCGCGATCAGCGCGGCCAACCGCTCCAACGTCACGATTTACTCGGTGGATACGGTCCGCGACATAGGTCAGAACTTGGAGGCTGGCCGGCGTTTGCTCGCGGCCGCTGCCAACTCGAGCATGGCGACTCAAACGGCGGCCATAAACGGCGGCAACCGGGCAGTCACTCCTGACCAGGTGGTGATGTTCGAAAACGCGGAGAGCTCGATCCGGGCGGACGAGCGCGGCAACTTGCGTGTTCTGGCGGAATCCACGGGCGGAGCGTCGCTGCCCGTGCAAGACCTGCGCGAACCATTTCGCCGCGCCATGGAAGAAGCTCGCACGCATTACGAATTGACGTACTCTCCGGCAAGATCCGAAAACGACGGTCGTTTCCGGAAGATCGCGGTCAAGGTGGTACGGCCGGGTGTGAAGGTATTCGCCCGCAGCGGGTACTATGCGCTGCCCTTGTTGCACGGCGAGGAAATCTATCCCTTCGAAATGGCGACGTTGCAGACCATCAATGCGACCCCAGCGCCGCAGCAGCTTGATTTTCACTCTGACGTGCTCCGGTTCCGGCCCGGTTCGCAGCGCAGCCAGCTCTCATTCGCTTGTCAGGTTCCGGTGCGCGGCCTTTCGGTCGCCGAAGACAAGGATTGGGCCAAGGTACACGTTTCGATCACCGCCCTGATCAAAGATGCTCAAGGCCAGGTGGTGGACAAGCTCAGCAAGGATCTTCCGTATGCCGTGCCGCGCGCTAAAGCCGACGAACTTCGACGCGGCGTGGTCAGCTTCACCAAGCCATTTCGCCTGCCTCCGGGACGCTATTCGGTTGAAACCGCGGCGGTGGACCGCGACAGCGCGCGTGCAGGGGTGCTCCGTTCCGTGCTCGTGGTGTCTCCTGCGCCCAATGGCTTGGCGGCGAGCGATCTCGTACTCGTGCGGCGCGTGGATCCCGCCGAGGAGCCACACCCTGCGGCTGACCCGCTGCTCGCGCGAGGTGGCAAGGTCGTGCCCGAAGTGTCCGGGGTGGTCGATCGGGCCCTCCCTGGCGACTTGATTTTCTACGGCGTGGGTTACCCGCCCCTGCCGGTTCAGAAGACGCTGCGGGCAACTTTAGAGATTCTTAGCGATGGCCAGCCGATAATGCGTTCACCCGAGACCGACGTGCCGGTCGAGGCGAACTCCGCGGCCCCCTTCCTGGCGAGCATGCCTCGGGCAAAGCTCCAGCCAGGACACTATGAAGCCGTCCTAACACTCCGCTATGGAGACCAGTCGGCGCGTAGCGAAACCACTTTTGTGGTGGAGACTGGCGAGAGTACGGCGAAGCAGCCTCAATGAAGGGGAGGCACGCGGATACAGGTTGAGATTTGTCTCTGCGTCCCAATGCTCGCTTATGTCACTATTCGGCAAGCAGCTGTGCGGCTGCCCGGAAAAGAATTTGAGGCGGCATCCCGGGACTTCGTTTGCCAGGGGTTGGGCGGGCTGTTCCCCCGCTAAGTATTCTCGATTGTTAAACGCTGGCGTTGTTGCGTGTACCGGTCTATCTTGGCGACACGTTCTTTTCACTAGGAGCTGCCGATGTATCCATACGGTCCATCGGCCACGTAAGGCAACATTCCCAGTACTTGTCGGGTTTTCAGGTGATGCAGCCATGACCACGACCACCTGGCTTGGTCGTGCATTTGTCGCAGTCTTCGCGGTCCTCATGCGCGATGACTGGTTAAAGAGGCAGACCTAGTTGGCTGCGACCAGAGAAGATTGCCGACATTAAGCGCAGCGGCCTTGCGTCGTATGTTGCGCGACTAGATCGATCTGTCAGCAGGGTTCGATTCCGCATTCGATCATTGACGGCTTCGGACCCGTTGCTTGCACCCTGGTGTCTTTCAGTCGCTTGCCAAAGACCAGTTTGAGGTCACTGGGCTTTAACAGAATCTCCGGCGGCTTGTTTCGTATTCCTCGTATTCCGTCGATTTTTCTGGTTGAATCAGGCAATCGAGGTGTGAGTATGCCCAAGGTATCGTCATTTTTCGTTTTACTTTTCTTTCTAGTTTTTTCAGGAATCGTGTCGGCGAACGGCTCTCAAGCGCTGGATGCACAAGATGCAGCACGTACATCTAACGCTAGCGTTTCCGGCCGATGGATCGTCAATGCGGACGTTTTCGGGACACCGCTTTTCTACCAGATGCATTTGAAGGAAGAGGCGGGAAAACTTATGGGAGATTTTGCGGGCGACAAGCTCGAAGGAACAATTACTGGCAATTCGATCCATTTTGTTGCCAAAGACGAGCAGGGGGGCACGGAGGAATGCACAGCCACAGTGAAAGACGGAACCGTCTCCGGGACAATCGTGTTCACCGATGCTGGCGACGCGGCGCATCCGAACGCACATAAGTTCACGGCGACTATCGCTCCTCAGCGCCGGGTGGGTGTGCCGCAACGGCACGAATTCACGCCGACAACGTTTTACCGGCAATTTTCGGCGGCGAACAAACCGGTGCTGACTGTTTCGCCGGGGGACACGGTGCATACGACGACAGTGGATGCTGGCGGAACGGATGAGAAAGGCCTGACGCGTGTACTGGGAGGAAATCCAGAGACGGGGCCTTTCTATGTGGAGACGGCGATGCCGGGAGACACCTTGGTGGTGCAACTGACGCGGGTGCGCTTGAACCGCGACTGGGCGATGAGCGACGACGCGATCGTTCCCCGCGGACTGGACACGGATCTTGCCGTGAAGATGAAGGACGGCGGAAAGTCCGTCCGCTGGCATCTGGACACGGCGCACGGCGTGGCAACACTGGAGAAACCATCCGAACATTTGGCACATTACTCCGTGCCGCTGCGACCGATGCTGGGATGTGTGGCGACCGCTCCGCCTCCTGCAGCGAGCGCTCCAGGAACGGGCGACTCGGGTGGGTTTGGCGGGAACATGGATTTTAATGAAGTGGTGGAGGGCGCGACGATATATTTGCCAGTAAGGACGCCTGGTGCCCTGCTTTATGTAGGCGACGGCCACGCGGCGCAAGGCGACGGCGAATTGAACGGCAACGCGCTCGAGACGTCCATGGACGTAGAGTTCACCGTGGACGTGATCCCCGGGAAACGAGTGCCGGGACCGAGGGTGGAGTCGGCTACGCACATCATGGCCATGGGATTGGATGGGTCGATTGATGACGCGTTCCGTAATGCAACGGCAAATATGGCGGCATGGCTTGAGGAGAAATATGCATTGACGCCGCCGGAAGTGGCGGAAGTGCTGGGCACATCGGCGGAGTATAAAGTGAGCGAAGTTGCTGACCGCAACGCTGGCGTCGTGCTGAAAATTAACAAGGAACACCTACAGACACTGACAAGTAAGTCAGCAATGTGACAAGGGCGGGTAAGCGTGGCACGCAAAGCTTACAGTCCATACCAATAGGTCCGGTTAGCCGGCAGACTGGCAGATTTCGGGTACTTGCCTGATTGACGGTGAAATTGGATGCCCGTCCTGCCAGGTTAGCCTAAGGAGCCTAGGCGGAGTGTCCAGGGCACAATCTGCTTGATGCGCAGAAGGTCCTTGCTGGTCCAGGAATCGGCGGAGAGACGAGCATGTATCTCGTTCGCGTCGTCTGCTCGAATGATCAGCAAAACGTCTGATGTACCTTCGAGCGGCCCTCCGAGAAGCACAAAACCTTCCGCGTGCAGAGCGTTCATAAAGTCAGCGTGACGACGCCAGTCGGCCTGTTGCTCCAAAGACAGCGAGTCATTCCACGCAGTCCCTCGCGAGCGCGTGACGGCGAAAAGTCTCGACATAGAGTTCTCCTCCAGCTCAGCGATAATAGGTGAAGTTCCCTTGCATTTCCGTACTCGGCGCTCGGCTGGCGTCGCGTATCCAGGATTCGGGGGAACGATCTGATGGCCGCTCGGGTCGCGACCGTCATGACAGCAGTGAGGACCGTCCGATGGTCCGCTCGCGGGAAGAGTCGTCGCGAAATCGAACAGCTGTCCGCCGCGAGATTCCGATTTGACAGCCACGGAGAACCAATCGCATAAACGAACATTTAGGTTTTAAGTACGAACTTGGACGGCTTGCGGACTAACCGGACAGTATGACCCATCCAGTCGTGATCGAATTGAGTAGTGCTGGTTTTCGTTCACGGAGCCGCCAATCCGTTCTGTCAAGTCACATGCAGGGCCACAGACTCCAACAACTCCTTGATGCCGTTCCAGCCAATTTGCACGCCGATACAAACGAGAAGAAACGATGCCAATTTCGTGATTACCGTCATCGCGGTTCGCCCCAGCGTTCGTGCTAGACGATCGGCAAATCCGTAGCACAGGAAGATGCTGAAGGCGATCAGCACGAAGGCAACTAATGCCGTCAAAATTGTCAACGGATGCAAGGTGTGACGGCGTGCCGCGTTTGCTCCGAGCGTGATGGCAACGGAGATTGATCCTGGACCCACGGTTAGCGGCAACGTTAGAGGGTAGAACGCCCGATGAAATACGTCCTGCGGTGCAATGCTCTTACGGGCACTCTTATCGCACCCTTCATCGTTTTCCATCAGTGTCGCCCACCCCATCGCAACGAGCACCATTCCTCCGCCGACCTGCACTACCGGTAGCGAAATCCCAAAGAAAGCCAGGATGTAGGTACCGACAAAATACGAGCCAACCAGCAGCACGAAACTGTCAATGGCAATTCGCCACGATAATGCTTTT
>Ga0066654_10000127_pt1 | contig 15923 bp, 10 predicted proteins | sample GraSoiAngelo_103_FD_66715 | JGI IMG/M metagenome (GOLD analysis project Ga0066654, IMG submission 66715) | Grasslands soil microbial communities from the Angelo Coastal Reserve, California, USA - 14_0903_05_20cm | ecosystem: Environmental > Terrestrial > Soil > Grasslands | place: USA... | reverse complement strand
GGACCCACGATTCGCCGACGCCGTTTCCACGCCCGAGGTCGACTTCCTGATCCTCTGCCGGGAAAAAGGACTGAAGATGCCGCAGGTGAACGTCCTCGTCGAGGGCAAGAAAGTCGACTTCTACTGGCCCAAGGAGCGCCTGATCGTCGAGGCCGACAGCTACGGCTTTCACGGCGACCCCATCGGCTTCGAGAAGGACCACCAGTCGACCGTGGACCTGGAAGTAGCTGGATATCGAGTTCACCGCACCACCTACAAGATGCTTCAGGCCAACCCAGGTCCCTTCCTCACTCTTGTTCGCGGCTCCCTGTCTTCCTAAGCGAGGTGCAACGTTTTTTGTTTCCGTCAACGCTGCTGTGCGTTGCACGGAGTGCGGCGGGGTTCAGCTTTGAAGAGGTGCAACGTTTTTCGCTTCTCTCAGCACCGTAAGACGTTGCAGTGACCTCGGGCGGTGGTGCCGGCACTCCGAAGGGGGGAGTGGGAGCCGAGCGAGAGAGCCCGGCTTAGGCGCCCGGCGACTCGAGCCAGTCGCGCATCGTCACGTGGCGCTCGGTGTGCTCGCCGCTGGCCAGCTCCTCTCGCAGGTCGCCGAGGGTGCCGTAGCGCTCGGCGACGACGTTGTGGCGGTGGATCGTCTCCAGGTTCTCCTGGCGGGCCATGACGAAGGCCTCGGCCGGCAGGTCGGGGTAGTCCTCGACCACGGCGCGGATCATCTCCCGCACGCAGTCCTCGACGAAGCGCGGGTTGGCGTGAGCTTTGGCGACGACGGCGAGCTCGTCGGGGCGCTTCATCAGCTCGTAGATCTCCGAGCTCATCGAGCTCTCGACCAGGCGCAGCAGCTCCGGCGCGTCGATCCAGGCCGGGCCGCCCTCTGGGCAGCCGATGTAGAGGGTGCCGATGCCCCGCTGGTTGTGGGTGGCGACGGGGACGGCCTCGATCGCCCGCTCGACCTGCTCGGCGTCAAAGCCGGCGGCGGCGAGTTGTTCGCGGCCGAGCTCGGCGACCATCTCCTGGGCGCAGGGACAGGCGGTCATTCCCTGGGCCTGCACGCCGGTGAGAGTGCGGGTGCCCTGCTCGGAGGCGACCGCGGTGCCGAAGAGGCCGTAAATCTCCTGGGTCGAGTGGCCCGTCGCCGGCGTCTGCACCGTCTCGGGGTAGCGCGCCTCGACCGAGACCTCGGCGCGACGGCCGTGCTGGGTCTCGCGCACGCGCTGGGCGATGTGGGCGGCGAGGACCTCGGCCTGGAAGGCCTCGCCGAGCACGACCTCGTCGATCGCCTCGCCGACGTTCTCCTCGAAGCGTGACATGTGGACCCCGGCCTGGCGCGGCTCGAGGTCGACGAAGCACTCGAAGTTGGCGTGGTAGAGGTTCTCGGCGCCGTCGGCTTTGACCCGGATCACCTTCTCGACTCCAGTGACGCCGACCCGCGAAAGGCTGACTTGCGTTGCCGGCACCGAGGACTGCACGTCGGTCGCGGAGCGGGCGGGTGAGATCGTCGTGCGGCTGGCCACGGCTTATGCAGCGTAAGCGACAAGGCACCTGGGCCGGGCTGTGCCGGGCCTGACCGAACCGATTTCTTCTGCCTATACTTGGCCGCGGCCGAAGCGTTGGGGTCGGCTTCCCCCGCCAGGGGGACTGGGTTGCACCGGGAGGCAGCGAGATCGAACCGTTGGAGACGGTCCCTGCGGGACTGGATCAGGACTCGAACGCACAGCCGTTTGCGGAGCCGGAGGAGCTGCGTGGGCTGATCGCGCTGGGTCGTGAGCGCGGCTACCTCACCTTCGAGCAGATCGCCAACACGCTCGAGGAGGTCGAGGTCACCAAGGAGCAGATCGCCGGCCTGCACGGCCACCTGATCGAGCAGGGTGTCGAAGTGCTGCCCGAGGAGGGCGTCGACGCTTACAAGGAAGCGCGGGCCGAAGAGAGCAACGGCGCGGCGGCCAAAAAAGAAGCCGAGCTGGACCTGACGGTCGAACCGAGCCTCGACTCGCTGCGCCTCTACCTGCGCTCGATCGGCCAGGTCGACCTGCTCACCGCGGCGCAGGAGGTTGAACTGGCCAAGCGGATCGAGCGCGGTGACATGGTCGCCAAGCGCCAGATGGTCGAGGCCAACCTGCGGCTCGTGGTCTCGATCGCCAAGGGCTATTTGGGGCGCGGGCTGAGCTTCCTCGACCTGATCCAGGAGGGCTCGCTGGGGCTGATCCGCGCGGTCGAGAAGTTCGACTACCGCCGCGGCTACAAGTTCTCCACCTACGCGACCTGGTGGATTCGCCAGGCGGTGACGCGGGCGATCGCCGATAAGGCGCGGACGATCCGCATCCCCGTCCATATGGTCGAGAAGCTAAACCGGGTGACCCACGTCGAGCGCCAGCTGGTGCAGTCGCTGGGCCGCGAGCCCGAGCCGTATGAGATCGCCGCCGAGCTGCGCTGGCCGCTCGACGAAGTGCGCGACATCCTGCGTGTCTCCCAGCTGCCGGTCTCGCTGGAGAAGCCGGTTGGCGACGAGGATGAATCGGAGCTCGGCGACTTCGTCGCCGACGATGAGGTCGCGCAGCCCTTCGAGGAAGCGAGCGAGCACCTGCAGCGCGAGGGGGTGCGGCGGGCGCTCGATGCGCTGCCGGAGCGCGAGCGTCAGGTGATCGAGCTGCGCTACGGGCTCTCCGGCCTTGAACCGCTGACGCTCGAGGAGGTGGGGAGGACGTTCGGCGTCACCCGCGAGCGGATCCGCCAGATCGAGACCAACACGCTGAAGAAGCTGCGTGCTCTGCCGGAGGCCCAAATGCTCCGCGAAGCCTCCTGACGGGCCGACTGGTCCTCAGGCGGCGTCCTCGGTCGCTCATGTGCGGAGCACACTTCGCTCCCTGCGTCCTGGCCTGACGGCCACTCGGTCCGTCAGGAACTTGCTGGTTCCAACACGATGACCGAGGCCTGGCGGTCGAGCTTTTCCTGGTAGTCGTCGAAGCCGGCGTACTGCTCGTTGTGCTCGCGCCAGAGCCGTTCGCGCTCCTCGCCCTCGGCTATGCGGGCACGGACGGGGTAGCGCTTGCGCCCGACCTCGACTTCGCCCTGCGGGTTGGCCTTCAGGTTGAGCGACCAGGCGGGGATCTTGGCGTTGCCGGCATTAGTGTTGATCACGACCACGTTCTCGTCGTCCTGCAGGTAGACGATTGGCGAGGTGCGCTGCTGCCCCGACTTGCGGCCCGTCGTGGTGAGCAGCAGGACCGGGGCGCGGCCGACCTTGCCGCCGATCCGCCCGCCGCTGACGCGGTAGAGCGGCACGTTGAGCTTGCCCGCCCAGCGTAGGCCGGTGGCACCGAGGGAGTTGGAGATCTTCGCGAGCGTGTGATCGCTTGGCACCGCGCGAGTATCCCAGGCAACGAGGGATCTGGCGACTTGCGTCATATGGACGCATTAGTCGCCAGTCCGTAGAGTGAGGCGATGGCCGAGCCGCACCCATTCCGCCGCGCCGCCGAAGCGAAGGACCTCGACCTGCTGACCGAGACGCTGCGCGAGGACGTCGTCCTGCACAGCCCGATCCTCTTCCGCGGCTTCGAGGGCCGCGAGATGGTCAGCGCCGTCCTCACCCACGTCGCCGCCACGCTGAAAGACCTCACCTATATAGACGAGCTGCACGAAGGCGGCTCGGTCGCCCTGCGCTTCAAGGCGAACGTCGGCGATCGCGAGCTCGAGGGCATCGACTTCCTCGAGCTCGACGAGGACGGCCGCGTCGCCGAGCTGACCGTCTTCATGCGCCCAATGTCGGCACTAACCGCCTTCAACGAGCAGATGAAGGAGCGGCTGGGCGTGGCTTAGCCGCTTGCAACTTTCTGTCTGCATACGGCCTTATTCTTTCGCTGGTGGAGCGGAGGATCACTCGCAGCCAGCAAGGAGATCTGGGAGAGGCGTCTGCAATCGAGTGGTTGACCTGCCAGGGCGCAACGGTCTTCATTCCCGTTGGACATAGCCCAGACATCGATCTTATTGCGTGTGCGCACCGACGACTCCTCCGTATTCAGGTTAAGACATCGATTCAGAGAGTAGTCACGCCGAGGGGCGAGGAGCGATGCGCTGTTTCCCTGGCAACCCGCGGTGCAACCAGAGCTGGAACAGGGCTACCAAGAAAATTGACTCGACATGTTTTGACTACCTCTTTGCGCTCACGGGCGACGGTCGAAGGTGGTTATTCCCGCGCCTGCGCTTGAAACCGGTACGGCGGTTTCTCTTGGCGGTCCCAAGTACTCAGAGTACGAGATAGAGCCGGCCGCTCCTCTTGATCGACTCGTTTATGGAGAGGATGGGTCTATAGAATCGCCCGCCGCGGGGGAGTATCCAAGCGGTCAACGGATGGCGACTGTAAATCGTCCGGCTCAGCCTTCGCAGGTTCGAATCCTGCCTCCCCCATTTCGACCTCGACCAGGCTTCCGGCGCTCTACCTATGAGCGCTCGCGAGGTCAAATTGGGCAATGCCTCATAAATCAAAAGCGACGGGTGACGCTGCCGCAGCAAGCTTGCATTGAGGCTGGATTGCAAAACGCCGATCGGCTTCTCGTAAGAAGCGACGGTGATGGCCGGGTTGTGCTCGAACGCATCGAGCCTCCTCCCGGCGCTGTAGTTTCCGAGGGGTGAGCGAACTAGGGGGTCGAGTAGTCGCGATTGCCGGGGTTGCCGGCGGGCTCGGACCTGTGGTCGCGAAGCGGCTCGCCAGGGCCGGAGCAACGATTGCGGGGACCGACATGTCGCAGGAGCGGATCGACGGAGTGGGCGGGGGTTTCGACCTGCCGCCCGAGCGCTGGGACGGACGCGCGGTCGACCTGCTCGACGAGGGGGCGACTCGTGCCTGGTGTGCGGCGCTGCTCGAGCGCTTCGGCCGGGTCGATGCGCTGCTGCACCTGGTCGGCGGCTGGCGCGGGGGAGAGCCGCTCCACGAAGCGCCCCTCGAGGACTGGGACGTCCTCCACGGCTCGCTCGTGCGCACCGTCCAGCACACCACGCGCGCCTTCCACGACGCCCTGCTCGCCAGCGAGCAGGGCCGCTTCGTTCTCGTCTCGTCCAAGCAGGCGCAGGCGCCGACCAACACCAATGCCGCCTACGCCTCGGCCAAGGCCGCCGCAGAGGCCTGGACGCTCGCCTACGCCGACGGCTTCGAAGGCACCTCGGCCACCGCCAACATCGTCGTCGTCGACGCGATCCTCACCCCCCGCATGCGTGAGGAGAACCCGGAGCAGGACTTCCCCACCTTCACTCCGGCCGAGGACCTCGCCGAGGCTCTCGCCTTCATCTGCTCGGACCCATCAAAAAAGATGAACGGGCAGCGTTTCCCGCTTACGATGAGAGGGTGAGCAAACCCGCCAACGGCGAGATGACGATCGGCCAGCTGGCCGAGCGGACCGGGATGACGGTGCGCAACATCCGTGCCCACCAGACCCGCGGGCTGCTGCCGCCGCCGGTCGTGCGCGGCCGCACCGGCTACTACAACGAGGACCACGTTGCCCGGGTCGAACTGACCCGCGAGCTGCAGGCGGAGGGGCTCAATCTGGAGGCGATCCGGCGCATGCTCGAAGGCGTCAACGGCGCCGCCGAGGAGATCCACGACCTCACTCGCTCGCTGCGGGCGCCCTTCGAAGAGGAGACGCCAGAGATCATCGAGCTGGTCGAGCTGGCCGAGCTGTGGAAGCAAGAGGTTGAAGAAGGACGCGGCTTCGAGATGCTCGAACGCGGTGAAAAGCTCGGCGTCATCCGCTCGCTGCCCGATGGCAAGGTCGAGGTGATCAGCCCTCGGATGATGGCGGCCGCTGCGGCCCTGGCGGAAGTCGGCATGGGCCCCGACGCAGTCCTCGCCACCGCCGAGAAACTACGCCGCAAAGTCAACGACATCGCCCAGCTTTTCACCGAGCTCTTTCTCCAACAGGTCTGGGAGCCTTTCGACAGCGCCGGTCGCCCGGAGGAGGACTGGCCCAAAGTCCGCGCCGCCCTCGACCGCACCCGCCCCCTCGGCGCCGACGTCCTCATGGGCGTCTTCCAGATCGCCATGGCTGAGGCGACGGACAAAGCGATGGGCCGCACCATCCGCAGCGTCGCCCGCAGCTCCCGCTAGAGGCGGCGTTCTTATCCGACGCCCTCGGCCCACAAGGCCAATGCGCTGCTCTGAAACAAGGAGCTTTCTTTCAAAAATCTTCTCCTTGACTTTAAGAAAGTCCTCGTTTACGGTGTGACTCGCCGTTCCTGAAGGGGCGGCGCCAGAACCACAGGGACAACCGAGCCCACGGGGGCCGCTAAGGGAAGCGGCCGGTAGAGGGGCTCACGGGACAAGGAGAGAGCTACGTGACTCGCCACGCGAAGGGGCCGTCCACAGGGACGGCCAGACAGCTTTCAGCGCCGACCATCGTCGGCCGCAATGTCGCCGTGGCGGACTTTCATCAGCCCGCCGCCACGCTCGAGTTGAGCCCAACGCGTAGGCCCTCGGCCAAGCCCTATGCCCTCCAGCAGAGCATTATCCGGCATTGCCTCCCAGGTCTCGCCGGAGCTATTAGCAACGGCCGGGTGGCCCCGGCAACTACCAACCAACCAGCCGGCCCAGGACGCCGGTCCTAGGAGGAGAGCTAACACATGTATCGGAGATTCCACGATCGCTTCGGGACCGCCGGCCTGGTGGTTGCCGTCCTCGCTTTGGTGGCGGCCCTCGGCGGCACCGCCATCGCCGCCGGTGGCCTCAGCTCAGCCGAGAAGAAGCTGATCAAGAAAGAAGTAAAGAAGTACGCCACGGCCGGCCCCCAGGGCCTGCCCGGCCCCGCCGGCGCCAACGGTAGAGACGGAGCTCAGGGCGTGAAGGGTGAACCCGGGGCGGTCGGTCCAGTGGGTCCGGCGGGGCCGGTCGGATCGCCGGGAGCCGCGGGAGCCGACGGCGAAGACGGTATGTGCAGCACGACTAATCCGGAATGTGTTCTGCCGTCGGGCGCGACCATGACGGGAGACTGGTCATTTTTGACTCCTTCGGCTGGCCAGGAAGAAAGGGTTTTTGCCTCGATCAGCTTTCCCCTCCAGGCCGTACCGGCACCGGAATATTCTCTGCCCGGTGCAACTGTGAAGTGGATCGGGCTCGCTCCAGATGGGGAATACGACAGGACCGATTGTCCCGGCACCGCCGAAGACCCCGAAGCGTTGCCTGGGTTCCTCTGCATTTATGCTGCGGAATTCTATAATGCCGAAGGATTTCCGACCACCGGCAGCCTGTTCGGTAACTTTACTGCCGATACCAACAGCGGCTTGACCATGGTCTTTACCCTCCAGAATTCCTCCACCGAAGCCTACGGTTTCGGAAGCTGGGCCTACACAGCCGAATAGGAGCGCGAGGTGCCGTGGCGGGCGGGACGACTTGCGTCACGGCACCTCCGCAGTCTTGGCGACTAAGCAAAGACGGATAGGGGATTACACATGAAACGACTACTGGACCTCGCAGTTACGCGGCTGGCAGCATGGCTGGTGGTGGCCGTCGCATCGGCGGCGTCCATTTGTGCTCTCCCCGCTTTCGCCGAAGCCACCCCCTGCCCCAATGAGGTCTTCCGAAGCGGACCCTCGGCCAAACTACCCGACTGTCGTGCCTATGAGCTTGTTACCCCCTCGGACACCGCCGGCCTCGAGCCGGACTTCGGCAACTACATCGGCAATCTCTCGAACGCTTTCAACACCAGTCTGATCACACCGGACGGAAACAGCACCCTCTTCCACACAATCGGTGCTGCGCTGACCGGTACCCCGGGCAACGGCTACGTCAACCGCTATCGCGCCGTACGCACGGCTAACGGCTGGACCACCGCACTCGTTGGCATTCCCGGCGATCAAGCGATCAGCACCGAACCCGGGGGCTCGTCTCCGGACCAGGGCTTCTACTTCGTCGACACGAAGAATCTGCTGAGTGTTTGGGCGCCGTGGCAGGGAATGATCGAGGCGACCTTGCTGGCTACCCCCGACGGCTTCGAACCAGCGGGGAGGGGGTCGCTTGGAGACGACCCGGAAGCCGATGGCAAGTTCATCTCCGAAGACGGCACCCACATCGTTTTTACCTCAACGGCGCACCTGGAGCCCAATGCACCGCCAGCCGGGGTCCAGGCAGTGTATGACCGCGCCTACGGTGGTGAAACCCACGTCATATCGCTGCTTCCAGGCGATGTCATTCCCACACAGCCATCCTCCTACATCGCGGCGAGCAAGGACGGCAGCGAAGTCGTCTTCGAATCGGGTCCGAGCGGAGGCACCGGCGAAGGCAGCGCGCCCTTGTATCTGCGCCGCGCAGACGGCACGACCGTGGCGCTGCCCGCGCCCGCCGGCTACACCTTCGCGGGAATCATGGGCGGCCATGTTTTCTTCACGGATCGTCACACGAGCGGCTTCGTGCAGACCCCCGCCGATCTCTACTCCTATGACATCGCCACCGGGACGACCACGGCGATCACAGAAGGCACCGAAAGCTCGAGCTTCGTCAACGTCTCCGAAGACGGCTCGCGGGTCTTTTTCACCTCGCTCGCGGCGCTGACGGGATCCGAAGAAAACGAATACGGACAGTCGGCCGTCCCCGCCGCGAAAGGAAGCGGCACTCTGGCGCATGCGAAAGGAACGGCGACGCTGAGCACGGCGAGCGGAGAAGGCCAGGTCACCAAGGGCTCTACCGAAGTCAGCGACGTGAGCACCAAAACCGGCAGCTTCGAAGTCGGGATGGAAATCAGCGGTGACGGCATTCTCACCGAAACGACGATCACTGCGGTGGGCGGGGGAACCCTCACCCTCTCCAAGCCGGGGACCCTCACCACCAAAACCGAACTCCACGCCGGCTCCAAGACCGCCACGGGGGTGAGCGCGAGCGAAGGCGCCTTCGAAGTGGGAATGGAAATCACCAACGGCGTTTTCCCGGGGGGAACGACGATCACGGCGGTCGGCGCGGGAACGGTCACCCTCTCAAAGGGCGCCACATCATCTGGGGTCTCTCCACTGGAAGCAGGCTCGAAGACGATCACCGGCCTCAGCACCAGCGAAGGCCAGTTTCTAGCTGGGATGATGATCAGCGGCACCGGCATCCGGGCGAGTACGACGATCACCGCGGTCGGGGCCGGAACGCTGACGCTCTCCCAGGCGGTCACCACTTCTGGCGTGCAGTCGCTGACGGGTGGCTCTCCCAACCTCTACGTCTGGTCGCGAAGCGACGAAAGCACCAAGTTCATCGCTACCGTGGCTCCCGAGGACGTCACGAGCTTCCAGGCGAACCGAGAAGCGAATCTGACGACGTGGTTCCGGGCGATCGGCTCCCACATAAAGGAGGACACGGGTCGCGCCGGCAACCACACCCGCTCGACCCCTGACGGCTCGGTCCTCGCCTTCGAGTCGACCGCGTCGCTGACGGGCTTCGACAACACCGAGGCGAGTCCCGAGGACTGTGGCCGCTCTTCTGACGGGAGGCAGATCGTGGCCGGCCAAGCCTGCGATGAGGTCTTCCGCTACGAGACCGACACTGGGGAATTGCACTGTGTCTCCTGCGGCGGGGGCAGCGGTCCAGCAACCGGAGAAGCGCGCTTGCAAAGCGTCAAGTCGCGGTTCGGCCCGGTGACCCCGCTCTCTGCCTACACCCCGGTGGAGAGCCTCACCGAAGACGGCAACATGCTCTTCTTCGAGTCGACCGAGTCGCTTCTGCCCCGCGACACCAACGGCACCAAGGATGTCTACGAGTGGGAGACGGGCAAAGGCCTCTCGCTGGTCTCAACCGGCCAGGACGAAGGCGAAAGTGCGCTGTGGGCGGTGACGCCGAGCGGCTCAGACGTCCTTTTCGCGACCAGGGAGAAGCTGTTGCCCCAGGACGAAAACGGCTCCTCGGTGAGGATCTATGACGCCCGCGCCAACGGCGGCTTCCCGCCGCCGGAAAGCACCGTCACCGAGCCCTGCACGGGCGATGCCTGCCAGGGGGCGCCGAGCGCAGCCCCCACGGCGCCGGAAACGGCGAGCGGCTCGCTGCAGGCCGAAGGCGGCAACCTGCCACAGAAGCTCAGCTGCGCCAAGAGCAAGCGGCGTGTGGTGCGCCGCGGCAAGGAACAGTGCGTGAAGAAACAACACCGCAGGCACCGTCACCACAAGAGAGGAGCAAACAGATGAGGCTTGGCATCAATAGGGACTTGCGGATGGGGCGGTGCGCGCTTCAGGTTGCCTTCGCGATGTCGCTCTTTTCCCTGCTCTTCGCTTCCGCGGCCCAGGCCTCTCCGGAGAACTTCGCCCTGGAAGGAACCTCGGCATCGCTTTCGGCCTCTGGTGCCGGCCGCCATGCAGACTTCGAAAACCGCTTCCTGATCGAAACCGATCAGGCCAATCCGAATGCTCCAGGCAGTAAATTCCATTATCCGTGGGCGGCGACGCGCGACGTGGAAGTGCAACTGCCGCCGGGGCTGACCGCCAACCCCTCGGCCTTCCCGACCTGTTCCGCGGCGGTCTTCCTCGAGCAGCTGACCGCGCTCGACGATCCCGAAGCACCCATCTGTCCGACCGCTTCTCAGGTCGGCCTTGCCGCTCCCGGCGTGACTGGCGCCGCCACCTTCCACGCGGGGGAAATAGAGGAGCCCCTCTACAACCTCGAGGCGCCCGGCGGGAACAGTCAGGTGGTGGCGCGGCTGGGCTTCATCGCGGTGATCCTGCCGATCATCATCGACATCAAGCTCGATCCCAAGCGCGGCTATTCGCTCGACGCCCACGTGATCAACGTCCCCAACCCGGCCGATTACCTGACCGGCACCTACACCACGACCTGGGGCGTGCCCACCGACGCGAGCCACGACCGCGAACGCTTCAACTGGAGCGAAGCGCTCCGCTGCGACGGCGGCCCCTGCGGGGAAGACCCGGTGCAAAGCGGCCTGCCGCAGCAGACACCCTTCATGCGCAATCCGACCAGCTGCGGCCCGTCGGCAGTCGGCTTCGCAGCCGATAACTACCAGCGCTATGGGGACTTCGACTTCAGCTACGCGTCGCTGACCGAAACCACCGACTGCGAAGCCGTTCCTTTTGATCCATCGATGTCACTTGCACCAACGACACGGAGCCCCGGGACGCCAAGCGGCCTCGACGCGACGCTCCACGTACCCCAGGAAGGCCTGACCGACCCCGAAGCGACGGGGACGGCCGACATCAAGGAAGCAAAGGTGACCCTGCCGCAGGGCTTCTCAATCAACGCGTCGGGGGCCGATGGCCTTGGCAGCTGCTCGGAGCCACAGATTGGCCTCGACCGCAACGAGCGCCAGATCGTCGACATCGGCGCCCACGGCGCGCCGGTCTCGCTCTCCTTCGGCGGACAGAGCACGCCAGCGCTGCCCCATTGGGCAAGCGCCGATGAAGTGCAGGGCGCACTGGAAGCCCTGCCCAACGTCTCCCCCGGGGACGTCTCGGTGAGTGGGAGGGTGGGAGGACCGTGGACGGTGGACTTCGGCGGCTCATTTGCCGGCCAGGACGTGCCAACGATCCACGGTGTCAATAGCGAGCTCATACAACTATCGGTCCTACCCACCGAACCCCACAACTTCAAGCTTCGAATCCCGGGGCAGGAAACAAAATCGATCCTGGACAATTCCGGTGCGGCCGAAATTCAGGAAGCGTTGGAAGCCCTCCCCGGTATCGGTGCCGGCAACGTCGAGGTGCTGGATACCCGGTCCCCGTCCTTTGGCGTGATCGATAAAGCCCAACCGAGCTTTCGCGTCGTCTTCACCGGCGCTCTTGCTGGCATAAATATTCCTCAGATCACAAGCAACAGAACCTGGGTGAAACCCCAAACTCTCGCCGAGGGCGCTTCCCCCATAACCACCGAAACCGTCCAGCAGGGCGGTGAAATCCGCTTCAACGGCGAAGAAGCCCACTGCCCGGAATCCTCCAAGGTGGCGAGCGGTGAAATCAGAACCCCGGTTCTCAAAGAACCGCTGCAAGCGAGCTTCTACCTCGCCAAGCAGTCCGACAACCCCTTCGGTTCCCTCTTTGCCGGCTATCTAGTGGCAAAGGGAGCGGGGGCTCTGATCAAGGTGCCGGCCAGGATCGAGGTCGATCCCAACACCGGCCAGGTGACGACGACCTTCACCGAGAATCCCCAGCAGCCCTTCGAAGACCTCGAACTGCACTTCAAGGGCGGCAACCGGGCCCTGCTCACCACACCGGACCATTGCGGCACCTACTCCTCGAGCTACGAACTGACCCCCTGGTCGGGCAACCCGCCGCTTAAATCGGTGAGCCAATTCACCCTCGACCAGAACTGCGGGCAAAAGCCTTTCTCACCGGGCTTCAAGGCTGGTTCAGAGACCGCCCTGGCGGGGTCTTTCACCACCTTTGCCACCCAGGTGACCAATGAAGCCGGGGCACCAGCGCTGCGCTCGATTGCAGTCGATCTGCCAGAAGGCCTCTCCGCCCGGCTGGCAGGCGTCGCTGCCTGCTCTGATCAAGCGCTTGGGAGTATCCCCGCCGCCATCGGCACCGCAGCAACCGAGATCGCCCATCCCTCCTGCCCCGCCAACTCGCAGATCGGCACCGTGCAGGCGGGCACCGGCTCGGGCTCCCCCTTCTACGTCAGAACGGGCAAGGTCTATTTGGCGGGTCCGTATAAAGGCGCCCCCCTGAGCTTGGCGGTATTGACCCCAGCCCTGGCAGGCCCCTTTGACCTCGGCAACGTCTTGGTCCGGGTGCCGGTATCGCTCGACCGCCGCACGGCAAGGGCCCACGCCGCCTCGGATCCGATCCCGACGATGCTCTCGGGCATCCCGCTGGATGTCAGGGACGTGCGCGTGCTGCTCGATCGCCAGGGCTTCGCGCTAAACCCGACCGATTGTGAGCCCAAGGCAGCAAACGGTGTGATCGGGGCCGCAAACGGGGCCACGGCAAACGTCTCCGATCGCTTCCAGGTGGGCGAGTGCGCGGCACTTGGCTTCAAACCGAAGCTGAGCCTGAAGCTAAAAGGCGGCACCAAGCGCGGCTCCCACCCAGCCCTGACCGCGGTCTTCCGTCCAAGAGCCGGAGACGCCAACACCTCCTACGTGCAGGTCGCCCTGCCCAAATCGGAGTTCCTCGACCAGGGCCACATCGGCACCGTCTGCACCAGGGTGCAATTCGATGCAAACGCCTGCCCTGCGGCCTCGGTCTACGGCAAGGTCACCGCAACCACGCCGTTGCTTGACCAACCACTGACGGGCAACGTCTACCTGCGCTCCTCCAACAACGAACTGCCCGACCTGGTGATGGACCTGAGGGGCCCGGCCTCCCAGCCGATCCACCTCGAAGCAGACGGGCGCATCGACTCGGTCAAGGGCGGGATCAGAACCACCTTTGAATTCGTCCCCGATGCCCCGATCACCCGGGTGGTGCTGAAGATGAGGGGGGCAAAGAAGGGCCTGTTGGAAAACAGCCGCGATATCTGCGCCTCCACCTTTAAAGCGCAGGCCTCCTTTGCCGCCCACAACGGCGGCACGCTTGAAGCCCAACCGCCGCTTCAAGCCCGCTGCAAGGGCACCACGCACAAGGGCAAGGGCAAGCACCGCCGCTAGCGGCGCAAGGGCACGCCCAGGGAATGAAGAACCGCCAAAGTCCCCGCCGCCGCGTCTTTGTGAGCGGCGCCTGCGCCCTCGCGGTGCTCGCCCTCTTTGCCAGCGCCGCCCGGGCGGCTCTACCCGACGGCCGCGGCTGGGAGATGGTCTCGCCGATCGATAAGAACGGCGGCCGGGTGGACCCGCCTGAGACCCTGGCCAGGGGCGGGGACCTGCAGGCCGCAGCCCAAGGCGGTCTCATCACCTACTCCTCTGCCACCTCATTCGCCGGCGGTATCGGCGCCCCGCTGGCAAGCCAGTACCTCGCCACCCGCACCGCGGGGGGCTGGGCCACCCAAAACATCACCACACCGGTCCTCTCGGGCACCTATGACTTCAGTGATCAGGGCGTGCCCTACCGCCTCTTCTCCGAAGACCTGAGCAGGGCGCTGCTGCTAAATGGCGATCACTGTCGCGGGGAAGGCAGCGGCTGCCCGGTGGCGAACCCGCCCCTCGGGGGCACCGATGCCCCCGAGGGCTTCCAGGACTACTACATGCGCGAAGGCGGCTCTTTTGAAGCGCTGATCGGCGAAGCCGATGTCGCTGGCAAAGGAATCGATCCCGCGGAATTCGAAGTAGCGCTCGAAGGCGCCTCATCCGATCTCGGCGCGGTGGTGCTCGCCAGCTGCTCGGTACTCGCTTCGGGGGCGATCGACGGTTGCGCGACCAACGCGCCCAACCTCTATCTCTGGCGCAAGGCCACGGGGAGCCTCACCCTGCTCGCCACTCCAGGCTCGCGCCTCGCCGCCCAGTCCGGCGCGATCTTCCAAGACGGCAACCGCACCTACATCACCGGTACCGGAGACGGCCCACTGGCGCTGCGTGAAGGCGGGACCACCTACCCGGTCTCCACCGGTGCCGGCACCTTCCAGACGGCAAGCCAAGACGGCGCCATCGCCTACTACACCGAACTCGGCCACCTTGACCGCTACGCCACCGCCACCCACACCACCGCCGACCTCACCCCCACCGGCGGAGTCAAAGGAGTGCTTGGCACATCAGCGGACGGCTCAGTCGTCTATTTCCAAGACGTAGCGGGCCTCGAGCGCTGGCAGGAAGGAACGACTACCACGCTGGCACCCGGCGCAAGTGCCGCCGATCCCTCCGGCTTTCTCCTCTCCACTAGCGCTTCCCGGGTGAGCGCTGATGCAACCAAGCTGCTCTTCCCATCCCAGGCCAAATTGACCAGCTATGACAACACCGACAAAGTCACCGGCCTGCCCGACACCGAGCTCTTCCTCTATGACTCAACGGGACCAACCCTTCGCTGCCTCTCTTGCAACCCCAAAGGCAAACGGCCGATCGGGTCGTCGAGCATCCCCGGCACGATCAAGAACGGCCTCGGCCTCGCCGCCTATAGGCCGCGCGCTCTCTCGGCCAACGGCAATCGTGTCTTTTTCACCAGCCAAGACGCCCTGGTCGCGAGCGACTCCAACTCCCAGCCCGCGACGGGGACGGGAGTGCCCGACGTCTATCAGTGGGAGGCCCAGGGGGAAGGCAGCTGCGCCAAAGCCGGCGGCTGCCTGGAAATCCTCTCAAACGGCGCCCTGCCCCAAGGCGCAAGCTTCGCCGATGCATCGGGCGATGGTGCCGATGCCTACTTCCTCAGCGAGGCCTCGCTGGTTGGCATCGACCCCGGATCGATGGACCTCTATGACGCCAGGGTGGGTGGCGGCTTCCCCGAAGCGGCCCCGCAAATCCCTTGCGAAGGCGACGCCTGCCAGATCCTGCCGCCTGTGCCCCCCGATCCCTCCCTCGCCACCCTGGCCAAGGGGGCGGGCAACCCCGCGGTCGTCTACCACAAGTACTGCCGCCGCGGCTACTACAAGCACAAGGGGATCTGCATCAAGAAGGGCACCCACGAAGGGGTCCCGCACAAAAAGCACCATAAGAAGAAGGGGGGCAAGCGGTGAGGTTGCGCATCTGGATCCCCCTCCTGGCCGCGATCGCACTCGGCCTCTTTGCCACCGGCGCCCAGGCGGCGCCGCCGACGCTCGGCCCGGCCTCTGTGACCGACATCCAGGGCGTCTCGGCTCTGCTCAAAGGCACCGTCAACCCGGGCGGCCTGTCCACCACCTACCGCTTCGAATACGCCACAGCCTCCAACCTTGCCGGAGCGACGAGTACCCCAACCCGCTCCGCCGGGCAAGGCGCAACAGAAGAAGAAGCACGGGCCGCGATCGCGGGCCTGGCCCCCAACACCACCTACTACTTCCGCCTCATCGCCTCCAACACATCGGGCACGACCACCGGGGTGACCGAGAGCTTTGAAACCACCAAGGGCTTTGGCTTCTTGCCGGGCGAAGAAGGCTTCAGTGCCCACGTCTATGCCGACGGCGG
>Ga0066654_10000115_pt1 | contig 16257 bp, 16 predicted proteins | sample GraSoiAngelo_103_FD_66715 | JGI IMG/M metagenome (GOLD analysis project Ga0066654, IMG submission 66715) | Grasslands soil microbial communities from the Angelo Coastal Reserve, California, USA - 14_0903_05_20cm | ecosystem: Environmental > Terrestrial > Soil > Grasslands | place: USA... | reverse complement strand
TCGGTCTGCTGGCCGAGCGCCAGGGGAACTACCCGGCCGCGATCGTGCACTTCGGCCACGCGATCGAACGCGAGGACCGCAACTGGCAGTGGTACTACCTGCGCTCTCGGGTCGAGCACGAGGCCGGCGAATCCAAGGCGGCTCTGGCCGACCTCGAAAAGGCGCGCGAGCTGAACCCGGTGGCGGCATGCCTGCAGGGAAAGTGGACCTGCTGATGAGCGCCAAGACCGGCGACAAGATCCACGCTCAGACCGGCACGGTGGCCGCGCCCCAAACGTCAACCCCAGCCCAGACCGAGATGGCGAGCCGCCTCGGGCTCATCGGCCCGCGTGGCTCGCGCCGGCGCGGGGCGATGCTGCGGCGCCTGCTTGCCGCCGGCGATTGGGTGGCGATCTTTGCCGCGCTCTGCGTCGCCACCGCGCTGACCTCGACCACCGACGTGGCCAAGCTCTTCTGGGCCGTGCTCTTTACCCCCGCTTGGCTGCTGGTGCTGAAGCTGCACGGGCTCTACGACAACGATCATCGGCGGATTCGCCACAGCACCCTCGACGAGCTGCCATCGCTGATCTCGGCCAGCGCCCTGGGCACGATCGTGCTCGACGGCCTGCTCTGGCTAAGCCCGGGTGGCGCCCTCTCGGCAAAGAGCGCAATCATCGTCGGCATTGGCGCGGTACTCGCCTGCTTCGTCTCCCGCGCGCTGCTGCGCTTCGTCTGGCAGCGACTGACGGGGGTGGCGATCGGCATCGTGATCGGACCCGCCAGCCTGGTCGACGTGGTTGCGCGGCGGATCGCCACCCACCCGGAGGCGCGCCTGCAGCTGGTTGGCTACCTATCGGCCCCCCGCGACAAGGACCGGCGCGCCTCGCTGCCGAGGCTCGGCTCGATCGAAGAGATCTCGCAAGTGGCGCGCGAGCACAACGTCGAGCGCGTCGTCGTCGGCGAGCAGGAGATGGGCGAGCGCGATGTCGAGCACTTGATCAACGAGTGCAAGAGCGCCGGGCTCGGCCTCACCTTCCTGCCCAAGCACTATGGCTTGCTCGGGCCGGGAATCGAGCTCAACCGGCTGGCCGAGCTGCCGGTGCTCGACTTCCGCTTCTCAGACCCGCCGCGCTCGACCCTGGCGCTGAAGCGGGGACTCGACATCCTCGTCTCAGGGCTGATGCTGACCCTGCTCTCGCCGCTGCTTGCGGCGATCGCGCTGCTGATCGTGGTCGACTCGGGCTTGCCGGTCTTCTTCCGCCAGAAGCGCGCCGGCAAGGACGGGGTGCCGTTCACGATGCTGAAGTTCCGCACCATGGTCACCGACGCCGAGGAGCGGCTGGCCGAGCTGGTCGATCTCGAGAAACTCGACGAGCCCGCCTTCAAGATCGTTGATGACCCGCGCATCACCCGCGCCGGCCGGCTGCTGCGCCGTACCAGCCTCGACGAGCTGCCGCAGCTGATCAACGTGCTGCGCGGCGACATGTCGTTGGTTGGGCCGCGGCCCGAGGAGGAGGCGGTGGTCGCCCTCTACGACGAGCGCCAGCGGGTCCGGCTCAAGATCAAGCCGGGCCTGACCGGGCCGATGCAGGTCTACGGGCGCGGTGACCTCACCTTCGAGGAGCGCCTGGCGATGGAGCGCGACTACCTCGACAACCTCTCCGTCGCCGGCGACCTGGCGATCCTCTTGCGCACGCCGCGGGCGATCGTCCGCGGCGAAGGCGCCTACTAGAGAATCCCAGCCATGGCCGTCCAGCTCGATCTCGAGATCGTCATCGTCAGCCACGGCGCCGAAGAGCTGCTGCGGCGCTGCCTGCGCTCGCTGCGCGAGCATCCGGCGCAGGGGACGATGCGGGTAACCGTGGTCGACAGCGGCAGCCCGGACTCGACCCCCGACATGGTCGAGCACGAGTTTCCCGAGGTGCGACTGCTGCGGCGCGAGAACATCGGCTTCTCGGCCGCCAACAACGTCGTTCTGCGCGAGGACGAGGCGAAAGCGGTGCTACTGCTCAACCCCGACACCGAGGTTTACGCCGGCACCTTGGACGCCTCGCTGGCGCGGCTCTACTCGGAGGAGCGGATTGGCATGGTCGGCTGCAAGCTGGTGACCGAATCGGGCGAGCTCGACCACGCCTGCAAGCGCTCCTTCCCCACTCCGCTCAGCGCCCTCGCCCACTTCACCGGGATCGGCCGCGACGACGGCGCCGGTGAGTCTCTGGGCCAGTACCGGGCGACCCATCTCGGCGACGACGATCCCGGCGAGGTCGACGCCGTCAACGGCGCCTTCATGCTCTGCCGGGCCGAGGCGGTGTGCGAGGTCGGCTTGCTCGACGAGGGCTACTGGCTCTACATGGAGGACCTCGACTGGTGCCGGCGCTTCTGGCAGAGCGGCTGGAAGGTCTTCTACGAGCCGGCCGGGGTGGCCCTGCACGTCAAGGGCGGCTCCAGCGGCAAGCGGCGGGCGCCCAAGCAGGAGATCGCTTTCCACCGCGGCATGGGCCGCTTCTACCGTCGCTTCGACGCCGAGGAGCACAACCCGCTGGTCAACGCGGTGGTCTACGCCGGGATCGGTGCCAAGCTCGCCGTCAGCCTCGGCATCACCGCCGCGCGCGGGCGCTAGACCGGTATGAGCACGGCCACTTCGGTGGCATCGCCGACAGCCCTGGCGAGGCGCCGGTCGAGCGTGACCAGGGGCACGTCCAGGCCCTCGGCGAGCGCGACGTAGAGGCCGTCGTAGAAGCTGAAGTTGTGACGCAGCTCCCAGGCACGGTGGAGCAGACCGACGTGGTCGATGCGGCGAAGCGGCATTCGCATGAGATCCAGCAGCGCCGCCTCTGCCCTGCCCTCTCGCGACCGACCAAGCGTGACCGCGCGTCGCAGCGCTTGGCCGACCTCCGCATCGATCAGGTGAGGGACCCAGAGCGACCGGTCGGCACCTGCGGACGAAAGCTGGGCCTCAGCCCAAGGGGCGTGCTCGGCATCGGTCAGCACGGTGACGACGACCGATGCGTCGATAACGGGCACGTCCGCTACTCGCCGCGTGATTCTCGGATGCCCGCGACGATCTCCTCGGTGGTGATCCCGGAGGGACCGCGCTGCCGAGCACGGGCGAAGACATCCTCGAGCGTCAGCTGCCTGGCGACCTCTTCGAGATCCCGCTTTATGTAGTCGGAGAGGGAAATGCCCTCTGCGGCGGCGCGCACCTTGAGCGTCCGGTGGACGTCGTCGGGCACGTTGCGGATCTGGATCATCTTGGGCATGTGGAAGACATTAGGCCATGTGGCAGACATGTCTACGGCCGTGGCGTGGTTCATGCCAGCCATCCTGCAGGGCCCAGACGCAACCGTGGTGCGCTGATCGGCGCGCAGCTGGAGAGGAAGCGCTACAGGAGGCGCGCGGAGCGGCTAGAAGGGCAACGTCTCGCCGACTTCGGCGAGCGTCGGCGCGGTCTTGTCGCGCTCGGAGAGGAGCGGATCGTCGACCGGCCACTTGACTCCGACCCCGGGGTCATCCCAGGCGATGCCCGACTCGGTAGCCGGGTCATAGGTGCTCGAGCAGAGGTAGGTGACGTCAGCGACCTCGCTGAGGACGGCGAAGCCGTGGCCGAAGCCGATCGGGATGAAGAGCTGGCGGTGGGACTCGTCGTCGAGCTCATAGCCCTCCCACTGCCCGTAGGTGGGGGAGCCGCGGCGCAGGTCGACGGCGACGTCGAAGATCTTGCCGCGCGGGCAGCGGACCAGCTTCGCCTGGCCCGGCTCGGTCTGAAAGTGCAAGCCGCGCAGGGTGCCTTTGGAGGAGCGCGAGTGGTTGTGCTGGACGAACTCGACCCCGACCCCGTGCTCCTCCCAGAGGTCGCGGCGGTAGGTCTCGACCATGAAGCCACGTTCGTCGCCGTGGACGGTCGGCCCGAGCAGGACGACCCCCTCGAGCTTGGTCGGCAGGCGCTCGAGCATCAGCCGAGGGCCTTGCCGTACTGCTTCTCGTAGTACTCGCGGTACTCGCCGGAGCGGATCGGCCCCCACCACTCCTCGTTGTCGCGATACCAGGCGACGGTCTTCTCCAGCCCCTCGGCGAAGTGGACCTGGGCCTCCCAGCCCAGCTGCTCCTTCAGCTTGGCCGAGGAGAGCGAGTAGCGGCGGTCGTGGCCGGGGCGGTCGGCGACGTAGGAGATCAGCGACTCGTCTTTGCCGGTCAGCTCGATCACCCGCTCGATCACCTCGATGTTCTCGCACTCGTCGGGACCGCCGACGTTGTAGGCCTCGCCGGCCTGGCCCTTGCTCAGCACGGTATGGATGCCGCGGCAGAAGTCCTCGACGTAGAGCCAGTTGCGGACCTGCTTGCCGTCGCCGTAGACCGGCAGCGAGTCGCCGTGCAGGGCGTTGAGCGTGATCAGCGGGATCAGCTTCTCCGGGTACTGGCGGGGACCGTAGTTGTTGGAGCCGCGCACGATCGAGGCGTCGATGCCGTAGGTGTGGACGTGGGCGGTGACCAGCAGGTCGCCTGCCGCCTTGGTCGCCGAGTAGGGCGAGGAGGGATCGAGCGGCGAGGTCTCGGTGAAGGAGCCAGACTCGATCGAGCCGTAGACCTCATCCGTGGAGACCTGCAGGTAGCGGCCGACGCCGAGCTCGCGGGCGGCGTCGAGCAGGGTGCCGGTGCCGATCACGTGGGTGCGGGCGAAGGCGTCTTGATCGTCGATCGAGCGGTCGACGTGGGACTCGGCGGCGAAGTTGACGACCACGTCGCAGCCCTCCATCGCCTCGCGCACGATCTTGGGATCCTCGATCGCGCCCTCGATCAGCTCGGTGCCCTCGGGCAGATTCTCGCGCCGCCCGGCGTAGGTGAGCTTGTCGAGCACGCGGATCTCGTGCTCGGCGCCAGCCAGGCGCACGTAGGTCGAGCCGATGAAGCCGGCGGCGCCGGTGACGAGCAGCTTCACGCCGCGGCCTCCCGCTCGGCCGCGCGCTGGGAGAGGTAGGCGGAGAGGCCGTCGCGCCACGGCGGCAGCTCGATCGCGTGTTCGCGCTGGCTCTCCAGGGCCGAGTAGGCGGGGCGTGGCGCGGGGCGTCCGAGCATGTCAGTGGTGGCGGAGAGGACCAGGCACTCGACTTTGGCCTGGTCGAAGATCTCGTGGGCGAAGTCGTACCAGGAACAGGCGCCGCCGGCAGCCATGTGGTGGATGCCGAACTCGACTCCCTCGATCAGGCGGACGATCCCGTAGGCGAGGTGCCAGGTGTAGGTGGGCGAGCCGACCTGGTCGCGCACGACCAGGACCTCGTTCTGGGTCGAGGCAAGGCGCAGCATCGTCTCGACGAAGTTGGAGCCGCCGATGCCGAAGAGCCAGGAGGAGCGGACGACGAAGTGGCGCTTGTTAGCGGCAGCCGTCGCTTCCTCGCCGGCGAGCTTGGTGCGCCCATAAGCAGAGAGCGGCGCGGTCTGGTCGGTTTCGACGTAGGGCGCGCCCTTGCTGCCGTCGAAGACGTAGTCACTGGAGACGTAGACGACGCTGGCGCCAACCGCGGCGGCCGCGGCGGCGGCGTTTCCGGCAGCGGCCCCGTTGACCTCGAGCGCGGCTTGCTCGGACTCCTCGGCCCCGTCGACGTCGGTCCAGGCGGCGCAGTTGATCACCACGTCGGGGCGCTCGAGCTCGAACTTCGCGCTGAGCGCTCCGGGATCCGTGACGTCGAGCTCGGTGTGGCCGAAGCCGACCACGTCGTGGCCGGCGTTGCCGGCGGCGAGGACGACGTCGCGGCCAAGCATGCCGCCGGCCCCTGTGACGAGGATCTTCATCTGGTCAGCAACGATTCTTCGCTTCGCGGTCTTCCATGACGCGGACAGGCTAATCGCTCCACAGGCTCGCGAGCGTGACAGATTGAGACTAGCTTCCTGACAGCTTGGGAGCGCGAGACCGTAAGATGGTATCTTACTTCAATGAGAACGACCGTATCCACCAAGGGCCAGATCGTGCTCCCAGCCGAGCTTCGCCAGCGTGACGGCATTTCGCCTGGGCAGGAGTTCGAGGTCGAGCGCCTCGACGCGGATGAGTACCGGCTGCGACGGGTAGCGCCTTCGCCCAACGAAGGCTTGGTGGACTGGCTGCTCGCCTGCCCGCAAAAGGGCTACTTCGTCGCGGTCGACTCCGAGTCAACCGACACGCTGTGAAGCACCTCGTCGATGCCAACGTCCTCTCCGAGGCAACCAAGCCCGATCCCAACCCGCGAGTCGTCGAGTGGCTGCGCCGCAACGAGCGCTCAATCGTCGTCGACCCGATCATCCTCGGCGAGGTTCGCTTCGGCATCCTGCTCCTCGCGCGTGGCGCTCGACGCAACGAGCTGGAACGATGGTTCGAGCAGGGAATCGGCCGGATCCAGTGCCTTCCCTGGGATTCGGTCGTCGGGATTCGCTGGGCGCAGCTCCTGGCGGACCTGCGACGCCGCGGTCGACCGATGTCGATCAAAGACAGCCTAATCGCCGCCACCGCCCTCGCCCACGATCTGGCACTCGCCACACTGAACCAGCGTGACTTCCAGCCGGCGCGGGTGACCCTCGTCGATCCCTCGGCCTGACCCCCACGGCGGCCAGCCAAGGCTGGCGAACCCCGAATCAGATGATCTTGATCTCGGACTTGTCGCCGACCAGCATCCGCAGTGTCTTCGGCATGCCATCGCTGCGGGTGAGCTTGACTTCGCGGCCAAGCAGGCTCGCCTCCATGCGAGTCCCTAGATCCTCCACAACCGAGCCGCTGAGGATGATCGAGTGCTCGACTTCGGAGCGGCGGATGCAGACGTCGTTGCCGATCGAGGTGTAGGGACCGATGTAGGCGTCCTCGATTTGTGCGCCGGCGCCGATCACGGCGGGGCCGCGTACCACCGAGCCCTTCACCACCGCGCCCGGCTCGACCACGACGCGGCCCTCGACCCGCGAGGCCTCGTCGACCTCGCCCTCGATCTTGGTCCCGATCTCCTCGAGCACGAGCCGGTTGGCCTCGAGCATGTCAGCGAGCTGGCCGGTGTCCTTCCACCAGCCGCTGACCACCTCGGACTTCACGGTCTTGCCCTCTTCGATCAGGCTTTGGATCGCCTCGGTGATCTCCAGCTCGCCGCGCCAGGAGGGCTCGAGCGCGCGGGCGGCATCGAAGATCGGCGGCGCGAAGAGGTAGACGCCGACCAAGGCCAGGTTCGAGGGCGGGTCTTTCGGCTTCTCGATCAGGCGCACGATCCCGCCCTCGCCGTCGAGCTCGGCGACGCCGTAAGACTGCGGGTCATCGACCGGTGTGAGCAGGATCAGCGCGTCCGGCTCCTCGGCACGGAAGGTCGAGACGAGGCCACGCAGTCCGTCGGCCAAGAGATTGTCGCCGAGGTACATGACGAAGGGCGAGCCGCCAATGAACTCCTCCGCAGTGAGCACCGCGTGGGCGAGCCCGGCGGGCTTGTCCTGGACGATGTAGGTGATCTCGGCACCGAAGGCGGAGCCGTCTCCGGCAGCCTCGCGGATCTCATCGCCGGTCTCGGGAGCGATGATGATCCCGATCTCGGTGACGCCGGCATCAACCAGTGCCTCGATCCCGTAGAAGAGCACGGGCTTGTTGGCAACTGGAACCAGCTGCTTCGCCGAGGTGTGGGTGATCGGCCGCAGCCGCGTCCCGGCCCCGCCGGAGAGGATCAGGCCCTTTAGGTCTTGCACCGTGCGGGAGGCTATCTGTCTAGCGGGAAAGACGGACTCGGGCAAGACGCGCCCCGCGGCGCAGCAGCCCCGGGCGGGGCTCGCCGTAGCGAAGGCCGGGATTGGAATACGGGTCCGCGCCGATCACGGAGTGCCAGCGCTCCAGCAGCATCGACTTCTCCCAGTCGTTGACCTTGGTGTCCCGGCTCGAGGACTCGAAGTGGTAGAGGACCGTGTCGGCGTCATAGACGACGCGGGCACCCTGCTCCTGCACCGCCAGGCAGTAGTAGATGTCGTTGTAGTTGACCGGCAGCTCGACCGGGAAGCCGCCGACGCGCTCAAAGACGTCGCGGGGCGTCATCAAGCAGGCCCCCGTGACCGCCAGGTAGTTCTGGGTCACCAGCACGTTTCGCGCGTAGCCGCTCAGCTCGCCGCCGGCGCCGTAATAGATATGACCCGGCAAGCCCTTCTCCAGGACGATCCCCGCATGCTGAATCCGCTCATCCTCCCAGCGAAGCTGCGCGCCTACCGCCCCGATTCCGGGGTGGCCGGAGTACATGACCATTCGCTCGATCCAGTCGGGCGTGATCACCTCCATGTCGTCGTTGAGGAAGAGGAGGTGCTCGCCACCGCTTTGCGCCGCCCCCAGGTTGACCTTGGCGGAGAAGTTGAACGGCTGGTCGTACGCGACGACACGCAACCGTTCGCCGCCGAGCGTCCGCAGCTCCTCCAGCATCACGGGGTCGGTCTCCTCGTCGGCGACGCAGACGATCTCGAACTCTGGGTAGGTCGAGGTCGCCAGGATGCTGCGCACGCAGTGCCGGACGAGCACGGTGGCCTCACCGCGGATCGCCCGGCTCTGGCCGCAGGTCGGGATGACGATGCTCACCAACGGAGTCGCCGCGAGCGCCGGGCGCAGGCGACACCCACCCGGGCGCCGTGGATCGGCCTCGGCGCGAGCCGGCAGCCCGATGCGCTCGCAGTGGGCCTGCACCGCCTGCACGTTCGCACTGCTGGAAGCCGGACCGCTCTCGACCTCACCGGCTCGCCGGTGGTAAAGGAGCTTGGGAACGTGCAGGACGGCGCGCGCCCGCTCGCTGACCCGGAGCGCGATGTCCCACTCCGCCGCGCTGTCGAGCGGGGCGGAGAAGCCGCCGACCTCCTCCAGCAGAGACCTGCGGAGGAAGCTGAGACGGCCCGTGTACGGCTCGCTCCGGAGCCGCTCCGGCGAAAAGTCGGGCTTGAAGAAGGGGCCCGAACGACGTCCCTCCGAGTCGATCTCGTCCTCGTCGGAGTAGACGAGGTCGGCCTCCGAGGCCAGCCGAAGTGCGCCGTCAACGGTCGCCAGCGCCTCCCGATCGAGCCGATCGGCATCCCCGAGCAGGCCCACAAAGTCGCCGCTGGCCATCCGCAGTCCCTCTGCTACCGCTGCCGCACCACCTTCGTCGCACTGACTGACCCGGATGCGCGAGTCCTCGCCCGCGGCTCGATCCAGCCCCTCGCGAACCCGAGGACCAGAGCGATCGTCGACGCAGAGACAAAGCTCCCACTCCGAGAAGTCCTGCCCCCGCACCGAAGCGAGCATTTCCTCGAGCATCGACGGAGGTGGATCGGAGACAGACCCGACAATCGAGAACCTGGGCTCGGGCACGCGCTACCGGACGGTCGAAGAAGCCTGCACGGGACCGGGAAGGCTATCGTCGCGGTCGCATGAGCCAGGGAACCGCACAGACGGTGATCGACGTCGTCATCGTCAACTGGAACACCGCCGAGGCCGCGATCGAGGCGGCCGGCGCCTACCTGCGGTCCGATTCTGTTGAGGCGCAGGTGACAGTCGCCGACAACGCATCACAACCCGAGCAGCGGCGGTTGTTGGAGGAAGGCTGCCCCGAAGAGGCGCGGCTGGTGTTGCACGAGGAGAACCTCGGCTACGGGCGGGCGGCCAACCTGGCCCTTCGCGACGGAACCGCCGGGCTGGTCTGCGTGAGCAACGCCGACGTCCTCCCTGAGCCAGGGGCGCTGGCGACGCTGGCGGCGGTTGTCGGAGATGAAGCGCGTGCGGGGATGGTCGGGCCTGCCTTCGGCGGCAAAACCGACCGGTACCACTCGCGACTGCCGACCGGGGTGGCGATGCTTGGGCGGATCTTTGCCGGCACGTTCTCCCGCGGACCGGTCCCCCCGCCCGCCCCCGGCGAGGTGAAGGAGGTCGGCCAGCCATCGGGCGCCTGCTTCCTGATGCGCCGCGACACCTGGGAGCTGATGGGGGGCTTCGACGATGGCTTCTTCCTCTGGTACGAGGACGTGGACCTCGCCAAACGGCTGCACGACCAGGGCTATCGCAATCTCGTGGTGGGATCGGCGCGAGTGGGGCACGTCGGCGCGGGCTCCTTTGCCCAGGTCGACCGCCCGCGCCAGCGAGCGATTCGGCTCGCCTCGGTTGAGCGATACATCGACAAGCACCATCCGAGGCTCTCGACCTTCACCCCAATGCTGCTTCGCCTCACGAGGCGCCTCAGGGCAACGGCCCCGATGACGCCGAGGCCACACTCCGGAGCGCGGGGAGACTGATGTGAACCGCCTCAGGGCCACCTTCCAGGGACGCAAGGGCGCAGTGCTGTCGGTTTCGCTGATCGTCTGGGTCCTGGCCGCGTTCGACTTGACCTTGCTGCCAAGGGTGTCCTCGCTGTATCTGGGGACGCTGCCGGCGAAGCGGATCGCCGGCGTCACGGTGACGCCCGGGTCGGTGTTGCTGACCAGTACCGACCCGACCGGGCCTGCCAACCTATGGGTTCTCAGCCGCAGCGACGCCGCGGCACGGGTCGTCGGAGTGCAGTTGCCGCCTTGGCATCACGGCCTTGGTGCGAGGACCAGGCCACCCACAATCGGCATGCGCACGACGCTTCCTCCCGTCGTCGGGAGGCCTGTAGATGTAGAAACGTGGGCAGGCGCTGGGCCCGCGCTCTTCGTCGTCTCCTCGCCGCGCCGGTCGCCGACGCTGCGGCTCATCTCGCTGCGAACCGGACGGCCCTTGCTCGAATCCACGGTCCCACTCCCAGTCCAAAAGAGCGACCTCAGGGACTTCTTCGTCGCCCGCTGGTCCGGGCCTCGGCCCGACCTCTTCGTGCTCGACCGCAACGTGAACCGCCGCAAGCCCCTGAGCCCTCGGCCCTGGTTGATAAGGATCTACTCGGGCGAGTCGGGTTTCAAGAAGCTCATCCTCGAAAGCTCGATCAAGAAATCGATATCGAAGCAGCTCTCCCAGCGGAACTGGTGGCTGGACTTTGGAGTCCGCCGGCCGCCGAAGCCGAGCCTCGTATTGGTGACGAGGGGGAAGAAGACAGGCACCGGACAGACAGAGGTGCACGCCCTCTCCGGGCATTCCAGATTCCATCGCTTCAGCCTCCACACCGGCACGGAACTCCCCGAACGAGACAGCTTGACCCAGCGCTTTCTCTTCCAGTCGGAACGAAAAGGAGGCACCGTGCTCATGGCGCAGATCCGGTACGGTCGCCTGGGGCTGGTGCCGGTGCCGCTTCCCTGAGCTAACAGCTCCGTTAGATCACCCTGGCCATCGGGGCCCCGCTCATCGACCTGGAGTCTACGGATGGCGTCGGCGTCTGTCGCCTGGCGAATCAAGAGCACCGCCGGTCTGCCTTGCACCCAACCTCGAGACTCCCCGCCTAGATACAGCTCGGCGCGATACCGATGCGGAGCGGATAGCCTGCCGAAGATGAGCGCAATCAGCAGCGAGCCGAAAGAGGGCGCGGCGGGACCCGCCGAGCCGCCGCAGGATTTCTTCGACGCCCGCGCCGAGTTCGCGTCCCGCTTCCTCGCTGGCGAGGGACTCGAGATTGGCGCCCTCCACCTGCCCCTGGCGATGCCGCCCCAGGCCCGACCAAAGTACGTCGACCGGATGTCCGCCGACCAGCTACGCTCCGAGTACCCGGAGCTCGGCGGCTGGACCCTGACCGACCCCGATCTGATCGACAACGGCGAGCTGCTCGAGACGGTCGCCGACGGGTCGCAGGACTTCATTGTCGCCAACCACTTCCTCGAGCACTGCGAGGATCCGGTCCGGACGATCGGCACCCACCTCGGGAAGCTGCGCCCCGGCGGTGTCCTCTTCTACGCTGTTCCCGACAAGCGCTATTCCTTCGACCACCGCCGCGAGGTGACCCCGCTCGAGCACATGGTCGCCGATCACGAGCAGGGGCCCGAGCGATCTCGCCGCGAACACTATGACCAGTGGGCGCGACTGGTCGACACTGAGGACGATCCCGAGGCCCCGGAGGAGATGCAGGCCCGGGCCCGCAAGCTCGAAGAGAAGCTTTACTCGATCCACATGCACGTCTGGACCCAGGCGGAGTTCCTGAAGATGATCATCTACTGCCGCGAGCGATACGAGGAAGCATTCGACATCGAAGCCGCCGCCCGCCAGGGACTCGAGTTCGTCGTCGTCCTCCGCAAGCAAGGACCGCCGCCCGAGGCAGCGGTCCCGCTTCCCCCTCCGCCGCCACCTGGCCTCGCCACCCGCGTCAAACGCAGGATTCGCCGCACTATCGGCTAGGGCGGCACGCTCCGAGCCCACGCCTGCGCGGTCGCGTCCCGGTCGAGCCGAGTACCGGAAACCAGCCGGTGCCATCTGCCACCCTCAAAAGGGAGTGGGCCTGGGGCAGCGCTACCGCTCCTCAGAGCACCGGGCAAAAGCCTGCCACACTGGCTTCACCACTACAACCACACGCGACGACACAGCTCAATCGGCAATCGGCCTCCGGTCAGTCGCGTTCGGGACGTCTTGAGGCAGGACAGCTAGCCGGCTGGGGTCGACTCAGCGCGGCCGACCATCGAGAGGCCGATCGCGATGCCGAGCATGCCGAAGCTCGACAGCAGATAGGGATTGGTGGCGCTGGCAACCAGGATCCCGAGGATCGCCATCGCGCCGGCCAGCGGCAGCGCCCGCAGCTCCCCCACGGTGGCTTCCCGCAGGCCCCGGCGGACGACCGCGAGCGGCAGGGCAAGGACTGCGAGTAGGCCGAGAACCCCCATCTGGAAGAGCAGCTGCAGATAGGTCAGCTCGTATGACCAGGGCGACGCCGGATCCCGCACGTAGTACGGTCGCACCACGGCCCCAAGGCCGTCGCCGAGCACCGGGTTCTGCTTGAAGGCATCCCAGAGCTTGGGCGCCTGCGCCTCGCGCTGGCCGGCGGAGGTGTCGCCGAGGAAAGACGGGCGGGGCAGAGCGCCGAAAAGCATGCCGACGCCGACTACGACGGCGAGCACCGCGGCGCCCGCGGCGAGGCGGATGATCAGTCGCCGCCTGCGCACATCGACTTCTCCCCAGAGCACGGCCAAAAGCACGCCCGCGCAGACGATCGACATGCCGAGCCAGATGCCGCGCGTGTGCGAAAGGTAGGTGCAGGCAATCAGGAGCGCCAGCCCACCGGTCCTCATGCGCGAGTGCCCCTGCGAGGCCACCTCGGCCAGCAGCAGCGCGGTGGCGACCACGAAGAGCACTTGGTTGCCGATGAATACCCGGAAGCCCCCCGGGTTGTAGCCGAAGACGCCCTTGAAGATGAAGAAGCTCGGGGTATTGCCCGGAGCTCCGACCAGGTAGTGCGAGAAGAAGAGGAGGATGGTGACGCCGCAGAGAGCGAACACCGGGAAGAGCCAGACGCCGACGCCACGACTGCCGTAGAGCCGGCGCGCGTCCAGGAGCGGGAAATAGAGCAGCAGATAGGCGAAGCGACTGGCCTCCTGCATCGTCCAGGTCAAGCCGTGGAGGCCGGCCGGATCGTCCCCGACCGTGTGCGCCGCGCCCACGAGCGACCAGATGACCGGGATCGCGATCGCGAAGAGCAGCACCGGGATCGCGAACTGGTAATCGCGTAGCGCCCGCCCTCGCCCGACCTGGAGCCACCAGGCCACGATTGCCCCCGCCACGAGGAACAGCTTGAGCGGGACGGGGCCTAGATAGGTGTCGTCGGTGATCAGGGTGATGTATGCGATCACCACCACTAGCGCGACAATCCAGGCAGGCGGCATCGAGGCGCGCGGCGCGCGGCCGGCCGCCGAGCGCGCCCCCTGTTCCATCGTCCCTTGCTTCAATGCCTGGTTCAAAGCCCTCGCAGCCAGACGCTATCGCCTGGGGGCAAGGCCTGACCTAGCGATGATTCGCGATCCAAGCGTGCAAATCCGGTGAGCGACGACAAACGCCTGCGTCCCGAGCGCGATGACGTAGGTGAGGACCTCGGGTACGGCTTCGAGGCCGCTCAGCCACCTGAGCCTGCCGCCCTGGGTGCTTCGGCGGCGCGCGGCGTCGGTGTGCTGGTCGGCCGGACGCTCGGCCTGCAGCTGCTGACAGCTGGCGTGACCGTCGTGCTGGCAAGGCTGCTGACGCCGGCCGACTACGGAATGTTCGCGCTGGCGCTGTCGATTCAGCTGGCCGGGCAACGACTGGCGGAGCTGGGCATGCCGGCGGCGCTGATCGGACAGGAGGCCGAGCCCTCCGCCGAGCAACAAGCGGCCATGGGCGGCGCAATGTTGTCGACGTCACTGCTGATCTCCGGAACGCTCTTCGCGGTCGCGTTTTCCCTGGCACCGGCACTCGGCTTCGATAGCGAAGCCCTCAGGGTGGTCGCCGTCGCCGGCGTGGCGATGCCGCTCTACTCCGCAAGGGCGGTGCCGACGGCGCTGCTGGAGCGCAATCTCCAGTTCGGACGCGTCGCCCTGGTCGAGGCGGCCGACACCCTCACCTTCAACGCCTTCGCCCTCGCCGGCGCGCTCGCCGGGTTCGGTGCCTTCAGCCTCGCCGGAGCGGTGCCGGTCGGAGCGCTCGCAAGTATGGCCGCCGCCTGGGCTCTGCAACCGTTCGCCCGCAGGCCGAGACTGCGCTTGGACCCTCTGCGCCCGATGCTCAAATTCGGCGCGCAGATCACCCTCGTGCAGGCGATCAACGTGATGCAGGAAGTCGGTTTCGTAGCGGCGCTCACCGCCGTCGGCGGCTCGGCGTCCGCCGGCTTCTACGCGATGGCCAAGCGCCTGTTCTCGTTCCCGATCGCGCTTACGGGCGCGGTCGCGCGGGTCTCCTTCCCGGCGCTCTCGCGCAGCCAGGGCCTGCGCCCAAGCCGCGCCGCGCGCGCCGCTCTCTACACGACGATCGTCGCCGGCCTGCCGCTGGCGCTGGTCGCCGGCGCGGTGCAACCGCTGATCGGGGTCGTGCTTGGAGATGCCTGGATGCCGACATCCGACGTCGTCCTCGCCGGCTCGCTCGGGATGATGATCGCCGCCAGCGCCAACGCGACGATGATCGGCTACGCGCTCGCCGAGGGAGCAGTCGGATCCGTCATTGCGGCGTGCGGTTTCGAAGCCCTGCTCGCCTGCGCCCTCGCGATCACGCTCACCTCCTCCCTGGGCGAGACCGGAATCGGACTTGCCCTCACAGTCGCGAACGTGGGCGCGATGTTTGCCCTCTCCATCCGCACGCACCCCACGATCAGGCGTTCTCTTCTCTTCGTCCTGAAGATGTCGCTGATTTCAGGTGTCGCCGTGCTGGCCGCGCAGCTGGTCGGCGTCGAAAACGACGCAGTTGGGCTGGCAGTGGCACTGCTCACGGTCATCGCGGTGTGGTTCCCACTTCAACTCGTCTTCTCCCGCAACGAGATGCGGTCGCTATTCCAACTGATCCGGCCAATGCTGCCGGGAGGCGCCCCGGCGTAGGCAATGGAGACGACCGTCTACATACCGACCCTGCGCGCCGGCGAGCGGCTCGCGCAGACGCTCGAATCACTGGAGCAACAGGAGCCGCGGCCGCGGGTCGTGGTCGTCGACAACAGCAGCGAGGGCCTCGGCGAGGAGCTGGTTCGCACTCGCTTCCCCTGGGTGCTCTCGGTCGCCTTCGGGGTCAATCTCGGCTTCGGCGCGGCCCTCAACCGCGGCGTGCGCGAAGTGCCGGGCGACCCGATCGTCTTCTTCAACGACGACGTCTCGGCCGAACCCGGCTTCATCGCCGGCCTGACCGGGGCCCTGGAGCCCGGGGTCGGGATGGTCGCCGGGGTGCTTCTCAGCGAAGCCGACCCGGGCCGAATCGACTCGGCCGGCGTCGTCGCCGACCGCACGCTGCTCGCCTTCGATTACCTCAACGGGGAGCCGGTCGAGGCGCTCGCCTCGGCCGGCGATCCACTGGGGCCGACCGGCGGAGCCGCACTCTACAGGCGCAGCGCGTTCGAGCAGGTCGGCGGCTTCGACGAGGGGATCTTTCTCTACTACGAGGATCTTGACCTGGCGCTGCGGATGCGAATGGCCGGCTTCGAGTGTCGCCTGGCGCCAACCGCGAGGGGAATCCACGCCTACTCGGAAACGCTCGGCGCCAACACCGGTCGCAAGTACGCGATGACCGGCTGGAGTCGCGGCTACCTGCTGCGGGCCTACGGCTTCGGCAAGCGGCCGCGCCTGCTGGCCCGGGCGATGGCGGCCGAGGGCGCGATCTGCGCCGGGCAGCTGTTCTCCGAGCGAACCACCCAAGGGCTGCGCGGCCGGCTGCGCGGCTGGCGGGCCGCAAGAGACGTGCCGAGGCGCCAGGCCGCGCCCGAAGGGCTGCTCGACATCTCCCTGGGACACGCC
>Ga0066654_10000114_pt1 | contig 16263 bp, 6 predicted proteins | sample GraSoiAngelo_103_FD_66715 | JGI IMG/M metagenome (GOLD analysis project Ga0066654, IMG submission 66715) | Grasslands soil microbial communities from the Angelo Coastal Reserve, California, USA - 14_0903_05_20cm | ecosystem: Environmental > Terrestrial > Soil > Grasslands | place: USA... | reverse complement strand
GATATCGAGAGCAGCAAGCAACGCCGCCGCCGGAAGCACCTCCCATAAACTCGGCTCTGGTGACATACAACGATTATACACAAATAACGTAGGATATGCTCCCGTATCATAAGAGCCGTAGAGACGGGGTGACTGGCTGTACAGCGAGGTAGAGAAGCCCCGTTGCTGTAGCTGTATGCCCAATAAGCGAATTGTCTCATGGCTTTCTTTACCAAGGTGAGCTGCAAGCTGTGACCACGTTGTTAAATAGGTGGATGCATACTTATCAGCATACCGTAGCAGTTGTTCACGAACTGAGGTGAGCATTATCAGACAAGCCTCGTTAGATGTACTTTTTTTAGTACCGCTAGCAAATATCTTGCATCCGTTGCGCTGAAAGAGTATACTCAGGTGAAGTGAGCGGTACAGGTAGTAGGCGAGAGAGAAGATAGCGACCAGCGATTGAGATCGTACGTTGCGTTTTTCTCTGCATCGGTGTATTATAGCCTAAAGTTTCAGCAACTGCCTAGTATGCAGTGTGCACCAATCGAGAGCTACTGAAGTACGGGAGAGAAGTGCGTTGTCCAAACAACTCCAGCTCGATGTCGCACAGCTAACGGATGTTGGCCGCAAGCGTCCCCATAATGAAGATAATATGGCCTATGTCATTCCCACAGATCCAACGGTAATGGCAAAAAAGGGAGCACTCTTCATTGTGGCAGACGGCATGGGAGGGCATGCAGCGGGGGAAGTGGCCAGCGAGATCGCGGTCGATACTGTCAGCAATGTGTACTATCAAGATGATAGTGATGATGTAGTTGTCTCCTTGCTGTATGCGATCAGGCGTGCAAATACCTTAATTCATCAGAGAGCAGCAGAAAATATGCTGCGTAGTGGTATGGGCACAACATGTGTTACGGCTGTGTTGTGCGGCAGTACTGCATATGTTGCCAACGTTGGTGATAGTCGCGCTTACTTAGTGCGTCATGGACACGTCAGGCAAGTATCGCAAGATCATTCTTGGGTTGAAGAACAGGTTCGTGCAGGTATGTTGACGAGAGAGCAGGCTCGTTCACATGCACAGCGTAATGTCATTACCCGTTGTCTGGGAACTCAGCCCGAAGTAGAGATCGATGTCTTTTCAGAGCAACTGGAGGAGGGTGATTCTCTTGTGCTCTGTACTGATGGCCTCTCTGGATTGATCGCTGATGAAGAATTATGTGCCATTGTTGACCAGTATATGCCACAAGAGAGCGTCTACCATTTAGTGGAGCGCGCCAATGAGCATGGTGGTTCGGATAATATTACTGCCATTGTGATGCGCGTAGAAGAGCTTGGCTGGGACCCTTACCCACCTGGTGTACCTCGTCCTGTCTATGCTGGTGGGCATAGTGATAGCATGGATGTAGATACTGCTGTGCTCGGACGTATCGCGGGTCCTGGTCATGCGCTACCATCGCGGCCAGTTGATGGGCGTGCTCCAACTTCTCCTTTATTGACGCCCAGATCTAGTGGACCACTCGTTTCTTCTAATAGCAGGATAACTCCTCCACCAGCTAGTCAACACTCATGGAGCAAACGCGAGCGCGGCTTTTATCCTTGGCTTGCACTTCTCATGGTGTTTCTTGTTGTTCTGCTTGGCAGCGGAGCTTATTATTTCCTCTGGCAACAGCAGGAGAAGGACGTAGAGAATACACTCAAGGTTGCGAAGGACACGATCCAATCAGCTAATACTGTTGCCCATAGCAATCCCAGTGATGCCCTTAAAAAACTGGCAGGCGTGCAACAAAGCTTGAAACGTGTTGCCACTGCCAATTTGAATACGACACAGCAGCAACAAGTGAAGCGGCTGCTCAATGATGAGTTGACGATGGCAGTCAACGAGGCAATTGCACAATATAACCAGCAATTCGCTATCCTTGCATTGCCCTGCCTAAACAGTCAAGTGACGAGGCTCAGCAATGGCACAGTCAATACTCAGCCTGGTAGTGTGGTAGCTGTACGCAATGGACAGAAGCTTTTCTTTTACGCATTAGGTGAGGATCGCCATCTCTATCAGCTCGATAGCGGGCAGCATACGTTAGGCAAAGAAATTCCCTTGGACAAGAAAGCGCTCTCTATGACGACGACGAGTCTTGCCGCTGATGATGCGCGTGTGCTTGTTTTGACGGGCGAGAATACGAACAATTATACTTTGCAATTGTTCATCCCCAATGCCAATGGTGACGGGGGTAAGATCGTGACGCAGTCTCTGAGTGACTGGACCAAAGATGGCCACAAGCCGATGTTCCTGACCACGTCCGGCCCTGATATTTATGTAGTCTTGACCATGGAAGGCGTTTCTACCACCATGATCGTTGACTTTACGTTAGAGCAAGATGCATTCAAACCTGGACCCCATATCGCCACTCTTTCTACTTCACACAGCATCGTCAGTGCGGCAGCCCTCTCGCACAATCGGCTCTTTCTGCTACTCAACGATGGCAGTGTGCAGAGTTTACAGCTGGTGGGTAGTCAGCAGTCATTAGTCTTTGTCAATGGACCGATTGCAACGCCACTTCAGACCGCTGGGGATTTTACCCCCAATCAGATCGTCCCCACCCCTTCATCTCTTGTACCGACAAACACCACTGCCGCAGAACCAGTACTTTTGTCCATTCCCACTGCCGTTTTCCTGGCAGCTGGCATGGTCGGTAATACCGAACACCTCTATGTAGTGGATCGTAGCTATCATCGTGTGGTGGATCTGGTGCCAGACTCCACAGCGACAAACAAGACCACGACACCGACTCCTCTGCCTACGAGTGATAATGCTGGTGGAGGCATTGCTAAGCAGGTGACGATGCAGTTGTTTCAACAATATGCTTCCTCAACCCTATTAGCAATCGTCAAGAGCATTAGTGCTGATCCAACCAAGAGTGGTTTCTACCTGCTGGCACAAAGTGATCAGAGTCAGGGCAATGTTTTGAACCTGATTCCTGCTGATACGACGCAAGAGGGAAACTGCTAAAGAGTTTTATCCCGTTTTACCAACTATTGAAAGGTAGCCTGCAAAAGTGGGTTTTGAGGTGCATTATCGTACAGTCACCTGTGGTGAACTGCAAAGCAAAGATGTTGGTCGGCAAGTAACACTTGCTGGCTGGGTCAATCGCCGCCGTGATCATGGTGGCTTGATCTTCTTAGATATTCGTGACCGTTATGGTATTACACAGGTCATTTGTGATCCAGAGCGCTCTCCTGAAGCACATCACTCAGCAAGTGAATTACGCTCAGAATATGTGGTCCAGATTAGTGGTGTTGTTGTGCATCGTCTGCCAGGAACAGAGAATGCACAGTTAAGTACAGGGACCATTGAGGTTGTCGCGCAAAGTATCAACATTCTCAATCTCTCTCGTACCACACCTTTCCCGATTGGCAATGAGGCGATACAAGTGGATGAGTCGCTCCGTCTCAAGTATCGTTATCTCGATCTGCGTCGTCCGAAGATGCGCGATATTATGATCTTGCGCCATCGGATCGTGAAGGAGATACGTGACTATCTGGATGAGCGCGGTTTTCTGGAAATTGAGACACCCATCCTGATGAAGAGCACTCCTGAGGGAGCACGCGACTATCTGGTTCCTAGTCGTCTGTATGAGGGCCAGTTTTACGCTCTTCCCCAATCCCCCCAGCAGCTCAAACAGTTGCTGATGGTTGCTGGACTGGATCGTTACTTCCAGATTGCACGCTGTTTCCGTGACGAAGATCAACGTGCGGACCGCCAGCCGGAGTTTACACAGTTAGACCTGGAAATGTCATTTGTATCCGAAGCTGATGTTATGTCGCTGATTGAGGGATTATTGATTCATCTGATCGAAAAGACGACAAAGCAGCGCATCAAGGAACGTCCATTCCCTCGCTTGAGTTACCAAGATGTGATGGATCGCTATGGTACAGATCATCCTGACTTACGCTTTGACCTGCCTCTAGTTGAGATTTCGGATCTCGCCACGGCGGGCAATTTCGGCGTGTTTAAGAGCGCTTTAGCGGCTAACGGTATGGTCAAAGGATTGCGTGTACCAGGGGCTGCCAGCTATACGCGCAAAGAGATCGATGAAATCACCGAATTTGCCCGTTCGTTGGGGGCAAAAGGTCTGGTCTCTCTTGCCATTCAAGCAAGTGGCGAGATAAAGTCACCGCTGACCAAGTTTATGGCCACTGAAGAGGTGCGGGCCATCGTTGATAGGCTAGCTGGAAAAGCTGGCGATTTACTGCTGTTCGTGGCTGATAGTGCGAAGGTATGTAACGACGTGCTATTCCGCTTGCGTGTCAAATTTGGGGAGCGTCTAAAGCTCATCGATCCGCATGAAATGGCACTGTGTTGGGTTGTTGATTTCCCATTGTTGCATTATGATGAGGAGATGCAGCGCTACGATGCGGAACATAACCCTTTCTCTGGTATGGATGAAGAGCATATTGGCCGTCTGAATACTGATCCGCTCAATGTGCGGGCCAAGCAATATGACATCATCTGCAATGGTTATGAGGTCGGCGGTGGTAGTGTCCGTATCAACGTTGCCGCATTGCAACACAAAGTCTTCTCACTCATGAATATGAGCAACGAGCAGATTCATGAGCAATTTGGGCATATGCTAGAGGCTTTTGAGTACGGTGCGCCACCTCACGGCGGTATCGCGTTAGGTCTTGATCGTCTAGTCATGCTCTTTGCAGACGAAGAGAATATTCGCGAAGTTATTGCATTTCCTAAGACGCAAAGCGCCACGGATCTGTTGCTGGGTGCGCCTGCTCCAGTCGATGACAAACAATTGCGCGAGTTGCATTTACAGATCAGGCCAGAAGAGAAACGGTAAACTTCGTAAGCACAATTTTAGCACGAGAGCCAAAAAGCTTTTTGATGTGTCAAAGAGCTTTTTGGCTCTCGTGCTGCATGGGATCGGCTCTGAGCAAGGTACAAAGACAATACATTTGGTTATATTTCTTGGCTCATGTATACTAGAAGTAGGTTAAGCCCCTACTCAATTGTAGATTTGACATCCGGTTGGGAGGATGGAAGGAGAGAAGATACATGACATCTATGAATCAGGGAAGCTCTAATCGCGTTGCATCAGCAACAGCAAGTTCAGTAAATGCAAACAATACGTTGCATCGGCAGACTGCTCCACTGAGTAATGCGCCGATTGGTCTTTCCCCGAAGTTCGTACCAACACTGAGTGAGGACGATGCAGTTACTCAAGCACGCTTGCTCAAGGCATTGGCTGATCCAACGCGCTTGCGTATATTGAGCTTGCTCAGTCGGCACGAAGGCGAAGTATGTGTATTTGAGATTGTAGAGAGCTTTACACTAGAGCAACCGACAATCTCGCACCATCTGCGCATTTTACGCGACGCTGGTCTGGTTGACTGTCGTAAAAAAGGTCTTTGGGCCTACTACTATGTGCGTAGAGAAGCTTTGGGTCGCGCACGCGATGTAATCGAGGGCCTGGCCTGACTATTGGAAGGCATATTCTCTTTTTAGCACGGTCTAGGTCAGTAGGGTCAGGAAGAGACCAATTTTACCAGGCAAGCCAGCTGGGTTTAGCCGTTCCCATACAAAACGGCTCCCCATAAAGGGGATACGGCCATTCTTCCCTCCCGTCTTCGTTTATGGGATGGGTTTAAAGACAAGGGATTTTACGAATTTCCTGGTGAAAACTCTATTACCCTCTTGACAAGTCGCGGGAGATGATATAATATACACCGTGTCAAGGGAACGTATGCGTACAGCCCTTTACCGTGTTGGTGTAGCTCAGTGGATAGAGCGTCTCCCTGCGGAGGAGAAGGCCGGAGGTTCGAGCCCTCTCACCAACGCCCACGAAACGAGGTAGCAAGCTTTCTTATGAAATGGCTTCCTACCTCGTTTTATTTTTACTCTCTCTCCTTTTCTCAACCTCCTCATCTCTTTAGAAAGGACTTCCCCCCTTATTTGCTAGGACACAAGTCCTTCTCCCCTGCACAATACATAGTCTTGCCCGATAGCTATGTTGTACAAGTGGTAGTGCTATAAGCGAAGGAGCAGGCCATGAATCGACCTGGCAATTATGACAAAGATGTACAACAGGCGCTGGAGTTTGCCCGCGAGGAGGCTAGACGCTTGCGACATCGTTTAATTAGTACTGAACACCTTCTGCTAGGACTGCTCAAGCTCAATAACCCATTGGTAGAAGGTTTGTTGGCATCTCTGCATACCAGCACCGGACGGATACGGCAAGCCCTAGATTTTGTCATCGGGCGAGGCAACAAGGCTATTTTGAGTAGTCCAATATTCGGCGCGCCGGCGCGCATCACTTTGCAGAGGGCAGAAGAGGAAGCAGTTAGAGCGAGAGCAGAGCTAGTCGGCGCGCAACATCTCTTTCTGGCAATTCTGCACGAGAAAGATGGTATCGCAGTAGGCATCCTTGAGAGTTTTGATGTATCGATCGACAGTGTCCGCCAGAAGTTAGAGGCGTTGCTAGAGGAGGATTATCATCATTTGCAATTAGCAGTGCGTTATCAGGTATTGTATGAGAAAACACCAACTTTGAATCTCGTGAGTCGCGACCTCACTATTGCAGCATTGCATAACGAGATCGATCCAATGATTGGCCGCGAGGCCGAATTAGAGCGCACTATGCAAATTCTGGCTCGCCGCTCCAAGAACAACCCTGTGTTGCTTGGCCCTGCTGGCGTGGGGAAAACCGCTATTGCGGAAGGATTGGCGCTACGTATTGTCAATGATCAAGTTCCTGAACATTTACAGCATTGCCGCATTGTCGCTCTAGACGTGGGACTGCTTACCGTGGGCACAAAATTTCGTGGTGATTTTGAAGAACGCTTAAAACTCATTATGCATGAGATTGTCACCAATCAATGCATTATCGTTTTTATTGATGAACTACAGGCTTTTGTGCATACTGGCGTGGCTGAGGGATCGGTGGATGCATCCAATCTCTTGAAACCAATGTTGGCGCGCGGCGAGTTCCGCTGTATCGGTGCGACGACATTAGAGGGCTATCGCAAGGCCATTGAGCAGGACCCAGCGTTGGAGCGCCGTTTTCAGCCAATCTCTATAGCAGAGACCAACTTTAGCGAGACGCTCACCATCTTACGTGGCCTACAATCTCGCTACGAGAGCTTCCATCGCGTAAAGATTAGCGAGGAAGCGCTAATAGCAGCTGTACAAATGTCCATGCGCTATATTCAGGGACGCTCCCTCCCTGATAAAGCGCTGGATCTCATAGATGAAGCGGCCTCGCGGCTCTGTGTACGCAACTCAATTGCTCCCCAAGAGGTCGTGCATATACGTGAGAAAATGGTGAAGGTACAGCGAGAAAAAGAGCATGCCATTATACAGCATGATTTTCCTCGCGCATCACAATTACTCAAATATGAGAGGCAACTGCTGCAAGAACTATGGCAGGCCGAATATGCCTGGCATAAGAGTAATCGCGAGCATCCAGTCGTAAACGGCCAACATATTGCTGAGATAGTAATGATGCAGACAGGAATACCTGTTGTGCAGACTACTGAGCAGGAGTCACGCCGTCTTTTCCAGCTGGAACGCGAGCTACATAAACGTGTTATTGGGCAGACGGAAGCCATACAAACGGTTGCCAGCGCTGTACGACGGTCTCGCACTGGCCTGCGCGATCATCGCCGTCCTGTCGGATCATTTCTCTTTGTAGGACCAACAGGTGTAGGCAAGACTGAGTTGGCGCGTGTCCTCGCTGAAACGCTGTTTGGTAACGAAATGGCCATGCTCAAGCTCGATATGTCAGAATTTATAGACAGTCATACGACTTCGCGCCTGATCGGCACTCCCCCAGGATATATCGGTTACGATCAAGCTGGCCAATTGACTGAAGCTGTACGCCGCCGTCCGTATAGTATTGTACTCTTCGATGAAATCGAGAAAGCTCACCCAAAAGTTCTTGACTTACTCTTGCAGATCCTAGAAGATGGCTGTCTCTCCGACGCACGTGGTCAAAGCGTTGATTTTAAAAGTACGATTATTATTATTACTTCCAACATTGGGACCGTGTACCATAGCACTGGTTCGATGAAGTTCGCCATCAAGTGCCGCAACGAAGAGAAATCCGGTCATCATATGCAGATGCATGATCGTGTTTTAGCTGCAATAAATACTATCTTCCAGCCAGAATTATTAAATCGTATTGATGACATTGTGCTCTTTCATGCCTTAGAGCAAGAACATCTTTATGCTATTGTTGATCTGATGATCAAACAGATACAACAACGCTTGGCTCAGCAATCTATTACGTTAAAGGTAAGCGATGCCGTGTATCACATGCTTGTGCAGTGTGGATATGATCCTACGTTCGGCGCACGCTCCTTACGGCGTACCATACAGCACATGTTGGAAGATATGTTGGCTGATGCAATATTGCAAGGGAAGCTCTTGCTTGGCGATGAGGCACTGGTTGACATAGAGAATGCGACTGGCAATACGCTCAAAATACAAATACTTACTGCCGAGCAAAGTTCTGAACAGCGAGAAGGAATGTCTGATTTAGCGCATAATCGCTTGACTGCTTGTATCAATTATCCTTCCTCCACAGGGATGGTAACGAGCAGATTCTGAATGAGTAGCGCATCTGACCTGTTTGATCTCAGTCACCACCATTTTCTCCACTTGCCAAGCAGTTCTACTGATGGTAGTATGCCTGTGGAGGAAAATGTGAAGAATGCGCACAAAGCTCGTTATTCGTTGGCGTCCCCTCGCTCTCCTGATTTTGGGGATTGTAGGGCTTGTTCTGCGTCTATATGGCCTGAGTTGGGATCAAGGCAATAGTTTCCATCCTGATGAACGGCAGATTATGTTCCATGTCACCGTCCTATCTTGGCCAACGAGCTGGCCACAATTTCTGGATGCGCAAAACTCGCCGCTCAATCCGCATTTCTTTGCATATGGCTCTTTCCCGCTCTACCTGCTGGCAACCCTCGGCAATTTGCTAATACATTTCTCTCCGTCTCTCGGCTCGTTTGAGAATATGACCCTGCTTGGTCGCGTCGTATCGGCTGTTTTTGATAGTGGTACTATTGTACTAACCGGCTGGATGGGGTTACTGTTAACACCCGATGAGCAACCTGGACGCCCTATGGCGTGGAATGTTGCCTTGTTAGCGGCAGCATTAACGGCTTTTGTGCCATTGCAATTGCAGCTTGCCCATTTCTACGCAGTTGATTCAATGCTGCTTTTCTTTGTGGTGCTTACCCTGGTGTCTTGCCTGGTACTGATCAGTACACGCAAGGTGTGGCTCTGGTCCTGCATTGTGGGCGTAAGCTACGGTCTGGCCATGGCGACCAAGTTTAGCGCTGCACCATTGGCGGTCCCTATCTGTGTGGCTCTCCTCTTACGCTGGTACCGTGACCGTAAGGGCTTTGTTGCGCTGGAAACGTTGCTGCTAGCGGCGATTGTTACTGTTGTGAGCTTTGTAGTTGCAGAACCTTATGCTCTACTAGATCGGCAAAACTTTATTACGCAGGTGGCTGATCAAGGAAGCTTAGCCCGTGGCTCGCTAGACTTACCCTATGTGCGGCAATTTGCGGGTACTATCCCATACGTATACGAGGCACAGAACCTGTTCTTATGGGGACTAGGAGCTATGCTAGGACTGGCGGCTCTGCTCGGTTGTCTCTGGATATGCTGGCGTATCTGGCGACGTGAGGCTGCTTTATGGTTGGTGCCACTCTCATGGATAGTCGTCTATGGAGGCATTGCTGGTAGCTTCTATGTCAAATTTATGCGCTATATGCTGCCACTTTACCCGCTCTTCACGTTAATGGCGGCCCTGTTCATTGTATCAATGGTGAGCCGTGAGTGGCGCATAGATCATAGCCCTATTACACTTCTACGGAGAAGTGCAACATTGTTACGTTACGCGCTGGTGACACTGGTGTTAGGAGGGACAATCTTTCAAGGGTTAGCGTTATTGAATATTTACAGCCAACCTAACACGCGCGTTGAAGCTTCGCGCTGGATCTACAGCCATATCAAGCCAGGTAGCATACTGACCTACGAGCAGTGGGATGATGCTCTCCCGGTTGCAGTGGCTAATCATTCTCAGACTGACTATAGGCAATTCTCATTTGCGAGCGCAAAAGGTACCGCTGTGATGGGACTGGACCTGTACGGTGATGATACACCTGACAAGGCTCAGATGCTGGCCAATGCGTTGCCACAAATTGACGCTATTACGATGCCAACGGATCGGTTAGATAAGTCTATTCCTCGCTTGCCGTCTCGTTATCCTCTGACAATCCACTACTACCAGTTGCTCTTTAGTGGACAATTAGGCTTTCATTTGGCTGCTCAGTTTGAGAACCATCCACATCTGCTGGGCATAACACTCGACGATAGTAACGCTGATGAGAGCTACTCGGTCTTTGATCATCCAACGGCCCGTATCTTTGTGCGCGATAATCCATATCCTTATACAGCTACTCAACTCTATCAAAAGTTGATGCAGGGTGTTCAATTACCGCCATCAGGTACCGCTCTCGCTGGTACCCAACGTTCTTTACTCCTGAGTCCTCAACAAATAGATGAGAATCAGCAAGCTCCGCCTTTTGCCAGCCAGTTTCCCACAGATAGTCTCGCTAATACCGCCCCTGTATTATGCTGGTGGTTGGTGCTGACACTGCTGGGAGTACTCACCTATCCCCTCCTCTTTACGCCATTTCGTCCATTAGCGGATCGAGGCTATATTTTTAGCAAATTGTTTGGTTTACTCTTCCTGGCGTATTTTGCATGGCTCTTGGCGGCAACACATGTATTGGCATTGAGCCAGTTCTCAATTGAAGTAGTACTAGCCTGCTTGGCTATTGCTGGTGCTACTGCTTTTTTTTTCCAACGCATCGCTCTTATGGATTTCTTGCGCCAGCATTGGCGTCGTCTGCTCTGCTATGAAGGAATATTCACTCTGGCCTTTTTTCTCTTCGTCGCTATCCGTTCCTTCAATCCAGACCTCTGGCAGATCTATCGTGGTGGCGAGAAGCCCATGGAGCTGGCTATTTTCAATGCCGTATTACGTAGCCCTTACATGCCTCCGCTCGATCCCTGGTTTGCGGGCGGCTATATTAACTATTACTACTATGGCTATGTCATCATTGGTGTGCTCACGAAATTAACTGGTATCATCCCCACGGTGGCTTTTAATCTGGCCATTCCTACCCTGTTTGCCCTGACTTTGACGGGCGCAATGGTCATCGTGTATAGCTTTACCAGCAACATGCTAGTAGCTTTTCTTGCTGGATATTTTACGGCTTTGATCGGTAACTTTGATGGCCTCATCCAATTGCGTGGACAACTGCTAGCCTCGTTAGCTCATAAAGCAGTATCACCCTTCGATTTCTGGCAGAGTAGTCGCATCATTCCTTTCACGATCAATGAATTTCCATTCTGGAGCTTTCTGTTTGCTGATGTACATCCGCATGTGATTGATATGCCCATTGGCGTCTGTATGTTGGGCCTGCTTGCGGCATGTCTGCTCTCTCATCAGCAACCAGACTCGGCGAGCGCGGCAAAACGCTTGCGCAGAGAACAAGTTTGGCGTTACGGGCTGGTGGCTTTTGTCTTCGGTACGATTGCCTGTGTTAATCCCTGGGATATGCCTGTGTATCTCATATTGCTAGCCCTGGTGCTCCTATTGCAGATTATACAGGAGCAACGGCAGGCCCCACGTGTAGAACTGTTACTGAGCATGGGTTTGCGCTTGGCAACCGTGTTTCTCATCTACACAATTGGTTATTCTTGCTATCTTCCCTTTTACCTTGCGTATCAGCAGCTCTATGTAAACGGTCTGGGCGTAGTCACAGCAGGGATGACAACAGGAGCAGGGACCTTTTTCACTATTTTTGGCTTCTGGATATATATTGCACTCAGCTTCTTCCTGGTTCTGTTGTATGACCATTGGATCAAACCTTGGTTTGGGGGGAAAGCCCCCCTCGCCTTCCCAGGGCACCCACAAGGGATGCCCCTACAATGGAACGAACACGCTTGGGAGGCTGATTCGTCCATTGTAGGGGCATCCCTTGTGGGTGCCCTGGGGAGGCGGCTGACAATACTACATTGGCGCAACTCTCGCTATTTACTGATCTGCTTATTACTGCTTTGCGCCTTTGTCTTCGGCAATCTGCGAGGGTTTCTTGCAGCTTCACTGCTGCTGGGAACATACCTCTTCGTAGCATATGTCTGGACGCTCTTGCTTAAACCTGACAGTGCTCACGAACATGGCGCAAGCGAGGAAATTCGTACTGCTACGCCGTCTCAGAGCGCCTTACACCATGCTGCATTCTTATACAGTTGTGTTTTATTGCTCATGGGTCTGTGTATCTGTCTGGGGCTAGAGCTGGTCTATATACGGGACTTCCTGGATGGCGGAGATTATGCACGTATGAATACCGTATTCAAATTCTCTATCCAGGCATGGCTGTGTTTTGCTATTGGCAGTGCATTGGCCGTTTATTACTTGTGGCAGCGATTACAGGGGATGGTACGCCATGTGTGGATGACGGTATTCGCGGCATTGATGGTTGCCTGTTCGATCTTTCTTGTTGCTGGTACTCCCGCACGTATTGCCGATCACCAGCTCCAGGCGACAATCCTGAAGCCTGCTCTCAGCTCCGATTACACACCAACCCTGGATGGTTTTGCGATGGTCAAAGCTTGGTTTCCCAGCGACGCAAAGGCGATTACCTGGTTGAATGCGTACGTGCCTGGATCGCCAGTGCTGCTAGAGGCAAGTGTGCCGGGGACATCGTATCAATGGTTTAATCGCGTCTCAGTCTATACTGGTCTGCCTGATGTGCTGGGATGGTCGGATCATGTGGGTGAACAGCGCTATGATGTGCAGCTTGCCAATCGCCAAGCAGATATCGCGTTTATCTATACCACGCCCGACCTTGAGCCAGCGTTGCAGCTTTTGCGTTATTATCATGTTCGTTATATTTATGTTGGTCAGCTCGAACGGGATGCGTATGCCGCCCATTCGTCTGCTGGCCTGGATAAATTTGACCATATGGCTGGTGTACGTGTAGTCTATCGTGCTGATGGGGTGACGATTTACGAAGTAGCATAATAACCCCTTTATGATTTTTGCTAAAATGGCTATATTGGGGAACCATCGGGGTAATAGCTTCGTTAATACTAGTACCATAGAGTTATTTGTCATTTTGTTGTTTTGTGTTCTTCCGTTTGTATGTGCTACTCGAAGTGAGCGAATATGATTGAACTGTTCCAAATGTGGGTATTAGTCGAAGTGCTGGGATTAATATGTCTGCCGCTGACCATGATCGTTTTTCATAATTTGCCCGATCGCGGCTGGGCTTTCACGAAGGCGCTGGGTATGGCACTATTTGCCTTTTGTGTCTGGCTTCCACTTATGCTGGTGCACACCCTACCCTTTAGCCAATTGTTTATCGGCAGTGCTCTGTTGCTCTTGCTCGCCTGTAATCTCGGAGCCTGCTTGAAGCTCCGTCATGAAGTTACAAAACTGGTGCGTAGAAACCAGACCTATATTATAACGACTGAACTGATCTTTCTCGGTATGGTCGTCCTGCTGGGGTGGTTGCGGTCGTATGGGCCGGATATACGTGGGTTTGAGATGTACATGGACGAGGGATTTATTGCCGCGATTATGCGCAGTGGGCATTTTCCACCAAACGATATGTGGTATGCTGGTTACTCTTTAAACTATTACTATTACGCACATTACATGATTGCCATGCTGGCAAAGTTGTTGGGACAAGCTCCTTCTATCGCTTTTAACACTGGAATTGCTATCTATTTTGGTGTGACGGCTGTAAATCTCTTTGGTGTAACCTGCAATATTGTGGCTTGGGCACGTTACCAACGCAAAGCGATTCATGAGGATGGTAATCCTGGTGTGGAACGAGCTGATACCATCTTCCCACCGCTGTTGAGGAGCATTCCCTATGGTCTATTGACGATGGTGATGGCGCTGATCCTTGGCAATCTGGCCGCTGCGACGCAACTATGGTGGAAAGCTCACGGCGATATGACGCAGTACGACTGGTTCGCACCTTCGCGCATCGTTGATAAGACAATTAACGAATTTCCTGCTTTTAGCTTTCTGTTGTCCTGTTTTCACGCCCATGTCCTGGCGCTTGCTTTTACCATCATGGCGATAGGAATTGCCTTCAACTTTTTGCTGGAGCACGATGGAAAGGGATTACGGGCTTTTGGCCGTGGCTGGCGGCTTGTTTTTACTTTGTCGATCTCGGCACTAATTCTGGGCGGCCTGTTTGTTATGAATGGTTGGGATTATCCAACCTATGTAGGGCTAACCATCGTGTGCATCGCATTGCAGCAATGGTTGGCATATGAAGCGCGTTTTTCCGCGTCCTGGCTCCTAGATGTGTTCATTGCCAGTGGTGCGCTGGTGGCACTCTCATGTCTCCTCTACATGCCATTTTACCTGAACTTCAGCTCTCCCTCCCAGGGTCTTGGCATCGTGCCTGCAACTGAGCGTTCTCCGCTTGGCAATGAGCTATTGATCTACGGCCTGTTTGGTTTTGTCTTTCTTTCGTTGCTCATCGCTAGTATGTTTAAGCAGCCATTAGTAGCTTTGTCTCACTTAGTACCAACGCTGGAAGATGAGACTGTTCGTCATCGTTGGAGTTGTATAGGTAGTATTGGCCTTGCGGCTTATGCAGCGGTATGTCTGGCACTGCTAGTAAAGATGCCTGACATGACGACATTCACAGTAGCAACAACGCTTGCTCTTTCCGCTACTATTTTACTGTTTTATAATATCGGAGACCGTTCTCATGCATTTACCATGTTAGCTGGTACATTAGCATTTGTCCTCATCGCGGGCTGCGAAGTGTTCTTTCTCAAGGATGCCTTCTCTGGGGGCATGTATCTGCGCATGAATACGGTCTTTAAGTTTTATTTCCAAACCTGGGCATTACTCTCCATTGCTTCAGGGGCGGGACTCTACTTCATCTTGCGGAGCTTCCAACCGGCTAGTCTCTTCATGGTCAACTTACAGTGGCTGCAACGTGGCGTTGCCGTTGTCTGGACAGCGCTACTCGTAGTACTTTTCCTGGCTGGTCTGGTTTATCCACTACTTGCACCATATACCCGTTATGCCTTCTTCAATCCGCTGACCGGGCACACAGAATTGCAGCGCTCTAACAGCTTGGATGGGTTGAATTACCTCAAGACAGACCCGGCCAATCCCGGCGATTACGATGCGATTCTCTGGCTGAACAAACATGTGCAGGGAGACCCGGTTATTGTGGAGGCAGTTGGCGATGATTACCACAACTACGCTCGCGTTTCAGCTTTTACGGGCCTGCCAACCGTGATGGGCTGGACTGGTCATGAGGTTCAGTGGCGACTGAATTGGCTCAATAATCCGGCCAATGCAGCAGATTTTGGGCGGCGTGGTTCAGATATTGATCAGATTTATACCAATCCTGATCCACAGCGAGTTTCATTGCTGATGAATTATTATCATGCTCAATACCTCTACGTTGGGGTGCTAGAATATGCCAAATATCCTATGGTAAACCTGCGTCGTTTCGGCACATTCATGCAAATTGTCTATAATGCTAATAGCGTCACTATCTATAAAATTAAGTAACACATTCGGGTTGAGATGAGAGATAACACAGGGCTGTTTATGTTAAGGAGGCAAAAATCCTTTGAAAAGCTATGAGACGGAATCACGTCAGACGCCGGATAGAGAAACTACTCGTGTAGAGGAGACAGCGGTAGCGACGAGTTCGCAAGTGGAGGAGCAGGCTGTTGCAGAGGCTGAGGTGATAGACGCTCCTCCTTACGCTGAATATAATAAGCAAGCGCTTGATGTGCCAGAGAAGCGCACTACGCAATCAATTGCGCATCTACGGTTCACACGGCCAACACGTGAGCAATTGCTGCATTGGCTCCCATTTTTCGCGGTTGTTCTGCTTGGTGCGATCTTGCGCTTCTGGGGATTAGGTGAGAAGCCACTGCATCATGACGAGAGCCTCCATGCATATTTCTCGCTACAACTTATGCATAACATGGAGAACTGGCTGGGCTGCTTTAACCCAAACTCCTCTTGCTATCATTATGATCCGCTGTTGCATGGACCTTTCCAGTTTCATGCGATAGCGCTGGTCTATAAAATTAGCCAACTGTTAGGTGTCTACGATCATGGTGTAAATACGACGACGGTCCGTATTGCGGCGGCGACACTGGGTACCGTCATTGTAGCGCTGCCGTTCTTTTTGCAG
>Ga0066654_10000107_pt1 | contig 16721 bp, 17 predicted proteins | sample GraSoiAngelo_103_FD_66715 | JGI IMG/M metagenome (GOLD analysis project Ga0066654, IMG submission 66715) | Grasslands soil microbial communities from the Angelo Coastal Reserve, California, USA - 14_0903_05_20cm | ecosystem: Environmental > Terrestrial > Soil > Grasslands | place: USA... | reverse complement strand
GCGTAGAGCTGGTAGAGCAGGACCGGCATCGAGAGGATCAGCGCCCCGTAGACCGAGACGGTGAGCGTGACCGTGAAGGGCTCGGTGATACCGAAGGTGAGCAGCTTCTTGTGATCGCTGGGCAGCGGCCCGGAGGCGATTTCAAGCAACAGGTGGTTCTGCCAGAAGCAGAGGGCGAGCGCTACGCCGACGACGACCAGGCAGACGACGATGCGGGTGCGCAGCTCGTCGAGGTGCTCGACCAGGCTGAGCTGATCCTCGTGGGAGACCGGCCTCATCCGGGCCATGGCTAGTTCCTAGGGGCGATCGTGAGCGACCGTCTCACCCTCCTCGGCTCCCTTGCCGACAGGAGGGGGCTTCGGTGGTTCGACGGGGGCCTGCGGCGGCTCGATTGCCTCCGACCGCACCGCATCGTCATGGTTCTCACCGCTGACCGAGCCGCGAAACTCGCGGATCCCTTTGCCGAGCGATTTGCCCAGCTCCGGCAGGCGTTTGGGGCCGAAGACGACCAGGGCGATGATCAGGACGATCGCGAGCTCCATTGGTCCGATGTTTGGCATTTGCCCATGGTAACGGCCGCCGAGGGCGATCGGATCAGATTTCGCCTCGCATGTAATTAGGGGGCGGACCTACCTGGTAATCGGGTTTTCTCGGCCCTCTACGGGAAAGTGCGGATGGAGTGATCGTTTCGCGGGTTCGATAGTGCAGACATGAGAGAAGCGCACGCCCCTCAGACGAAGATCGCCGCCGGACTCCACATCTGTCCGCAATGCGAGTCCTCACTGGTGCAGCCGACCTGCTGGGAGCAGGCTGGAGATCGGGGTCACTGGCGGCTCTGGCGACGCTGCCCCGAGTGCGAATGGCGCAGCAACGAGGTCCACGCCGAAGCAGAGATCGACGCCTTCGACGAAGAGCTCGACCTCGGCACCCGCGCCCTCAGCGATGTCTTGAAGACGCTCGAGCACGAGAACATGGAGTTCGTGGTCGAGACCTTTGCTCTGGCACTTGACGCCGATCTGATCACGGCTGACGACTTTCGCTGACCCGCATATGGCGAATTTGTTAGGAGTAGCGTTGCACGACGCCGTCGGCGACGAGGCCAAGCAACTGCCGCTGCTCGCGGTCGAAGGCATCGCCGGCGAGCTGAGCCTTGGCACTGGCGACCAGCTTCAGGGCGCGTGAGCGCACCCGATCGAGAACGCCGGTCGCGGCGATGCGATCGCAGAGCTGCTCCGCCGAGCCGACGTCGAGGGCGCGCAGGTCGACCTCGCGGATCGAGGGGTCGACCGTGGCGGCCTCGATCAGCGGCAGGGTGACGGTGCCGTCAAGCAGATCGGTGCCCCGCGCCTTGCCGGTGCGCTCGACCGGACCGGAGACGTCGAGCACGTCGTCGAGGAGCTGGAAGGCGAGGCCGATCTGGGCTCCGAACTCGCCCAGAGCAGGAAGGTCGCGGCCGATCAGGCAGGCGCACTCGAAGAGCGTCGCGGTCTTAAGGCGACAGCGATCGAGGTAGCGCTGCTCGGAGATGCCGGTGTCGAAGGCATCCTGGCGCTGGGCCAGCTCACCGTCCGCCAGCGATACCGAAGCGGCGGCGAGCAGGGCGATGGCGCGGGCATCGCCCTGTTCGCCCAGTAGGGCGAAGGCGCGGGAGAAGAGTAGATCGCCGACAGCCGTCGCCCGGAAGCGGCCTGCGGTGGCGGCGATCGTCGGCAGGCCGCGCCGCAGGGGCGCATCGTCGAGGACGTCGTCGTGGACCAGGGTCGCCATATGAACCAGCTCGATCGCGGCGGCCGCCCGCACGGCTCCCTCACCTCCGTTGGCGCCGGCGCAAAGCAGGACGAGCAGCGGTCGCAGTCGCTTGCCGCCGGCGGCAAGCGTCGTCGCGACCTCGGCGGCGAGGGCCTCGCCGTAACCGGCGCCCTGTTCGCGCAACAGCTCCTCGACCTCGCCCAACCTGGCCGGCAGCCAGCGGCTGGAGGCGTCGAGCACAGCGGTTACCGGTGGCGGTACCGCCGAGGGCCGGGTCACACGCGGACGCCGCTGTGGATCGCGATGATCCCCCCGGCGAGAACCGTCCAGCGGATCCGCTGCAGTCCGGCGCCGTCCATCAGCTCCGCCAGCCGGCTCGGAGCGGGGAAGCTGCGCACTGACTCGGGCAGGTAACTGTAGGCCTCGGCGTCGCCGGAAAAGCTACCGAGCAGGGGCACGATGCGGTCAAACCAGAGCGAGTAGAAGCTCGAGAGGGGCGGGTGGGTCGGCTGGGTGATCTCGAGCACGACCAGGCGCCCGCCCGGTCGCAGGACCCGGGTCATCTCCCCCAGCCCCCGCTCCAGGTTGGCCAGGTTGCGCACGCCAAAGCCGACTGTGACCGCGTCGAAGCGCCCGGCGTCGTAGGGAAGGCTGAGCGCGTCGGCCCACTCGAAGCGGACGCCGTCGGCGCCACGCTGGCTGGCCTTCTCGCGAGCGAGGTCGAGCATCGGCTCGGAGAAGTCGCAGCCGACCACATGTCCGCCCGGCGCCACCCTGCCGGCCAGCGCGAGCGCCAAGTCGCCGGTTCCGCAGCAAACGTCAAGCGCCGAGTCGCCGGGGACGAGCTCGGTCCGCACGGCCGCGCGCTCGCGCCAGCGATGGTGCAGGCCGGCTGTCATCACCGAGTTGAGCGCGTCGTAACGACCGGCGACACGCCCAAACATGCTTTGGACCTGCTCCGCGAATTGAGCAGATTCCCGCGAAGGCTGAGGTCGGGTGTCAGGATTCATGTGCGCGGTTGGCGAGCGCCGGACCAAGCGGGGCAAGGACGCAGGGAGGCTGAATAGCAGCGCTATTCAGCCGACTGAGGACGCCGCATCGCGCGGGTCCGCCGCCGCCAGACGCGTGCAGGAATCCTGACACACGCCTCAGTCGAGCGACGAGAGGAAATCGGCGAGCTCGTTGAGCTTCTTCGGCGGCAGGTCACGGAAGGAGGGCATGATGCCCGGTCCGATCTCCACCGAGCGGATGATCGCGGCGCGCGGGATGCGCTGCGCGATGTGGGTCAGTTCTGGCCCCGGCCCGTTGTTGCCGTTCTCGCCAAGCTTGTGGCAGGCGAGGCAGCCGGAACCGGCGACGACCTCCTTGCCGGCTTCGTATTGGGGCGCGACCTTCATGTCGATTTCGGTCGGCGAACCGCTGGTCGCACCTTGAAAGGTGAGGTAGGCCATCGCGATGATCGTCAAGCAACCGGCCGTGGTCGCGATCGGGCGCCGGATCGGGTTGCGCTCCGGACCGCGATCGTAGAAAGGCAAGAGGAGGAGGAGGACCATGCAGACGGTCGGGATGCCGATCGTCGCGATCGGGACCAGCTCCGGCGGCTTGATTACGCGCAAAAGCTCGAAGAGGAAGAAGAAGTACCACTCGGGCCGCGGCACGTAAGTGGTGGTGGTCGGATCGGCCTTGGGGCCCTGCTCGGCGCCAAGCACGACCGACATCAGGATGATCACGCCGACGACGGCGAGCATCATCGCCGAGTCCTTCAGCACCGCATAAGGGAAGAAGGGCTTGCCCTTCTTCTTCAGCAGCTCGTATTCCTCGAGGTATGCCTGCTTATCGGCTGGCTTCATGCCTGATCCCCCTGGCCTGCGCATATCGGCGTCCTCGGTCGCTCACGTGCAGAGCACGTTTCGCTCCCTGCGTCCTTGATCTGCTTGACCATGCGGATCATCGGTTGTGTCCGTTGGCGCTGGCGTCGAGCTGGGCAACCGGCTCGGCCACTTTCGGCTTTTCGGCTTTAAGCCACGGCGGCGCCGTGGTGCCGAGCTTGACGACCAGGTACATGTGGGCGCCGATCATCGCGATGATTGCACCCGGCACGAGCAGCATGTGGATCGCGTAGAAGCGCGAGAGCGTGGTGGCGCCGAGCTCAGGGCCGGCGCGCAGGAAGTCGCTCAGGTAGGGACCGACGACCGGCCCGGTGCCATTGATGTTGATGCCGACGACCGAGGCCCAGAAGGAGCGCTGGTCAAAGGGCAACAGGTAGCCGGTGAAGGCCATCGTCATCGTCAGGATCAGCAGCACGACGCCGATCACCCAGTTGAGCTCGCGCGGGTACTTGTAGGCGCCGAAGAAGAAGGTGCGGCCCATGTGGAGGAAGACCAGGATCACCATCACGCTCGAGCCCCACTTGTGCATGCCGTGGACGAGCTGGCCGAGGAAGACGTCGTTGTTGATGTGGGCGATCGAGGCGTAGGCCTGGGTAGTGGAGGGGGTGTAGAACATCGCCAGGAAGACGCCGGTGATCGCCTGCGAGATGAAGGCGATCAGGGTGGCCGAGCCGAGCGTGTAGAACCAGTTGGTCCCCTTCGGCACCTTGCGGTAGAGCATCCCGGTGAGGAAGCCGGTGGCGGCGGTGCGCTGGTCGACCCAGGCGAGCACGTCGGCGGGAGCATCCTTGGCCCGCTCGCCGAGGCGCTGCGCGTCGGAGGGACGCTCCGGCGGCGCCGTCTTCAGATCGGCCGGGGCCGGACTCTTGGCACCATTGCTCGTGCCCGGCTTGGCCGGTTTGCGCAGCGGGGCGGGGATCAGGGAGTCGAGGTTCATCGTCGCCTAGTGGATCAAGGGGGCGGGAAGGTGGACGGACGGGGGGGATACAGATATTCCCAAACTCCACCGGTGAACTCGCCGGGGTCGCGAGCGCGAACCGGTTCCAGCTGCGAGGTGACGCTGTATCGCGGCCCGACCTCAACCTGGCCGTTGCGCACGCGGGTCTGGAAGCGGTCAAGCGGCCGAACCGGCGGGCCGCCGATCCGCTTGCCCTGGAAGTCGTAAACGCCGCCATGACAAGGGCAAATGAAGTTGCCGGCGGCCTCGACGAAGCGGACGGGGCAGCCAAGGTGAGCACAGCGATTGGAGACGGCGACGAACTGGCCGGGTTCCTCTTCTAGCTGCTTGGAGCTTCGGCGGATGTAGGCGGTCGTCTTGCCGGCGTCGCCGATCGACTCGGTTTCGGTGAAGACGACCTGCCGGTAGGTATCTTCGACGAAATCGCCGGTCGGCCCGACTGCCTCCCAGCGCTCCTTGCCGCGGTGGAAGATCGGCGCCACGGCGAAGCCGACCGCGGGCAGCACGATCGCGGCGCCGGCTAGACCGCCGATGCCCTGTACCGCAACGGTAAAGGCCTTGCGGCGAGTCATCGACTCGCCCTCGAAGTAGCCAGGCGGCTGGGGCGCTGGGCGCTCCGGCCGACCGCTTGCCTCGGCCCCGTTCTGCTTGTCCGATTCGTCGCTCAACAGCTCAACCTCAGGAGAACGGAGTCTATTGACTCAGGCCGCGGGGCGGTCGTCATGGTCCCTGCCCGCCGACCGCGAGGGCGGCCGAGCGCCACAGGCCGGCCACCTCGTCGAAGCGCTCCTCGGCGTGCAACTGGGCGCAGCGACCAATCAGATCGCCCAGCACCGCGACCGCCTCGGTGTCGCCGAGGGTGGCGAGGCGGTCGATGCCGAGCGCGTAGAGATAGTCGCCGGCGAGCAGGGCGAGGTCGTCGTCATGGCCGGCGAGCAGGCGCGGCGCGCCGTAGTGCAGGAGATAGCCCTCGCGCACGGCCTCGACCACGAACGCGTACTCGCCCGGCGTCGCGGCCGAGCGAGGGCCGAGCGCCGCGAGCAGGCCGAAGACCGGGCGCTCGCCGGAGTCGATCACGAGGTCTGAGAGCGGCGCTTCGGCCTCGCGCAAGCGCTCGGCGAGCAGATCCAGTGCGTCTCCAGGGCTGGCCATCACCGGTGCAACGCCTTACGGCCCTGTGAGCGCTGCAACACGTTGCACTTCATCGCAAGGCCTCCTCGAGCGACTCAGCGGCGGCTTCCAGCGTGCGGTCGATCGTCGCCTCGTCGTGGGCAAGGGAGACGAACCAGGCCTCGAACTGCGACGGTGGTGGATAGACGCCACGGGCCAGCATCGCCCGACAGAAACGGGCGTGGGCATCGAGGTCGCAGGCCGCGGCGCCGGCGAAGTCGACGACTGGGTCGAGACTGAAGAAGAGGGTCAGCAAGCCGGGCGCGGAGGCCAACTGCAGCGGCCGGCCCTCCGTCAAGCCGGCGAGGCCGGCGTGGAGGCGCTCAGTCAGCTCGGCGAGGCGCTCGTAGGCGGAGGCGTCGAGCTGGTGCAGGGTGGCGAGGCCGGCGGCGGTTGCCAGCGGATTGCCGGAGAGGGTGCCCGCCTGGTAGACGTCGCCCGCCGGGGCGATCCGCTCGATCAGCTCGCGCGGGCCGGCGAAGGCGGCGGCAGGTAGGCCGCCGCCGAGGATCTTGCCGAGCACGGTCAAGTCGGGTTCGACGCCGTAGAGCTGCTGGGCGCCTCCGGCGGCGACGCGGAAGCCGGTGATCACCTCGTCGAAGATCAGTAGGGCGCCAGCGTCCCGGGCGGTGGCAGTGCAGTGCTCGAGGAACCCGGCGGCGGGTGGAACGACCCCCATGTTGGCGGCGATCGGCTCGAGAATCACGGCGGCGACGGAATGGTCGGCGAGCGCTCGCTCGAGAGCGGCCGGGTCGTTCCAGGGCACGATCACCGTGCCGGCGGTCTGCGCCGCGGTAACTCCAGGGGTCGCCGGCAGCGCCAGGGTGGCGATTCCAGAGCCAGCCTCGGCGAGCAGGCCGTCGGAGTGGCCGTGGTAGGCGCCGGCGAACTTGACCACCACTTCGCGGCCGGTGGTGGCGCGGGCGAGCCGGAGTGCGCTCATCGCGGCCTCGGTGCCAGAGCTGGTCATGCGAATCATCTCGGCCGAGGGCACCCGGGCGACCACCTCCTCGGCCAACTCGACCTCGGCCTCGGTCGCGGCGCCAAAGCTGGTGCCACGCGCGGCCGCGCTCTCCACGGCCGCAAGCACTGCAGGGTGAGCGTGGCCGAGGATCAGCGGCCCCCAAGAGCCGACCCAGTCGACATACCGATTGCCGTCGACGTCGACCAGTTCGCATCCCTCCCCCCGCTCGATGAAGATCGGCTCACGCTCGATCTGCGCCATCGCCCGCACAGGAGAATTAACTCCCCCCGGAAGCACCTTCATCGCCCGCTGATACAGCTTGTGGGAACGCACGGGCCCGTTAGATGCCAGGGCCGGCAGGGGTGGAGCGTCTTGCACTTTTTCGGCAATTCCTCGCGGCGCCAGCCAGTGCGTCTCCACCGAAAAAGTTAAGCGAAACCCCTGCCGGCCCTGCCATCTACGAGTGCTCTTCTTCCCAACGCCGGTAATCGTCGGTGAAGTAGTGCAGCCGGATCTTCTTGTACTCGGTCGAGGAGTAGAGAGTGGCCCGGTCCTCAGGACCCATCCCGCAGTCTTCGGCGATCGAGTCGAGCACCGCGTCGCACTCCTCCTTGGAGCGGCCATGGGCCATCGTGAAGACGCTGTAGGGCCAGTCCTCATAAGTAGGGCGCTGGTAACAGTGGGAGATGCCGCGGAAGGAGGCCATGCGGGCGCCGGTGGTCATGATCTCGGCCTCGGGCACCTTCCAGACGCCCATCCCGTTGGCGGAGAAGCCGGCGCGGCGGTGGAAGAGAATCGCGGCGACGCGGCGCAGCAGCTTGCGCTCGACCATGCCACCGAGGTGGGCGAGCAGTTCCTCGGTGGTCATCCCGACCTCGGCCGCGGCGGTGTCGTAGGGGCGCTCGATCGCCTCCATCGGCCCCTGCAAGGCGCGGATCACGGCGATGTCGCGATCGTCGTAGGGCTGCGCCTCGAGCTCGCGCGGTGGGGCGGCCTCGACCGCGGCTGCCGCCAGAGCTTCGGTGCCCTTCTCCATCTCCAGGTTCATGTTGATCTTGAACAGGGTCAGGGTCGGCAGCTCACGCATCGACTCGGCGCCGGTCTCGCGCATCAGCGCTTCAAGCGTGCCGGTGAGGCCAAGCTCGGAGTCGGGCGGGGTTGCGATCGTGAACCAGAGATTGAAGTCATGGGTGCGCAGATAGTTATGCGAGACGCCGGGATGGGAGTTGACGATCTGGGCCGCCCGGTGCGGGTGCTCGCTGTCGACCTTGGCGGCGACCAGCATCGACTCGTAACCGAGCGCGCGGGTGTCGAAGATCGGCGTGATCTCGCGGATGATCCGGTTCTCGAGCAGGCGCTTGGTGCGGGCGAGAACGTCGTCGAGCTCCAGCTCCGCCTCGGAGGCGACGAGGGCGAAGGGTTCGGGGTCGAGCGGAAAGCTCGACTGCAGCAGGTTCATCAGCCGCTTGTCGGTCTCGTCGAGCGGGATCGCGGCGCCGTCCTTGCGCGAGCGAGCCTTCGACTGCGGGACCTTCACTGAATCCACGCGGCGGCCTCCTTGGCGTAGTAGGTGACGATCGCGTCGGCACCGGCGCGGCGGATCGAGGTCAGCGTCTCGAGCACGGCGGCGCGCTCGTCGATCCAGCCCTGCTCGGCGGCTGCCTTCAGCATCGAGTACTCGCCGGAGACGTGGTAGGCGGCGAGGGGGGCGCCGGTCGCGTCCTTGACCTGGCGCACCACATCAAGGTAGGGAGCGGCGGGCTTGACCATCAACATGTCGGCGCCCTCATCGAGATCGAGTTCGGCCTCGCGCACGGCTTCGGCGGCGTTGGCGGGATCCATCTGGTAGCCGCGACGGTCGCCGAACTCAGGGGTCGACTCGGCGGCGTCGCGAAAGGGGCCGTAGAAGGCGGAGGCGTACTTGGCGCTGTAGGCGATGATCGGCACGCCGGAGTGACCCTCCTCGTCGAGCTGGTGGCGGATCGTGCCGATGCGGCCGTCCATCATGTCGCTGGGCGCGACCGCGTCGGCGCCGGCTTCGGCGTGGGAGATCGCAATTTTGGCGAGCAGCTCAACGGTGATGTCGTTGTCTACTTCCCCATCGCGGACGAAGCCGCAGTGGCCGTGCGAGGTGTACTCGCAGAGGCAGACGTCGGTGATCACCACCAGGTCCGGGTGCGACTCCTTCAGCGCCCGAACGGCCATCTGCACAACGCCCTCGTCGTCGTAAGCCCCGGTGCCCGACTCGTCCTTGGCCGCCGGGACGCCGAAGAGCAGGACCGAACCGATGCCGGCGGTGGCAATCTCGGTTGCCTCCGCGACCAGCTCCGAAATCGAGAAACGCTCGATGCCAGGCATCGAGTCGACATCTTCGCGGACGTTCTCTCCAGCGACGACGAAGAGGGGTTGGATCAGGTGGCGCGGGGAGAGCTCGGTCTCTCGTACCAAGCCACGCAAAGACTCCGTGCGTCGCAAGCGGCGCAAACGTGTGGCGGGAAACGGCATTCGAAGCGAGTTTAAGGGAGGGAGGTTGTGCCCCTATCCCAGACACTCAAGCCCGGCGCAGCCGGGCGTCTGGGATAGGGGCACAACCCCTTGCTCAAGCACTGGCTAACAATACGATTCACGGCTACGGATAGCTTTCGGCGGAATGGATGCGGGGAGCGGGACGAAGGTGGCGGTGCTGGTGGCGCGCGAACTGGTCAAGCGCTTTGGCGAGCGGGAAGCGTTGCGTGGGGTCAGCTTCGAAGCCGGAGCTGGTGAGCTTGTAGCTGTGATCGGGCCGAATGGCGCAGGCAAGACGACGCTGCTCTCGATTCTCGCGGGGATCTCCAGGGCCGATGAGGGTGAGGTTCATGTGCCGGAGGGAGAGGTGGGGTGGGTGCCCCAGCAGGCCGCTCTATATAGGCGACTAACCGTTGCAGAGAACCTGCTCTTGTTTGCGCGGTTGGAGAAGCATCCGGATCCGCGGGGGTCCGTTGAGGGGATGCTGGAGCTGACCGGACTGGATGAGCGGCGGGGGGAGATCGTCGCGAGGTTGTCGGGGGGGAACCAGCAGCGGATCAATATTGCGATCGGGCTCTTGGCGCGGCCCTCGGTGTTGCTGCTCGACGAGCCGAGCGTGGGGCTGGATCCGCGGCAGCGGGCGCGGTTGTGGGAGTTCGTCGCGGCGCTGGCGGCTGAGCGCGGGACGACGGTGATCTTCTCCACTCACGACATCCAAGAGGCCGAGCGCTACGGCAAACGGCTGCTGGTGCTTGCCGACGGCGAGGCGCTCTTCGACGGCTCGACCGAGGGGTTGCGGGCCGCGGTGCGCGAGGAGGCCCCCGAAGCCGCCGGCCAGGATTTCGAGACCGCCTTCGTCGCCTTCCTTCACCACCGGGGCCACTGATGCGCTGGCTCTTGCTCAAGGACCTGCAGATCCTCCGCCGCTCCCCCCTGCAGGCCTTTCTATTGGTCGCCTACCCGGTCCTGATCGCGGTCCTCGTCGGCTTCGCGATCTCGCGATCGCCGGAGAAGCCGCGCGTCGCCTTCCTCAATGAAGTGCCGGCTCAATCGCGCGTCTCAGTCGGCACCACCGAACTGCCCAAAATCGGCGTCAGCGACCGGATCTGCGAACGGGTCGAGTGCGTGCACGTCAAGGACCACGCCGAAGCGGTGGAAGAGGTTCGCTCCGGAGACGTGCTGGCGGCGCTGATCCTGCCGGCGGACCTGGTCGACAACATTAACTCGCTCTCAACGCCGGTCCCGCGCACCCCTGAAGTCGAAGTGATCGTCAACGAGGAGGATCCGGTCAAGGCCCGCCTGGTCAACGATCGGATCAACTCGCTGATGACCCAGGCCAACCTGGTGATCGCCCGCCAGATCGCCCATGAAGGCGGCAAATTCGTCGGGCTCGTCGTCAACGGCGGCCAGTTCACCGTGCTCGGGCAGGCGGTTCAGATCCTCGGGCTCGGCAATACGGCACGCATCCTGCACGCGGTGCGCGCCTCCCTGCCGCCGGGGGAGCTGCGCGACTCGCTCGACCAAGTGCTCCGCTTCACCACTCTGACGAAGAGCAACTTGGGCACTGCGGCGACCCTGCTCACCCGCCTCTCCCAGCCGATCGCGGTCGACAAGCAGGTGGTCAACGCCTCGACCCCGCCGCTCGAAGTCTTCGCGATCGCCGTCGCGGCCACCTTCACCCTCGCCTTCGTCACAGTCCTGCTGGTCGCCGGCTCGCTGGCGCTGGAGCGCGAGGAGAATGCCTTCCCGCGGCTGACCCGGGGCTTGATCTCGCGCTCGGCACTACTGACCGAGAAGGTTGCGCTCGGCGTCGTAATCGGCCTGATCGTAACCCTGCTGATGCTCACCGGACTGGCGATCTTCGTGCCCTTGCACTGGGGCCGCTTCGGCCTCTGGCTACTGGCGATCGTCGCCGGTGGAGCTGCGCTGGGAACAGCAGGGGCGGCGCTTGGCGCCGCTGCTCGGGAAGTGCGGGCGGTCTCGCTACTCGCCTTCATGGTCACCCTGCCGGTCGCCTTCCTCTCGCTGATCCCCTCCGGCACGGTCGGGCCAGGCCTCTACGACGTGATCAAGGTGATCGCCGCGATCTTCCCCTTCAAGCCGGCGCTGGACGCGATGACGGCGGCCCTGGACCCCGGCGGTCCGAGCATCGCTGGCGCCATGCTTCACCTCGGCGTCCTGATCGTCGCTTACGGCCTACTGGCCCGCCTTGCGCTGCGCCGCTTCAGCGCGGTCTGAGCATTACCGAGCGGCGCGGGGGCGGCGCGGCAGCCGCGCCGAGCGGGACTGGGAGAGGTTGGGGTCGGTGACGTTGCCGAGGACGAAGGACTCGAGATCGGTGTCGGGACAGAGCGAGGACCGGACCAGCTCCATCGCTTCGGGCTCGCTGATCGCCGCAAGGGTCCTGCCGCTCGCCGCGACCGCAGCGAGGGCAACCTCGGAGTCGTCGACCAGGAGACAGCCGTGGCGGCTGATGTAGGCAGAGACCTCGTTGAGCTTCTCACCGTCCTCGAGGCGGCACTCGATCCCCTCGAGCAGTTCCGGTTCGTAGTTCGGCTCGGTCGCTGAGATGACGCCGATCTGGGCCGACGTCATGTAGATGACGTGGACCCGGACCTCGGTCCCGGGGCTGCGCTGCAGGGTCGCGGGGATCGCCCCGTAGGGAGAGATGTGAGCGGAGTAGACGACGTCGAACTCGCACAATCGGGCGGGGACGACGAGCACCGGCTGGTCGCTGAGGGCGAGCTTGCGGGAAAGGACTTTGGGAGCGGCGTTTGAGCCATAAGCCAATACCGGCGTGCGCTCCTCGCGATCGATCTCGATCTCTTCCGGGCTGAGAGTCTGGTGGCCGAGCTGAACGAAGGGGCCACGCGGAGCGCCGTAGGGATAGCCCAGGGCGCGCTCGACCACGTCGTTTCGCTCGTTCATCCGGCACACCCTTTCGCAATTGCGCGGATAGGGTCAGGGCCATGAAGGTCCTCTTCATCGGCGATGTGGTCGGCGGACCCGGCCGGCGCGGTCTCGCCGCGGCGATGCCCGGGCTGCGCGAGCGCTTCGCACCAGAAATGGTAATCGTCAACGGCGAGAACTCGGCCGGTGGGATGGGCATCACCGAGAAGACCGCCGGCGCGATCTTCGAGGCTGGCGCCGACGTGATCACCACCGGTAACCACGTCTATCGGCACCGCGAGGTCTACAGCTACCTCAACCGCAGCGACCGCCTGATCCGGCCGGCCAACTACCCCTATGCCAACCCCGGCCGTGGCTACACCGTGGTCGAGATCGGCGGGCGGCGCTGTGGCGTGATCAACCTCAGCGGCGCGATCGGCCTGCGGGTGGCGCGCTCGCCGTTTCACGAGGCCGACAACATCCTCGAGAAGATCGAGGCCGACTTCGTCATTGTCGACTTCCATGCCGAGGTGACCAGTGAGAAGGTGGCGATGGGCTGGCACCTCGACGGGCGTGTGGCCGGCCTGCTCGGCACTCATACGCACGTGCCCACGGCCGACGCGCGGGTCCTGCCGCAGGGCACTGCCTTCATCTCCGACGTCGGCATGACCGGTTCGCGGACCAGCGTGCTCGGGGTCAAGCCGGAGCTGATCCTGGAGCAGATGATCACGCAGATGCCGGTGAAGTTTGAGACGGCTGAGGAGGATGTGTGGGTGATGGGGGCGGTGGTTGAGGTCAACGACAAAGGGCTCGCTGACTCGATCATCCCCGTGATGGTTCCTGCGCCCGAGCTTTAGGTCGGGATGGCGGTCAGCTCCCCAAGGTCAGACGAACAGCCTTGCGGCTGCTCTTGAGTGTCTGACCTAGGGGAGCTGACCGCCATCGCCACCAAGAGCAGGGGGTAGAACCAGACGATGTAGAGGTAGAACCAGTGGTGCATCGTTAGCTGGACACCGATCAATAGGGCGGCGCCCAGCGCGGCCACTTGGAAGAGCTGCTTCTCCTTGGGGCGGAAGGCGAAGAGCAGGGCGAGGGCGGCGACTGCGGCCATGATCGCGATGCGCAGGGGTTCGAGGCCAGCTACCTGACCCCAAATACTGAATGGCGAGCTTCGCCCAGCTTGGTAGGCGATCGTGCGCTCGTACACCGTGTGCAGACCGGGGTCAATCGCCGGCCACAGCAGTAGGGCAAGTGCCGTCAGCACGAAGGCAATGCCAAACGTAACTCCCGCGGGTGGCGGCGAAGAGGGTACCCGCCCCCGAGAACGCTTTAGCGACCGCAGGGGATGGGTGGTTCCTGCGGCGACAGGACCCGCGGGCCGATACGTAGCGAGCATTGGCACCAACGCTGCGGGTGCGAACTTCGCCAGTGTTGCCAGGGCAGCCGTTAGTCCTCGGGCTGCTGGCTTGGCGATGACGAGCAGGGTGGCAACGAGGAGCATGGCCACCAGCGAGTCGTTGGAGTTGGAGAGCAGTGTGAAGGCGGTGTACGGATAGGCGGCCCAGCCGAAGGCGAGGGTCGCGGCGAGCTTGTTGCCGGCGGGGCCGGGGCGGATGCGGCGGCCGAGAAAGATCAGTAGGGCGAAGGTGGCGAGGTCGAAGAAGACCGCGGCGCCGTGGGCGGCCGGAAGATCGTTCCAGGTTCCCGACCAGGGCCAGATCCGCTCGAAGGGAACGTAGGCGAGGTAGTTGACCGGACCGTAGGTGTCGCCTTGGGAGACGTCTTCGGGGAAGTTGTCGTAGATCGGTTCCCCGTGGGCGATCCGATCAGCGCCCACCACGCCGGCGTAGCCGACGTCGATCGCGCCCGAGTCGGCCATGTTGAGGCCAACCCTGAAACCGATCAGGAAGAGGGCGGCGATTAGTAGCCAAGCGGCCGGCCAGCGCGGTCTGATCCCCTCTCCCCCGCCCCGCATCCCAATCCACAGCGCTCGGCCAAATAGGTAGGTGAGCGGGATGTACTGGAGCGGCACCGAGACGCCGATTTCCGCTCGGTTAAAGAAGAAGTTGGAAACCCCGAAACCAAGCAGAGCGAGAAGGTCGAGATTGACGAGCCGCCGCAGCTGGCGCCAATCGAGGAGGCCGAGCAGGAAGATCGCGCAGAGCGGCAGGAAGACGTAGGGCGCGTTGAGCTTGTGGCCGAAGGCGCCTGAGTAGCCGCGGGCCATTTTCCAGGCGACCTGATTGCCGGTCCAGGACTCGCGCACGAGCCCGGTCTGGGGGTCGACGATGACCAGGGCCACCTCCTTGTCGCCGGCGAAGTAGCCGACCTGCCAGTTGCCGTCGACCTTGTTGACCGCGTGGGCCAGGGTCCCGTTGGCGCGCTGCTCCTTGGCGACGTTGGGATCGTGGCTCGCGATCTGCGCCGCTTCCGTGGCGGTGACCTTAGCGGCCGACGCGAGGGCTGGTGCAGGTAGGCAAAGCAGGATGACGGCGAGCAGCGCCGTCATCCTGCTCATAGCCCGAAGTGGTCGAGCACCGCCGGCGCCACGTCGCTCAGAGTCCACTGCTCCCGCTCGCTGGCCGAGGCAGGGCCGCAGCCGACAAAGAGCAGCGGGCCGAGCGAGTCGCCCGCGTGCAGCGAGCCGTGGCTGCCACCGCCGGCGTGGGTCACCCCGCCCCAGTCGACGGCCTCGAAGCCGGGCTGCAGTGAGAGCAGGAAGTCGCCGGCGTGGGGAGCGCTGAGGGCCGACCAGACGCGGGCGAGCGGATCGGGATAGGTCTCGCTGCGCAGGTGGCCGTTCTCGATCGTCGCCTCCAGCGCCGTAAGGTCGCCCTCGATCTGCCAGCTGCCGCCGCGCAGATCGGCGAGCGAGCCTCCGGGCCTGAAGCTGAGCTTTTCGCCGCCCCGTTCGACCACAGCCTTACAGCCCTCGCGCGGCGCTCCCGGCTCGATCCTCACCAGCGGCTGCCCGTCCGCCCGCTCGAGGCGGCAGACGAGGTCGACGCCCTCGATCACAGTGAGAGCCTGGCGCAGCGCCTCGGGGTCGGTGCGCTCCCCCTCCCCCGGCAACAGGTAGACGTATGCCGCTCGGCCGGTTGGGCTGACCGCGATCTGAGCCGACTCCGGTTCGGACTCCGACGGTTGCAGCACCGCCCACTCGCGGCTGAGCAGTTCGGCGAGGGGCAGACCGCGGTGCACCGAGGTCTGGGCGTGATCGGCGACCAAGATCACCGCGTGGCGGTCGAGGAAGGCATCTAGGCCACCGGCCGCCTCGACGAGTTTGCCGAAGCAGTGGTCGGCCTTGGCGATCGACTCGCTGCTCGCCTCGGGGCCATGGCGGTGCGAGTAGTTGTCGTTGTCCGCCAAGGAGAAGAGCAGGAAGTCGAAGCCGTCGGACTTGGCCAGCTCGGCCGAGCAGCAGGCTGAGTAGCCATCGCGGTTGCCGGGGATCGAGGTTGATTTGCAGGGGACCTCGCGACTGGCGTAGAGGTCGCCGTAGAAGAGCTCGGCTGGGCCCCAGGTGTGGTGGCGGAACTTGAGCCGGGTCGCGTCGACCGCCCGACGCAGCAAGCCCTCGAGCGAGACCTGGTGGCGGTGGCGACCACGGTAGATAAGGAAGGGGGTGCAGGCAGTGCGCAGGCCGGCGTCGTCGAGCTGCTCGAAGAGCGTCTCGACGGCGGGATTTAGGTGCGCGAGGTTCATGTTGTAGACGAGGTCATAGAGAGAACGGAAAACGCCGAAGGCCCGGGTCGCCTCCAGCGAGGAGCCGTACTCGACATAGCGCCGCTCGAGCCGGTGGAACCAGTTCATGCCGCTGATCCAGTGGCCGTCGGCGGCGCGACCGGTGACCATCTCGGCGCTGGCCACGGGGGTCACCGAGGGAAAGCTAGAGACGCAGTCGGGTATGAGCACGCCGCGCTCGATCAGCGCTCCGAACGTGGGGGCGCGACCTTCGGCAACGGTGCGGGCGAGCATGTCCGTGCGCAGCGAGTCGACGTAGGTGAGAACCAGCTTCTTGGCGGGCACTAGCGCATCATCCCCAACTGCGCGAGCCGGCCCCAAGCCCAATCCGGTAGGGGTTCCACTTAACTTTTTCGGTGAGGAGTTGCCGGGCTGACGCCACTAGCTCGCGACGGAAAAGTGCAAGACGTTCCACCCCCTACCGGATTGGGCTTACCGGAGGACGCGGAGGCCGGCGTGTTTGCGTTGTGCACGCCGTCGTCTGGAGATTCCGAGCCAGCTGAGCGCAGCGACGATGAGCAGCGTGGCTGGGGAGATCAGGATCGCGATCGCGACGACGATCAGCGCTGCCAGTGAGACGAGGAAGGCTAGGGCACCTCCGCCGCTGCCCTCACGGCGTCCGGCTGAACTGACTACGTCGCTGACGACCAGGCAGGCAAAGACGGCGCCGGCCAGGCAGAAGACGGCGCCGGCCAGTGAGCTGACGTTCGCGGTTCCCGCCAGCAGGAAGCCGACGACGATCGCGATCACCCCGGCGAGAATCGTCATCCGGCCGCGGGCGGAGCCGTGCGTGCCGGTAGTGCCGGCAAGCATCCCGATCGCGATGCCGATGCCGAGCTCGAGGCAGATGCCG